>Ga0207650_10002916_pt1 | contig 11806 bp, 10 predicted proteins | sample KBSS63metaG_FD_184325 | JGI IMG/M metagenome (GOLD analysis project Ga0207650, IMG submission 184325) | Switchgrass rhizosphere microbial communities from Kellogg Biological Station, Michigan, USA - KBS S6-3 metaG (SPAdes) (version 2) | ecosystem: Host-associated > Plants > Roots > Rhizosphere...
TTCGAGTCAATGCAACGTCCGGCCTTGTGAGACCCGATACAGCACCACCGATCTCCGGGCCGGCGAGTGCGGACAGATCCTTGAAACCCTCAAGGGACAACCGCCGAGCTTCTGCAAATTACAGATCTACGGCCTAAGTCGTCGTGCGGCTCCAAAGGGTGCTGTCGCTGAACCCGGAGGGCTCCGCCGGGCTCGAACCGTATCACCTATGTCTTTGGCAAGGCAGTGGAAATAACGACAGATCGGGGCGATCCTGGTACCCATGCTCGTGTTGTTCATTGCCGACGCCTCGGTCGCTCAGGTGCCGCTGATTAGGTTGCCACAACGCATCGAAGTATGAATCGAAGGCGAGATTCGCTCCATTAAACCGTCCCTAGCTCGATCGCACTGTTGTTGCGCCTTGCTCCATTTCAAGGCAGTGACGTAGAGTCAAAGCGATTGGGGCAATCGCGTCGCGACAGTGGGGACCATGGCACGGCGTTGGCGGTTAAAGATCTCGGCGAGAACTAAACGCGGTCGTGGCGCGTCGCTCCTAGTAAACCTTCGCCACCTATTGGCATGCCCTGCAACACTCGCCGCACTATCGGTGTTTCTGGCAGGGGCGGTGGTGAGTGACGCTCACGCCCTGGCTGCCGACAACGAGATACTGGTCACGGCTCGGCGATACGAAGAGCGGCTGCAGGACGCGCCGCTGGCAGTGAGCCGGTTCTCGCCGGCCGACACCATCGCCCGTTCTTCCGTTTCGCTGGCGGACATCGCCGAGTTCGCGCCCAATGTCGGCTTCGATTCGACCACGCCGCTGAGCGGTAGCTCGAATGCCGCTTCGATCTTCATTCGTGGCGTCGGCCAGACCGATTTCGCGATCACGACCGATCCCGGCGTTGGTGTCTATGTTGACGGGATCTATCTGGCGCGGGCGACGGGGGCCGATCTCGATTTGCTCGATATCGAGCGCGTCGAAATATTACGCGGTCCACAAGGAACATTGTTCGGCCGCAACACGATCGGCGGCGCTATCAGCGTCACGACGCACGCGCCGCAATTGGGCCAGTTCGCCGCAGAGGTTGAAACGGTGCTCGGGCGATTCGATCGTTTCGACCTCCGCGCGGCGATCAACCTGCCAGTTGCGTCCGCTCTCGCATTCCGCGTCGCCGGCGCCCGCCAGCGCCGGGATGGCTTCGGCCGGAGATTGTTGACCGGACAGGGTATGGGCGGCCAGCATCGCGATGCCGTGCGCCTATCCGGCCTCTGGGCTCCCGATCCCACGTTCGAGCTACGCGCCAGCATCGATTATACACGAGCGGACGAGCAATCACCGGTCATGACCACCGCCTTTACCAGCCGCGTGGGTAGCGTAACGGCACCGGGAACACTGTTCACCGGGCCGTTGTACAATAATCTGATCGGCGCTCCGGCACCTTGCCAGACGCCCGGCTTTCTCGTTCCCTTTTGCGGCATACCCGGCCTGATTGTCCTGCCTGCACTGCCGGCGGACACACCCGGCTATGATGGACGATGGCTGACCGGTAATCTATTCACCTCCAATTCCACCGGACCTACCGGATCGCGTTACGAAATCATCGGCGTGACCAGCGCGATCAGCTGGCGTCCCGGTCGGATCCACCTCAAGGCAACCACCGGCTATCGGGCTTCCGATTTCTCATTCGGGCGCGACCCCGATGGTTCGCCGCTCAGCCTGATCCACACCTCAAGCGCGATCCGCCATCGCCAGTTCAGCCAGGAACTGGAGTTAGGCGGCGGCGACGGCAGGTCGTTACGCTGGCTGGTGGGCGGCTATTCTCTCTCGGAACATGCGCGCGATCGGCTATTGGTTCCCTTCGCGCAGGAGACGTTCGACATCGTCAATCGCTTCGGCCTCGGTTGTACGCTGCTACCGGGTCTGACGGGCGCGCCGGGGCCGATCACGCTCAACCCCTGCCCGAACCCCTTCTTCATCGATGTCACCGGGGCGGGCGCCTCGATCCGAAACCACAGCCTGGCCGCCTTCGCGGAAGCAACCATCGGACTGACCGCGGGGCTGTCGCTGACTGCCGGGGCGCGATGGACGCGGGATGACAAGCGGGTCGATCTCAGTGGCTATTTCATCGGTGGTACGCCGTTCTCGCCACGGCCGCGGGCGCGGGACCGCTTCACGCGCGTCACGCCGCGCGTGATTCTGGACTATAAGCCGCTGCCGGACCTGATGTTCTACAGTTCGTTTTCAACGGGCTATAAGTCCGGCGGCTTCAATGAACGCTATGGCGCGCCCCTGGCAGCCGGCCCCACGATCTTCGCTCCCGAATCGGTGCGCAGCTTCGAGATTGGAGCAAAGGCGACGCTGCTAGGCGGGCGGGCGCGGATCAACCTTGCGCTCTTTCGCTCAAGCTATGACAATATTCAGGTGGTGGTGTTCGATAACACCATCCCTCGCACGATCAACGCCGCCCGGGGGAGGGTTGGCGGTGCGGAGATCGAGGCCAGCCTTACGCCGGTCAAAGCCGTCACGCTCCAGCTTTCCTACGGCCATCTCGATGCACGCTATACACGACTGGATGCCGCCGTGATCGGATCGTTCGGGTTGCCGATCGTCAATCCGCTGCGCCTGGACTATGCCTTCGTGAACTCGCCCCGGCACACATTGTCGGCCGGCGCCGAATATGCGCGCGACCTCGGCATTGGAACGCTGCGGATGCGGGCCGACCTCAGCTATCGATCGAAAACCGCAAACGACGCGATCAACACGCCGGAGCTGATCCAGCCGGCGCTCGTCCTGCTCCGCGCGCGCGTCGGCTTCACCACGGCGGACAAGCGCTGGTCCTGCGCTGTATTCGGGACCAATCTCACCAATAAACGCTACGTCGTCAGCGGTGCTGCCGATGAGGTGGGGTTCGCAAGGGCCGAGGTCAACGCTGGCCGACCACGGGAATGGGGGGCGTCGGTTGCGCTGCACTTTTGACGTAAATCTATCGTCTACCGGGATGGTGCCGTGCTATGCAGTGAACAGGATCGGCTGAACTTCTCGTGGGGAACGGGGGATGCTCGACGAAAACATATCCGCGCTCATTGGCGACATCTACGAAGGTCCGCGCAACAGCGGCGCATGGCAACGGGTACTGAACGGTCTTCTGGATCGAACCGGTAGCCGATTCATCATGGTCTCTGCCGTCGATTTAAGGCGGCGCGAATATTCCCAAGCCTATTGGCATGGCGCGGACGACGCTCGCTTCCTCGATGGTGTTCGCGACTATGAAGCCGACCTCTACCGCACTGATCCAACCCTGGAATTCGCCTCGCGCAATCCGAATGCGGGCTTCGTCACCATGGCAACGGCGATCGCCGACAGCGGCGTCGCCCCTGCCGATCATCCCTATCTCCGCTGGACCAACGAAGTTCTTGGGGTCGGCCACAGCATGGTGCGCTATACCGCGCCTCAGGATGATCGGACCGTCGGTATTTCGCTTCACCCTCCGAGAGCGCGCATCACCCATGACGCTGCGGAGATCCGGCTGTTCCTGATGCTGTTTGAGCATATTGAGCGCTCGATGCGTCTCGCGGCGCGGCCGCCCGATTTTGAGCATCCGCACGAAGCGCGCCTGCTCGTCGATAGCCGGGGCTTGGTGCGCGAGACCAGCGGTGGAGCGCGGGCGATGTTCGCGCGGCCGGACGGGCTGCGCATTGAACGCGGTCGCCTTCACGCCGCCCGGCCGCAGGATACCGCGCGGATCGATGCGCTAATCATGGCAGCCGTAAGAGCCATATCACATGGGGGCGTGGGCGGCGGGATTACGGTGCCTCGGCCATTGGGGCGGCGGGACTGGCTGGTACTCGTCAGCCCGTTGCCTCAGACCCACGAACCGTTCGCGTCCTTTGGCCCCGCCGCAGTGATCCGCATTGTCGATCCGGAAACGGGCGCTCCGCCCGGCAGCGGCGCCAATTGGATGCGGATGTTCGGCCTGACACCGACGGAAGCGCGGCTGGCACAGACGCTGATGGAGGACGACGGCGACCTTCGCACCACCGCCGAACGGCTTGGCATGCGTATTTCCACCGCTCGCGTGCACTTGCGCCACATCTTCGACAAGACCGGCGCGCGGGGACAAGCGCCGCTAATGCGACTATTGCAGCGCATCGAGGGATGAACGAAGGCCTCAATCAACCTGTGCCGTAACGGACAGGAGCATGGTTAAGCCCGCATACGCCATCTGGGTATTCCCCTCGTCACGCCAGAATATTAAGGCTTGCATCCGGATTTTGGAGGGCGGCATGGCCATTATCACGGAACGACCGGCGACGACATATAGGCTGGGACGGTTGGAGATGACGTGATCACGGCGCGGGAGGGAGTGGACCGGCTTAAGGGCAGCGATACTTACGGAATGACCTCCACCGACGTCGAGTAACGTCTATGCGCCATTAGGGAGGAGTTCCATGAGGCCTATTTGTAATACTCTCTCGGCGATTGTCTCCATGCAGATGGATTACAACGTCTAGCGGATCAAATGATTACGCCATTACAACAATGCACGTTATTGTCGTGTGGTAGTACAAATGAGATTGAATGAGCGAGCGCCTCACAATGGAGTAAAGGCTGATGTTTGAAACATTGATCCGGGGTTCCTGGAAGAAAATCGTAAGACAATCACTGCTGGCGTCGTTACTCGCTTCAACTATACCGCTCCCGGCGGCGGCTCAGTTGAGCCGAGAACAGAAGCTTCAGATTCTTCAAGACATGAATCGAAAATTCGAGGAACAAAATGCGGAGCGTCGCGCGCAAAGCCAGAGGCAATACCAAGATGATGAGGCCTCCGAACGAGACTCCGCGCCAAGTCAGCCATCCAGTTGGCAACAGTTCAATCAGGATTTCAATGCGCAGGCACGCTCGCTTTACCAGCGAAAGGCTGCGGAAGCTGATGCCGCAGCAAGTCAAGCTGAGCTTGCGCGGCAACGCCGTGAGATAGACGCACGAAATCAAGCCGCGGCAGAGTACAAGATTAGGACGTACGGTCGTTCGGAGATCGCGGGTACACCTGTGCACGTTGATCCCAATCGGGACGACAGTGCCTGCACAGGAGGTACGACCTGGGTAAAGGGTGTGGGCTGCCGATAACTTATTGCGGCAGTGTTTGGTGGAATTGAATTCAGAGGCAGCGAGACTAACACTTGGTAAAACTAGCTATCTAACGATCGAATAGGTCTGGCCGAACTTCGCTGAAACTGGCTGTAATTTCGCAAAACGCTTCGGCTATAGAGGCTATTGTGGAAGGGATTACTTTGCTCAAATTTTTTCTCTAAGTCATATCCTGATTTGCTCTATGACGGGAACCCTATTCGAAAGAAGATCATGCATTTGATGAAAATCTGGGCTGCCTCTCTAATTTTTCTTCTGAGCACATCAGGTGCGGCTAATGGACAGGTGCGCGGAAATTGTATTGATAATCAAGTTACCAGCGGTCGGACGATCGCGGAATTTCTGCTCACAAACACCTGCAGTGATACAATAGACTTAGAAATTCTGTCCCGAAGAACTGCTCGCGTTTGCACAACAATGCGGATGGAGAGTGGCGTTACGCGAACCTTTCGGCAGCTCCAAGAATGCCCTTCGGTCGGTGATTTGGCGAAAGGCTGTGTGTGCGAAAGTCACTTTCAAACACGTGAACGCGTAATTCCCAATAAATAGCGGGGTACCCAGATTGTGACCTATCGCTACATTAAGAGAATTCTAAAACCTTTTTTAGCTTTCATCCTAATGTCCGCCTCAAGTCAAAGTTCGGTAGTCTATGCAGGACCAATAACGGAGCATTCAGAAGAGACGAAGGCAACTTCTGGAGAATTGGGATATCGCATGGGCTGCGCAGCCGCACGCGGTATTGCTAAATCAGAAGTGTGCGGGGAGTATTATGAAATGAGATCCGCTGAGGCGAGAGATGCTGAAGAACGGCATAATAAATATTGTGTTCATGTTTCTCTGCGAGAGGAGGCTGCGGGCTATATAAGGTATATTTTTACTAATAAATGCAATGAATCCATATCCATGGTTGGCTCAATTGGTGAAACTAATATATCACGGTCTCTTTCTCAAGGGGAGTGGCCTGTGCTTTGCTATATTAGGTCTGGAAAGTGCGGCAATGGGAACATTGATTACAGTTTGCGGCCGTGAATAAATTCTAATTCGCTAGAAATTTGATGCCGAGTCGGCTGATCTCCCAACCAGGCCGAGCCAATTCAGTTAGGCGACAGGTGCTGCGCTGGCGAGTAAACGGGTGCGTAAAGTAGTGTTCGCCAGGGTGGGCCCATCGAAACTTAGGTATAGCGAAGCTGTTCCGTGTGAACCCTATTCGCGAATGCTGATGAGCCATTGGCAAATCCATTGGTCGGAAAGCGCAGAGATCTAACAGGCATTAGTATGATGCCGGCTTCAAAGCCCTTCCGTTCGCCGCTGCCTTTTTCAGTGTGCAATCATTCGGGACAAGGCGCCAATTCGGGCCTCTTCGCAGAGCCAAAGAATCGTTCAAAATCAGATAGGTAAGATCAAGCCTGTGCGGGGTCACAGTAGCGATGGCTCAACTGCTGACGCCGCCACCTTACGCTTTACCCAGAGTTCGCTGGTGCGTTGCAACTCAATCAGGTCATCGGGGAAGCAGCGCTGCTGGAAAGCGAGGGTGTCTTCGAAGGTGCCGTGCAGCCACTGGTCATATTCATCTGCGTGAAGCAGCACTGGCATCCGATCATGGACCGGGCGGATCGCCTCGTTACAGTCAGTCATGGCACCTGAATAGACTGGTCCCCATTCGTCGCTGATCCGCCATAGGCCCGCCCAGGCAAAAATGGGCACGTCCTTCACGTTGAACCAAGTGCGCGTCTTCGCGCCCTTGGGGCCTTCAGCCTCAGCGAAATGCGTGACTGGGACCAGGCAGCGCCACTGCGGCTTGGCGGCAAGGCCCTTCCACATCGGCTTGGCGAGGTCGGCGATATTGTTGACAGGCTTGGGCTTGGCAGTCGGTGACATGCCTTTGAGACGCAGGGGAAATCCCCAGGCCATCGACTGCATCACGCGCGCGCCGTCTTGCTCGCGCACGACCAAACCGGGATAGCCGGGATAGACTTCCTCGGGCGCATTCGATTGCGTCGGATCGCTCACCCCGAAATGCGCAGCTACTTCGGCGGCGCTCTTCCTGATGGTATATAGATTACACATCGACGGTCCTGGCTCATGCTTCAGGGCCGATCATCGCCGATGATCGCGATCATAGCAAAGCCATTTGCGGTTGCAGCGCGGCCGGAAGATCACCGCTCCGCCAGAGATCGTCACTGTGCAACACCGTCATCCGCGCAGCCGCTATCGGGGGACGAATCTGAAAGCCGATGACGTCCCCGATCGAACAGCCGAGCCACCGCGCATAGTCTTGCGGTTCGAGCAGCACGGGCATGCAGTCGTTATAGGGCTCGACCGCCGCATTGGCCGTCATCGTCATGCCGGCATTGACGGGTCCATAGTCCGGGACATTGCGGCAGAAGCCCGCCCAGGCGAGCAGTGGCCGATCGGAGACCGAGAACCAGCTGCGCGTCTTCGATCCGGGATCGCCATTCGGGCTCGCGAAGTGAGTGAGTGGGATCAGGCAGCGATATTGCGGCTGCGCGACGAGCTTGTCCCATAGCGGATTGGTGAGATCGACCACGAGGCAGATCCGTCCGGGCAGATCGCCGCGCTCGCGCATTTCGCGGGTCAGTCGCGGAAAGCCCCAGTCCATCTGCCGCATCAGCCGGTGGCCGTTTTTCTCGAACACAACCAGGCACGGCAGGGCCTCGACGGTTTCCGCGGGCACCGTCAGCTCAGGACTCGCTTCCGCGCTGAAATGCGCGGCGATCCCGGGGATAGTGCTGACGACCCATGACCAGGAACGAGAATGAGCCATCGCTGGCTGCCGTCAAAGAACTGATGGGAGCGAACCACGACGCGTTGCGCGGGATCGTGCAGGATTTGCTGCAGGAGATGCTCGAAGGCGAGATGACCGAGGCGCTCGGCGCCGGGAAGAGCGAACGATCCGACGGCCGGATCGGCTACCGGTCGGGCCACTATAACCGGACGCTGATCACGCGGGTCGGCAAGCTCGAACTGCGGGTTCCGCAGGATCGCGACGGGCGGTTCTCGACCGAGTTGTTCGAGCGCTATCAGCGATCCGAGCAGGCGCTGATTGCGGCGCTGGCCGAGATGTACTTCCAGGGCGTTTCAACCCGCAAGGTCAAGGCGATTACCGAAGAGCTGTGCGGTCATCGATTCTCGGCCTCGACCATCTCGGCGATCAACCAGCGGCTGGATGAGAGCCTGACGGCCTTTGCGCGGCGCCGGCTGGAGGAGCCGTTCGCCTACCTGATCATCGATGCCAAATACGAGAAGGTGCGCCAGGCGGGAGTGGTTCAGTCGTGCGCGGTGCTCGTCGCGCTCGGTGTCGACTGGGAGGGGCAGCCTGGGCCGGTGGAGCTTCGCTATAAACCCTACTGCTCAGGGACGCCGAGACTCGTAAAAGATACCCAAGCAGTATTGCATCCGCTGTGGCGTCGTAGGATTGCCCTTGCACGCTCTAAATTCGTCGTCCGACATCTGATGTTTTTGAGGCAGTTGGCCATGTTGAATGGCAGCATTCGAACCACTGTTCGACGGGACAGAGGTACGTTGTTGCCGCGTCTGGTATTCGGCAGCAGCCGCTTGTGCGATTGCGCGGCGGCGCGCCTGGTCCGACGACCATTGCTGGCGCTCTACCCGCGCTGCTTCTTCAAGACGGGCAGCGGAGCCGGGTAATCTAGCGAACTGCGCACGATGGGAAGCCGGCGTTCCTCCGCCGACCTGACCGCTAGCGCCAGACTTGAAGTCTGCTCCGGAAAACTGGTCCAAGGACTCATCCAGATTGCGAGCGAGCCTGTTGAAGTCCTCCCGCGCCACGTCAAAATTGCGCTTCTGGATGTTGCGGACTCGACTATTTGCTGTGGCGGCATTCAGTGCCCTGTTTGACAAGGTTTCGTGCATGCCGGTTACACCACCAACGGCCTCTGCGGCTGAGCCGCCCGGCTCGCGACCTCGCTTAATCCGCTCTGCCGATTCCATGGCTGAGCAGGCAATTCGGATGCTCGTCAACAGCCTGAGAAGTTTCCGCCAGCGGGCGTACTCCGGGCTCCATGCTCCTCGAGAATCTCCAACGCTGCGTATTGTTTTATAAACCCTTTTTTCTTCAGCGCTCGTCGCCGCGGCGTGCGCTCGACAAGCTTGGACGCTAGGATATGCAAGGCCTGCCGCCCCAAGGGGACTTGTAAGTAGGACTGCCAGTGTTCCAATTGAGAACGAACGAAACATGAAGACTCTCCTCCTCACAGAATCTGCTATGCTCCAAGCCTACGCTGAATGGCCTCGCGCTACTACTTCGGGTCACCGCACCCCGGAATCTAAGTTCAATTCGACTGCACAAAGGAGAGCAGCATGCGGCACGACCCCACAGTCCGCTTAGCCACCTTGGGAGCGCTCGGCGTTGCCGTGCTTTTCGCAAGCGCTGTAGACGCGGAGTTGTTAGGTGGTGTGCCCCAGGCCACGGCGGTACGCGCCCCCTTGAGCGATGAGCAGCGTGAATTGGTCCGGCAGGTCGCCGATGCGATGAAGGCGGGTAAGGCTACGGAGGCGCTGCGGCTAATCGAGAAGTTCAGGGCGGCTGCGCCGCCGTTGCCGCGCTTGTTATTCGTCGAGAGCCACTTAGCGAAGGCCGTGGGGCAGCACGTTCGCGCTCAGAGAGCCCTCAGTGAATACATCCGGTTAGCTCCCGCTGACGATGAACACTATGTAGAAGCTAGATCCACGTATTCTGCGGCCAAGAAGGCGGCTGACGCTGATTTATCGCGCACCGGTCGACGGCGGGCTTCCCCCAAAGGCAATGTTGGAGATTGGATAACTGAACGCGACTATCCGTATGTGGCTTTGAGGAACGAGGCTTCTGGGGCAACCAGGGTGATGCTTGCCATCGACGAGACGGGGCGCGTGGCCGATTGCACCGTCACCCAGCGGAGTGGCTCGGCTGAACTCGACGCCCACACATGTTCGGTGCTGTTGCGGCGGGCTCGCTTCAGCCCGTCGACAAACAAAAAAGGGCAGTTATTGCCATCGGTGCACGAGCAAACGGTGAGATGGACGATACCTCAGTAAGCGCGATGTAACGCGCTCGGTTTGCTCGAGCATATCATAGCGCTAGATGTCGGGCCCTGGTGCGGGCCTTCACACATGGCGGCCTTCAGACCACGGTTACGTTGCGCCACACTGGCACTCGGACATGTCTTGAGAATGGCACCTGGCACCTGGCACAGCCGAGATCTCGACCGTCGGTGCCAACGCAATTTCGACCATCTCGATTCGAGACTATCGCGCATGTGAGATGCGCGTTAATTCTTACCAAAGGCTGGTCACGGCTAAGCCGGATTATCGGTTAGGATCGTCCCAGCCCAATTCGGCAAAGAACAGGCAAACAACTAGGCCGTGAACTCCTAAATCAGTGTTGCGGTGGTTGATGACGTTACTCTGGGGCTTTGAAGAAGTAGGCCTCCAACGGAAACCTGTCTCCTTCGCAGATTAACCTTCCGCCGCTTTCCTCGAAGTCTCGAAGTGTCCATCGGGCATAGTCGATCGCTAGGCACAAGGCTTGGAAGGGATCGCCTCCTGCAATGCGGAGGGGGCGCTGAAAGTCGCCCATCAGGACGACACAACGCCATTGCATCTCGCGGTCGAGGAAGGGGCTTTGGACTTCCAACGTGAACGCAATCGCAGGGCCATCGGGCGGGATGGCTTCAAGGGCAAGTGACAAGATCGAGCGCTGTTCAGTTATCTGAACCGATCTATTCGATAAATACATCTTTCGCCACGCTTCCATATCAAGGCAGGTTGTGATTCAGCGTCGGCATGAGCCGATATGACCTGACCGACTTCGAGTGGCGCGTTATTGAACTGCTGCTGCCCAACAAACCCAGAGGCGTGCCCCGCGTCGATGACAGGCGCGTGCTGAACGGCATCTTCTGGGTGCTGCGATCTGGTGCGCCCTGGCGGGACTTGCCTGAGCGCTACGGCCCGCGCACCACATGCTACAATCGCTTCGTGCGATGGCGGAAAGCTGGGGTGTGGGATCGGATGATGGACGCCATCGCCGCTGCCCACGACGGTGACATCCAGATGATCGGCAGCACTTCCGTTCGCGCTCACCAGCAGGCCGCGACGGCAAAAAGGGGGATCGACATCATTGTCTCGGTCGTTCCCGAGGCGGGCTCACGACCAAAATCCATGCGGTTGTCGACGGGCAAGGTCTCCCGATACGACTGAGCCTGACCGCCGGGCAAAGCCATGACGGGCAAGTCGCTGACCATTTACTCGATCACGTTGCCGCCGGAACAATCGTGCTGGCAGACAAGGCCTACGACGCTGATCGGATCCGGACGGCGCTCCGCGAGAAGGGCGCGTTTGCCAACATCCCGCCCAAGGCCAACCGGAGGTCGAAGCCCTACTTCAGCACTTGGCTGTACCCGAGCGGAATCTCATCGAGCGGTTCTTCTCCAAGCTGAAGCACTTCCGCCGCGTCGCGACCCGATACGACAAGCTGGCCGAAAACTTTCTCGCCATGGTCCAACTCGCCTCAATGCGGCTGTGGCTCCGCGTTTATGAGTCATCGTGTAATTTGTGGCTGCTTCCTCGGGCCGGCTGAACGGCGCACCTTCTGGCTGTCGGACCTGAAGGAAGGAAGCAGCCATGAAGCACTATGCCGGAATCGATCTGTCGATGGAAACA
>Ga0207650_10002922_pt1 | contig 11788 bp, 9 predicted proteins | sample KBSS63metaG_FD_184325 | JGI IMG/M metagenome (GOLD analysis project Ga0207650, IMG submission 184325) | Switchgrass rhizosphere microbial communities from Kellogg Biological Station, Michigan, USA - KBS S6-3 metaG (SPAdes) (version 2) | ecosystem: Host-associated > Plants > Roots > Rhizosphere >...
AAGCACCTCGGAATAACCGGGCACTAGGAGAATGTCGTCGAATGTCAGAGCTTCTTGGCTGATACGCAGCATCGCGGGGGCTCCCGAGCGGGAAAATGGAAGCGCGCCATTATATACATGCACCCTGTCGGGCTCAATGTAAAACTCTGACAAACTTGGTAATACTGATAGATGGATTAAAGCTCGACTTTGACCCAGCTGATCTTCTGGTCCAGCCAATCGGCAAATTCGTCGATAAAGCTCTGCTTGAAACCGGCCTCCGCCCAGTTGTTGAAGATAAATCCCAGGTTGGAAAACCCGCACTCCTGCAGGAACAGGAAGCCGTTGATGTCATCTTCATGCCCACACAGCGGGCAGGTGAAGTTATCGGTGTGGCCGGGCATCCAGTCTTCCAGGCTTTCGAACAGCGCTTCACCCACTTCCTTGCGGCACTCCGGGCAGCCGGCCTCTTCGAGAAAGCCCTTGGCCGGCGTATAGATGCAACGCTTATAGATGATCTCCAGGCCGTTGACCGGTTCATTGAACGGCAGCGCCTCGGGGTACAGCACCACGGCGCGGGCACCGTCAGCCAAGGCGTAGGCCATGCGGTTGCCGGTGCGCCCGCAGGTGGTCAGTTCTTCCTTGATGATGTTCTTGCGCACCAGCCAGCGCACGATCGCCCGGGCGCGGGGTTCATGGACGGGCAAGGTGGAGATTTTCGGAACAAGGATACTTTGGGAGTTCATGGGAGTCCTGCGGTGTGGCTGCTGACGCCATCGGGGGTAGGCAGCTTAATCCCTGCCCCACACAGGTCAAGTACTCAAATACCGCCCGATCAACGCAATGCCGCTGGCCAGCACCAGCCATGTCACCAACCGTACAAACGCTTCACGGGACATGCGCATCGTCAACCTGCGCCCGCACCACAACCCCACGGCCATCGCCGGCAGCAGGCACAGCGCCAACATCAATAGCGGCAAATCAGCGTACACCCCGGCAATCAGGAACAAGCTCAGGCGCACCACTGTGCTGCAACTGATCAGCGCGCTTTGCGTCGCCCGCGCCGCATCCTTGGGCAGGCGGCTGTTCAGGTAGATCGCATATAAAAAGCCACCACTGCCGAACAGCGCACCAAACAACCCGCCGACAGTGCCCATGGGGATCGACCAAGCCGCCGCCAATTGCGTCGGCCGCGCTTTCACCGCCAGGGTGTAAAGGGCATAGGCGGTGATAAACAGCCCCATCAACAGCAGCAACAGGTCTGAATGCAGGTTGAGCAAAAACACCACGCCCAATGTGCAACCGATGGCCATGCACGGCAACAGGCGCAGCAGCTCCGCTTTGTTCACATCCCGTCGTGTTTGCAGCAGGCCGCCAAAGGCTGCGACAAAATCGAGCAATACCAGCAACGGGATGATCTTCGACAGCGGCATGAACAGAATCAAGACAGGCCCGGCCACCAGCGCCGTACCGAAGCCGGCGATACCGAACACGATGTACGCCACCACCACACCCAGGCCGATTACCAGCCAATCCGTACCACCAAACGACCACTGACTCATCAGTTCAACCGGGCTCATGGGTCATTCCTTGAAAGAGACGGCCTTTACTTTAGCCATCAACGAGCGATGCGACTAATATCTTCAAAGCCCTCTACCCATCTCGAAAAGGCATGACGCGTGATCTCCACCCGCCAACTGCGCTACTTCGTCGAAATCGCCGACAGTGGCAGCTTCAGCACGGCCGCCGAACGCCTGTTCGTGGCGCAATCGGCCCTGAGCCGGCAAATCAAGGCCCTCGAAACCCAGCTGCAAACACCGCTGTTCGAGCGCACCGCGCGCCAACCGCGCCTGACCGCCGCCGGCGAAGCCTTTTACCCACGGGCGCGCAACCTGCTGAGTGAGTTGCTCAAGGCCAGCGAACTGGCTACCCAAGTCGGCAATGGCCAGCTCGGCACCCTGCGCCTCAGCCATTCGAGCACCGTGCCGATGAGTGGTCGTTTGTTGCAGGGCATCAGTACCTGGCTGGCACGCTGCCCCGAGGTGTCGATGAATATCGTCAAATTGTCCTCCGAAGCCCAGTTGGAAGAGATCGCCGAGGGCCGCCTGGAAATCGGCCTGCTGCGCTTGCCGGTGTTGCGCCAGCGCGAGGGGGTGAGCGTATTGCCTTTATATAGCGAACAGGTGTTGCTGGCGGTGCCGTCGAATCACCCGTTATCACACACCGACAAGCCCATCGAACTGGGGCAACTCAAGGATGAGGCGTTTATCTCGATCCCTCACCCCCAGCGCGGTGGCCTGAGCTATCTGTCGGCTGAACTGTGCATGCGTGCCGGATTTTTCCCCAAGGCGGCGCGCGTCATGTCGCGCAAGACCACCCAGTTGCAACTGATCCAGGCCGGTTTCGGCATAGCCTTGTTACCAGAATCCATGCAGGACATCGCCCCCGCCAATGTGCGTTTTTTACCCCTGGCCGACCCGGACTGCCTGAGCACCGTGGCGCTGGCCTGCCAGCAGGCACCGGGCCCGCTGGTGGAGCAATTCTGCCAAACCTTGCGCGAATGCCTATAAACTGCCGCCCATGATTAAAGACCCCTTTGCCCGCCTGGGCCTGGACCGCGAAGTCCTGACTGTCAGCCAACTCAACGGCCGTGCGCGGGTGTTGCTGGAAGACGTATTCACCAATATCTGGGTCGAAGGCGAGATCTCCAACCTCGCCCGCCCGGCCTCCGGCCACGTGTACTTCACCCTCAAGGACAGCGGTGCGCAGGTGCGTTGCGCCCTGTTTCGCAATAACGCCGCCCGGGTGCGCCAGGCGCTGAAGGATGGCCTGGCGGTGAAAGTGCGCGGCAAGGTCTCGCTGTTCGAAGGCCGTGGCGATTACCAACTGATCCTCGACACCGTGGAGCCGGCCGGTGACGGCGCACTGCGCCTGGCCTTCGATGCGTTGAAGGAAAAGCTCAGCGCCGAAGGCCTGTTCAGTGCCGAGCGCAAGGTGCCGCTGCCGGCCCACCCTCGGCGCATCGGCATTATCAGCTCGCCTACCGGTGCGGTGATACGCGACATCATCAGTGTGTTCCGCCGCCGCGCGCCGAACATTGAACTGACTCTGATCCCGACGGCCGTGCAAGGCCGCGAAGCAATCGCGCAGATTGTGCGTGCGCTGAAACTCGCCGATGCGCGTGGCTTTGACGCGCTGATCCTGGCGCGTGGCGGCGGCTCGCTGGAAGACCTCTGGTGCTTCAACGAAGAGGCCGTGGCGCGCGCGGTGGATGCTTGCGTCACCCCGATCGTCAGCGCCGTGGGCCATGAAACCGATGTGTCCATCAGCGACTTCGTGGCGGATGTGCGCGCGCCCACCCCGTCTGCCGCCGCTGAACTGCTGGCGCCGGACGCCAGTCACCTCGTGCGCCAGGTGGAAAACCTGCATCGCCGCCTGGTGATGCTGATGCGCAATCGCCTGGCCCACAACCGCTTGCGCCTGGAAGGCATGGCGCGTCGCCTGCGCCACCCCGGCGAGCGCCTGCGCCAGCAGGCTCAGCGCTTGGACGATCTGGACATGCGCCTGCGCCGAGCATTCGAGCGCAGCCTCAATACCCGCCGCGAACGCTTGATCCGCCTGGAAACCCGCCTTGCCGGTCAGCACCCTGGCCGCCAGTTGGCCCTGCTGCGCCAGCGCCTGGACAGCCTTGCCGAACGCCTGCCCCGCGCCATGCGCGAAGGCCTCAAGGCACGGCGCCTGCAACTGCAAAGCCAGGTGCAGACGCTACAGGTGGTCAGCCCGCTGGCAACCCTGGGCCGTGGCTACAGCATCCTGCTGGATGAACGGGGCCAGGCCATCCGCAACGCGGCGCAAACCCACACCGGCCAGCGCCTCACCGCGCGTCTCGGCGAAGGCCAATTGCAAGTGCGGGTGGAAGACAACCACCTCACACCCGTCACCCTTTCGTTATTGGATTGATTGATGCCACGTTTCTTAAGTTTGTTGCTGCTGCTGTGCCTGGCCTTTAACGCGCATGCCGATAGCTACATCAGTCGCACCTTGAACAAACCGGTGCCGGGGGGCGTTGCAGTGGTCGACCTCGGGCCTTCGGCCGGCGCGCCCAAGGCCAGCTATCAGGGCAAACCGGTGCTGGTGGTCAAGGAGCAGGACAATTGGCTGGCGATTGTCGGCATCCCGTTGAGCGTCAAGCCGGGTAACGAGCGCATCAGCAGTGGCGGGCGCAGCCTGCCGTTTATCGTCGGCTACAAGAAATACCCGGAACAGCGCATCACCTTGAAGAACAAAAGCCAGGTCAACCCGGCCCCCGCGCAACTCAAGCGCATCGAGGCGGAACTGGCGGTGCAGATCAAGGCCTATCGCAGCTTCAGCCCCAACCTGCCGAGCAATCTGGTGCTGGATAAGCCGGTGAACGGGCCGCTGTCGAGCAAGTTCGGTGTGCGCCGGTTCTTCAATGGCGAAGAACGCAACCCGCATTCGGGACTGGATTTTGCGGTGCCGGCGGGAACACCGATCAAGACCCCGGCGAACGGCAAGGTGATCCTGGTGGGTAACTACTTCTTTAACGGCAATACCGTATTCGTCGACCACGGCCAGGGCTTTATCAGCATGTTCTGCCATATGTCCAAGATCGACGTGAAGGTGGGCCAGCAACTGGTACGCGGTACGGTGGTGGGCAAGGTCGGCGCGACTGGCCGCGCCACCGGCCCCCATATGCACTGGAATGTGAGCCTGAACGATGCGCGGGTCGACCCGGCGATTTTCATCGGGGCGTTCCAACCTTGAATGAAGCGATTGCGCGCTGGATAACCGACGCGCAATTTAATCTAGCCTCCAAGCAATTCCAAACCATAAAATCCCGTTTCTCACGAATATAAAAGAACTTCTCTCAATTTTTAGCGACTGCTTGCCATCTTTCACCCCGACGGTTAGGGTTGAGCTTATGAAAACCTCTCACACCCTCATTCAGCTTCGCCAGCACCGCAGCCTGTGCCTCGTCAGCGCACGACTGCCAGGCTGAATCGATCTGCCTCGTCCCCAAGCTTTATCCCCAAACAACAGTTCTACGGCAGGCCGCCTTTTCTCGGCCCTACAACAAAGGATTTCCCGATGAGCATGCTCAAAGACCCGTCTTCGAAGTACCGTGCGTTCCCGACTATCGACATCCCGGACCGCACCTGGCCATCCAAAACCATCACCACCGCGCCGATCTGGTGCAGTTCCGACCTGCGTGATGGCAACCAGTCGCTGATCGAGCCGATGGACGCGGTGAAAAAGCTGCGCTTCTGGAAGACCCTGGTTGCCGTCGGCGTGAAGGAAATCGAAGCCTCGTTCCCCGCTGCGTCGCAAACCGACTTTGACTTCGTGCGTACCCTGATCGAAGACAACCACATCCCCGAGGACACCACCATCCAGGTGCTGACCCAGGGCCGTGAAGACTTGATCGCGCGTACGTTCGAATCCCTGCGCGGCGCCAAAAAAGCCATCGTGCACTTGTACAACGCCACGTCGCCGTCGTTCCGCCGTATTGTGTTCAACCAGGACAAGGATGGCATCAAGGCCATCGCGGTCAACGCCGCCAAGCTGTTCGTCAAATACGCCGCCCAGCAGCCGGAAACCCAGTGGACGTTCGAGTATTCCCCGGAAACGTTCAGCGCCACTGAGCTGGAATTCGCCAAGGAAGTCTGTGATGCAGTGATCGAGGTGTGGAACCCGACGCCTGAGCACAAGATGATCCTCAACCTGCCGGCCACAGTCGAATGCGCCACGCCAAATATCTATGCCGACCAGATCGAGTGGTTCGGTCGCCATATCAACCGTCGTGACAGCGTGATCATCAGCTTGCACACCCACAACGACCGTGGCACCGGCGTAGCCGCCACCGAGCTGGGCCTGATGGCCGGCGCCGACCGTGTCGAAGGCTGCCTGTTCGGCAATGGCGAGCGCACCGGCAACGTCGATCTGGTGACCGTGGCACTGAACATGTACACCCAGGGCCTCGACCCGCAGCTGGATTTCTCCGACATCGATGGCGTGCGCAAAGTGGTTGAAGAGTGCAACCAGATCCAGGTGCACCCGCGTCACCCGTACGTCGGCGACCTGGTGCACACCGCGTTCTCCGGCTCCCACCAGGACGCCATCCGCAAAGGTTTCAGCCAGCAGAAAGACGATGCCCTGTGGGAAGTGCCGTACTTGCCGATCGACCCGGCCGACATCGGTCGCAGCTACGAAGCAGTGATTCGTGTGAACAGCCAGTCGGGTAAAGGCGGTATCGCCTACCTGCTGGAGCAGGAATACGACATCAGCTTGCCGCGTCGCATGCAGATTGAGTTCAGCCAGGTGGTACAGGCCGAAACCGACCGCGTGGGCCTGGAAATGACTGCACCGCAGATCTACGCCTTGCTGCAACGCGAGTACCTGCAAGCCAACACCCCGTACGCGCTGGTCAGCCATCGCTTGCAGGAAGAGAACGGCAACAGTTTTGTCGAGGTGGAAGTTTCCGGCAAGGGCCAGGGCGAGACCAACCTGCATTGGAAAGGCAAAGGCAACGGCGCCCTGGAAGCGCTGGTGGCCGGTTTGCCGATTGGCGTGGAGATCATGGACTACAACGAACATGCGATCGGCGCGGGCACCAACGCCAAGGCGGCGGCCTATATCGAGCTGCGCGTGAATGGCGAACGCCCGGTGCACGGTGTGGGCATTGACGAAAACATCACCACCGCCAGCTTCAAGGCGCTGTTCAGCGCACTGAATCGTTCGTTGAGCCAGCAAGAAGCGAAGGCGGCGTAAGCTATCGTCGCAATGCAAAAGGCCCCTGGGTGAGAATCCAGGGGCCTTTTTATTGAGTTTCAGATTTGGGTTGCCTGATAGCGCCTCATCGGGTTCAAGCCCCCTCCCACATTTTGAATATATTCACAAATCAAGGTGTGGGAGGGGCTTGCCCCCGATAGCGGTCTGTCAGACAAACTGAAAGCTATCGGCATCCAGGTTCGCCGGGAATCGGCGGCGATAAGCAGACAACTCGGCCGCATCCAGCATCACCTGGAACACCCCGTCCGCCTCCCCCGCACTCAGCAAGGTTTCGCCCTGGAAATCCAGCACCTGGCTGTCGCCGGTATAGGCAAAGCCTTTGCCGTCCGTGCCCACCCGATTCACCGCCGCCACATAGCACAGGTTTTCAATCGCCCGCGCCGGCAGTAGACGGTTCCAGTGCTGACGCCGCGCGCCCGGCCAGTTGGCGGTGTACAACAGCAGGTCCGTATCCTGGGCATCGCGGCTCCACACCGGGAAGCGCAGGTCATAGCAAATCAGCGGCCGAATGCGCCAGCCCTTCAACTCGACCTGCACCTGGCGCTCGCCGGGGGTGTAGTGATCGTGTTCACCCGCCATGCGGAACAGATGGCGCTTGTCATAGTGCAACACCTCGCCATCCGGCCGTGCCCACAGCAGGCGGTTGCGGTGACTGCCGTCGGCGGCCTGGATGATCACGCTGCCAGTGATCACCGCGTTGTGCTTTGCCGCCTGGGCCTGGAGCCAAACATGGGTCGGACCGTTTTCAGGCTCGGCCAGGGCGGCCGACGCCATGGAAAACCCGGTCGTGAACATCTCCGGCAGCACGATCAAATCGGCGCCTTTGGCCTGTGCCAGCAGCAACTCGAAGTGATCAAGATTGGCTTGGCGGTCGTGCCAGGCCAATGTGGTCTGGATCAAAGCAATATTCAGATTCGGCAGTGCACTCAGATCACGCATAGTTTTTCAGCTGCTTGTCGCAGCGTCTCCTCGCGTTTGGCGAAGCACAGACGCACCAGGCGCTGGCCTTGGGGTGGGTTCTGGTAGAACACCGAGACTGGGATAGTGGCCACGCCGTGCTCACGGGTCATCCACAGCGACATGGCCACGTCGTCCAGGTCCGGGCGAATCCGGGAGTAATCCACCAGTTGGAAGTAGGTACCGGTAACCCGCACAAAGCTGAAACGCGACGGCGCCAGCAGGTCACAAAACAGGTCGCGCTTGGCCTGGTAGAACGCCGGTAGTTCGTCGACATGTTCCGGGTGGTCGGCCATGAAGTCGGCCAGCGCGAACTGCAATGGCGTCACGCCGCAGAAATTGACGTACTGGTGCACCTTGCGCAGTTCCGCGGTGAGCGCGGGCGGCGCGACGACGTAGCCGGTTTTCCAACCGGTGACGTGGTAGGTCTTGCCAAACGAACTGACCACGAAAGCACGCTGATACAGCTCTTCGTGAGCCAGCACGCTGACATGAGGCACGCCATCGAATACCAGGTGTTCGTAGACCTCGTCGCTGACCAGGTAGATGTCACGGTGACGGATCAGGTCGGCCAGTTGGTCCAGCTCGGCACGGCTGATCAGCGCGCCTGTGGGGTTGTGCGGCGTGTTGAGGATGATCATGCGCGTGTGGGGCGACAGCGCGGCCTGGATCTGCTCGAAGTCCAGCGCAAAGCCCGGCAGGCTCAGTTGCACATGCACGCACCGGCCCCCGGCCAGTTCCACCGAAGGCTCGTAGCTGTCGTAGCTGGGGTCGAACACGATGACTTCGTCGCCGCTTCGAATCACGGCCTGGACCGCACAGAAAATCGCGGCGGTGGCGCCGGGGGTGATGGTCACTTCGGTGTCGGCATTGACCGTGGCGCCGTAGCTGCGCGCGATCTTGGCCGCCACCTGCTGGCGCAACGCCGGCAGGCCGGTCATCGGGGAATATTGATTATGGCCGCTGGCAACGTGTTTGCCCACGGCGTCGAGCAAACCCTGGGGGCCATTGAAGTCGGGGAACCCCTGGGACAGGTTGAGCGCGCCGGTTTCGGCGGCGAGTTGTGACATGGTGGTGAAAATAGTCGTGCCGACATTCGGCAGCTTGCTGGTGATCATGGGAGCCCCCTTCGGGTGAGCTACAAGTTTTAAGCTGCAAGCTGCAAGCGGGTCAAGCGACAAACCACCGGACACAAAAAAGGGCTCCAAGGGAGCCCTCTCTTGCAGCGTGTCGCTTAACCTGAAGCGGCTGCTATTTCTTATCGCGGCGCTTCTTGTCGGCCTTCTTGTGGTGAGTCATCAAACGACGCTTCTTGTTCACCTGACGGTCGGTCAGTGTGTTCTTATTGCCTTCGTATGGGTTCTCGCCACCCTTGAACTCGATACGGATCGGCGTACCGACCAGTTTCAAGACACGGCGGTAGGTGTTTTCCAAATAACGCACGTAGGACTTGGGCACCTTCTCGATCTGGTTACCGTGGATCACGATAATCGGCGGGTTGGCACCGCCCAGGTGGGCGTAACGCAGTTTGATCCGGCGGTTGTTGACCATCGGCGGCGCGTGCTCGCCGACCGCATCTTCCAGGATCTGGGTGAGGCGGTTGGTCGGCCAGCGGGTCACCGCGGACTTGAACGAGTTCTGCACGGACGCGTAGAGGTTGCCCACGCCGGTACCGTGCAGGGCCGAGATAAAGTGGATATCGGCAAACTCAACGAAGAACAGGCGACGCTGCAGCTCGATCTTGACGAAATCGCGCTCGCTCGGCGTCATGCCGTCCCACTTGTTGATCGCGATTACCAACGCCCTACCGGCTTCCAGGGCAAACCCCAGCAGGTTGAGGTCGTGGTCCACCACGCCTTCGCGGGCATCCATCACGAAGATCACCACGTTGGCGTCTTTGATCGCTTGCAGGGTTTTGACCACGGAGAACTTTTCAACTTCCTCGTGGATCTTGCCGCGTTTGCGCACACCGGCGGTGTCGATCAGCGTGTACTTCTCGTCGTTACGCTCAAACGGGATGTAGATGCTGTCGCGAGTGGTGCCGGGCTGGTCATAGACGATGACGCGGTCTTCACCGAGCATGCGGTTGACCAGGGTCGACTTGCCGACGTTCGGGCGGCCGATGATGGCGATCTTGATGCCGTCTTTTTCACTTGGGCCAGGAATGCGCTTGGCTTCCTCACCTTCGGCAACGATCTCTTCCTCGCCTTCCTCTTCCTCAGCGTCATCCTTGGGGAAATCGCGCAGGGCAATTTCCAGCATTTGGGTGATGCCGCGACCGTGGGCGCCAGCGATAGGGATTGCGTCGCCCAGGCCCATCGGGCTGAATTCGGCACGGGCCTGCTCAGGATCGATGTTATCGATCTTGTTGGCGATCAAGTAGGAACGCTTGTTGCGCTTGCGCAGGTGCTCGCCAATCATCTGGTCGGCAGCGGTGTAGCCCGCACGGGCGTCCACAAGGAACAACACGACATCGGCTTCTTCAATGGCCAGCAGCGACTGCTCGGCCATTTTTTCGTCCATGCCATGCTCGTCACCGGAGATACCCCCAGTGTCGACAATAATATAGGAGCGCCCTTGCCACTTTGCCTCACCGTATTGGCGATCACGGGTCAGACCGGACAAGTCGCCGACGATGGCGTCGCGAGTCCTGGTCAGGCGGTTGAACAAGGTGGACTTGCCGACGTTAGGTCGGCCCACCAGGGCGATTACGGGAACCATGCGGCTCTCCACTTCGTTATTTCAGAAAATACAAAAGCCGCTGCAAGGCAGCGGCTGGTGCTCGGGGCAGCATCGTCAGATGCCGCATGCCCCGCCGAAGCAGGGCCGCCTGGGTGTTACCCCAAGCATCGTTCTTACTTGATGGTCAGGGCTTCCAGCTTGCCGCTGTTGCCATACACATAAAGCATGTTACCCACCACCAGCGGACGCGCACGCAGGCCGTCGCTGTCGATACGCTCACGACCTACAAAGCGACCGTCCACCTGGCTCAGCAGGTGCAGGTAGCCTTCGAAGTCGCCGACCGCCACGTAGCTGGAGAATACTTCCGGTGCCGACAGCTGACGGCGAGCCAGGGAGTCGTTGCTCCACAATGCAGTGGTGGAACGCTCGTCGACACTTTCAACGGTGCCGGACGCCAGGCTGACGTAGACGCTGCCAAACCCTTGGGCGACACCGGCGTAGCTGGAAGCATCACGCTGCCAATTGACGCGGCCGCTTTGCAGGTCCAGCGCGGCAACGCGGCCCTGGTAGGTGGCGACATAAAGGGTTTCACCCGACAGCAGCAAGCCACCATCGATGTCCACGACGCGATCCAGTTCCGAACGACCTTGCGGGATGGCCACACGGGTTTCCCAGGCCGGCACGCCGTTCTGGGTGTCCAGGGCGACCACTTTACCGGTCGACAGGCCTGCAACGGCCAGATTGTTGGTCACAACCGGACCACTGGTACCGCGCAGGGTCAACACCGCAGGGGTGCTGTCGTACAACCAACGCTGTTCGCCGGTGCTGGCATCCAGGCCGATGACACGGTCGTCCTGAGTTTGTACCACGACGATATCGCCGTTGGTGGCAGGCGGCGCGAGGACTTCACTGGTCACGCGAGCGCGCCATTTCTCTTCACCGGTGCTGGAATCCAGGGCTACGACCTCACCTTTCAGCGTGCCGACCATCACCAGGCCGTAACCCACGCCTACGGCGCCGGACACTGGCAACTCGAGGTCTTTCTTCCACTTGACGTCGCCGTTCATGCGATCCATGGAGATCACCACGCCGGTCACGTCAGCGGCCACAATGTTGTCACCGTCGATTGCCGGTACCAACATGTTGTAGGTTTCGCCCTGACCGTCACCGATGGAGCGGCTCCACTGCTTTTGCAGGACCACTTCTTCCTTGAAACTGGTCAACTCCGCCGGTGGCAGTTCTTTTTTACTGTTGCTGCTGCAACCCGCGGCCAGAACGGCCAGAGCCAGCAATGCTGCATGTTTCCAACGGATCACGTCACGCATCCCCTTTGGCCAAGTCGTCCAGCTTGATTTGTAAG
>Ga0207650_10002925_pt1 | contig 11778 bp, 10 predicted proteins | sample KBSS63metaG_FD_184325 | JGI IMG/M metagenome (GOLD analysis project Ga0207650, IMG submission 184325) | Switchgrass rhizosphere microbial communities from Kellogg Biological Station, Michigan, USA - KBS S6-3 metaG (SPAdes) (version 2) | ecosystem: Host-associated > Plants > Roots > Rhizosphere...
TGGCAGCGGCGGCAATGAACGTCCCGGTTTCAATGCGATCGGGAATAATCGTATGTTCCGCGCCCCCTAACTCTGGAACACCCTCGATCTCAATCCGGCTGGTTCCAGCGCCGCGCACACGCGCTCCCATCTTGTTCAGCAGCTCGGCGAGGTCGCTGATTTCGGGTTCGCAGGCCGCGTTATGAAGTGTGGTCACACCGTTCGCCAGGGTGGCCGCCATCATCACGTTTTCGGTTCCAGTTACCGTCACCTTATCGAAATGCACTTCGCCTCCCAGCAGTCGCCCGCCTTTGGGCGCACGGGCGATGACGTTGCCCGCTTCCAGTCTTACTTCAGCACCAAGCTTTTCAAACGCGATCAGGTGAAGATCGATGGGACGCGTACCAATAGCACAACCGCCGGGAAGGGAAACCTTTGCTTTACCAAAACGCGCGAGCAGCGGTCCGAGCGCGAGCACGGATGCACGCATGGTCCTGACTAATTCGTAAGGAGCTTCGAAAAGTTCGATGTGGCTCGCGGTTATTTTGTGAGTTCGCAGTTCGGGCGTGAGCACGGTGGCGCCGAGGTCTTCGAGCAAACGGCGCTGGGTGATGATGTCGCGCACGTAAGGAAGGTTATGCAGCGTCACCGTCTCCGCGCTCAACACTGCGGCCGCCATACACGGCAGGGCGGAGTTTTTGGCGCCGCTAATGGAGACGCGGCCCTTCAGCTTCTGGCCCCCAACGATGCGAAACTTATCCATGGTGCGGACAGATTAGGAAGTCCAACGTCCAATGTCCAACGTCCAATGTCGTTCAAGCAGTTCAGAGTTCAAGCTTTAGCTTGCGTACCGCCAAGAGCCACAACCTAAAGGTTGAACTCTGAACTGCTTGAACTTCGCCGGTCTTGACTTTGGACATTGGACTTGCCTTTACAGGCTGAAGCCCGGGCCGCTCCGATGAATTCTTACACCGCCGTTCGTAGTCATCGCGCGGATCGTGGCCCCACCGGCGCCCAGGTTCACCGCCAGTTCCTTCGTAATGTTTCCCTGGACCGTCACCGGAAAATCGACGCTCAGATGTCCGTTGACAGTCCCCGTTTCCAAACGTGCCGAGTAATTTTCCGGAATTGAAACCGAGACACCGCCGTTGGTCGTACTCACGTCCATCGCTTCACCGTCCCAACGCTCGCCAGCCAACTCCACACTCAAACCGCCATTCGTCGTGCCGCCTTTCACGCTGCCGCCGACGTGCTTGAGGCTTACGCCGCCATTCAAGGCGCTAAACTCCAGGCGGCCCGTGACATCAGAAATCGAGATACCGCCGTTGTTGGTTTTCAAAGAGAGATTTGAACGACGTGGTACAAACAATTCGTAGCTCACGCTCCACCAGGCGTCGTTGCGGTTCTGTGGACCAGCCGCAAAAATCTTGGCGCCCGTTTCAATCCTGATCTGCCGGGCCAGCTCGTCGGCTTCTGCCTGCGAAGGCGCCGCTGATTGAATTCTGGCTCGCAGCAGGATTTCGTTGCGCTCCCAACCCTTCACCGAAACGCCGCCGTTCCTCATCCCGTCAACCGCTACGGTGCCGTCAGTCGCCGGCAGAGTCTGTTCCTTAATTTCACAATGGTTCACCAGCTTGTCGTTGTGCCAGTTGTCATTGCACGCCAAAGTGTCCTTCGATTTTTCTTTAGAGTCTTTCGATTTTTCTTTTTGACTGAACGCGGGAACAGCCGCCACGCACGCCACCATCACCAGCAATGCACCACGCCTGAGCAAATTGTTCATGTCGTTTCTCCTTCGTTTTATAGAACTGGATTAACGGTTTCAGTCCAACACTCCACGCGGTGGGCGTGCGCAAGCTTGGTCTTTCGGATTGCCATCTGGGGATTGCCGAGTCTTTTACTACGATACCCGCCTCAAAGCAACAGTTCGGGGAATACCTTGCAGGTCCGAATGAATGGCGAGCTCTTCCCAGGTGTTCGCATCGATCAATCGCCTCACTGCCTCGGATTGATTGAAGCCAATTTCAAAAACGAACCAACCGCCGATCTTCAGAAACGCTACGCTTTCGACCAGCAGACGGCGAATTACCGCTAGCCCGTCTTCACCGGCAGCGAGCGCGGCATGAGGTTCAAACTCGCGCACTTCTCTTTGCAGCCCAGCCAGGTCGCGGTCGGAAACGTACGGCGGATTGGAGACGATCAAGTCGAAAGAGGGTGCAGTTGGTCCAGCGAGCTCAGCCAAACAATCGGAAACAACAAAATCGAGGCGATCGGCAACGGCGTGGCGTTCTGCATTTCGCTTCGCGACAGCGAGAGCGTCTGGGGAAATATCGACGGCAAGAACCCGAGCCCCTGGAAGTTCATGGGCCAGAGTGATCGCAATGCAGCCCGAGCCGGTACCGACGTCGCAAATAAACGGCGCCGCTTGCGTAACCGGCGCGTCCGGTAGCAGCTTGAGCGCAGTTTCAATGAGCAGCTCGGTTTCCGGTCGCGGGATCAGCACGTCGCGGTTCACTTCGAAATCAAGACCAAAGAATTCCTGGTGACCGGTGATGTATTGCGACGGCTCGCCGTCTGCGCGTCGATCAAGATAGCGATGAAAAAGATCAAGTTGTTGCTGGTCGAGCACATCTTCTGCGTGGGTGAGAATAAAAGAACGATCTCGATCGAGCACATGAGCTAACAAGGAGCCCGCCTCGCGCCGCGCTTCCGGCACACCAGCGAGGCGAAGTTTGTGCGCGCCCTGCAATATCGCTTCGGCGATTGAAGTCGTCATCCGTTCCTCAGGTTAGTTTTCCTCTGTGCCACCTTTGTGGTCTCCGTGTCTTCGTGGTGGATTTACTCTGAAATGCTCACCACCAAGACACAGAGGACACAAAGGACGCACAGAGAACTTCAATGTCCGCAAAGCAAACTGTTAGTCGTGTTCAGGTGTATCAATCTTTCGCGCTGCCGTTACAAAAACACCGCAAACTAACAGTTTGCTCTACCAACTGCCAGTGCGCCTATAATTGCAAACAGTCAGACGAAGAAAATTGAATCAGGTCCTGGTCAGGGATTTCGGGAACGAGAATCTCATTACGAGTTTCTTGAAGGTACAACGGTACGAGTCTCGTTCCTCCCGTAAAACGACAGGACCTCCAAGCCATCCGGTTTCGGAGGTCCTGGCGTTAAAGGGAACCGAAGTTTAACAACGTTTCTTTTAAGGAGCCGCATGGGGGCACTCACCAAAGCTCTGCTCTTGTTCGCGATGAATTGGCTGGACGCGCAGCTAACAATTCTTTGGCTGCGCCTCAACATCGCTACTGAAGGAAACGGGTTGATGGCGAGTCTCCTCAATCATAGCGAGGGCTCTTTCCTGTTTGTGAAACTCGCAATCGGCGCCCTTTCCGCTTACGTTCTCTATCGCTTTGCCGAAATTCCGATCGCCAGACGCGGCATGAAAGTCGTATTGGGCATCTACCTGGCGCTGATGGTTGTGCACGTAGTCACCGGTTGTTCAGCCTTGGGGTGGCAGGCGCCGGCGACCGTCTTGTCCTACTTCGTAAGTCTGCCCCGGTCGGTAATCGCCTTCCTTTATTGATCTCCAAAAAACGAAACCCTTCATCCGGAAAAGCGTTTTAGACAAACGGGACTTTTATCCGCGTTTCTCCGCGCAAATCCGCGGCTGAGTGCTGTCCCGCCGAATGCGGCTGCGCGCAACTGGCGCGGATGGTCGCCGCATCCTAGAATTGCTCCCGCGCGAGAGTTTTTCTAATTGATAACTAGAGTGAGACATAAGCCATGTATAGACTATCAGCACGCCAAATCTTAGCCATTGCTTTGCTTTCCGCAATTTTTGCCGCCGGCACCATTGCCCTCGTTGACCGCTTCGGAAATCGCCTCCAGCCATCGAGCGCCGCCTTCAGCGAGGCCACGCCGCCGGCCATAACCGATCCTGCCTCCGCCACCGATGAACAAAACAACATCGAGATTTATCGCGCGCTTTCGCCGGGCGTCGTCAACGTCCATTCCACTTCCTACGCGCGCGACTTCTTCGGTTTCGTCGAACCGCAGGAAGGCTCCGGGTCGGGATCAGTCATCGATCAGGAAGGCAACATCCTGACGAACTATCACGTGATCGAAGGGGCAACAAAACTGGCCGTCAGTTTTGGCGGACAAAAAAACTACGCGGCACAAGTCGTGGGCGGTGACCCGGACACCGACCTGGCAGTAATCAAGTTAATTGAAAAGCCGCGACAGCCCCTGACCGTAATCGCCCTGGGCGACTCGGATAAACTCGAGGTGGGACAGAAGGTGCTGGCGATCGGTAATCCGTTCGGCCTCGATCGGACGTTGACTACGGGCGTCATCAGCGGATTACAACGTCCAATCCGAGCTCGCAACGGCCGGCCCATCGAGGGCGCAATCCAAACGGATGCTTCGATCAATCCGGGAAACTCCGGCGGTCCATTGCTCGACTCGCACGGCCGCATGATCGGCATCAACTCGCAGATTCTGTCGCCGTCAGGCGCTTCCGCAGGTGTGGGTTTCGCGGTGCCGGTGAATATCGCGAAGCGCATCGTGCCGCAGTTGATGCGCTCAGGTGAAGTGCGCCGGCCCAAGCTCGGTATCACCAGCCGCGACGTTGAAGTCTTGAAGACTCAGGTTGAGCTGCCGGTGTCGCAGGGCGTGGTCATTTGGCAGGTCGCACCCGGCGAAGCTGCTGCGAATGCGGGCCTGCGTGGGTTAACTCAAACCGAAAACGGCGACGTGGAACTTGGCGACATCATAGTCGGCATCGACGGTCAGAATGTCGCAAACAATGACGACCTTTACCGCATCCTCGAAAAGCATCAGGTGGGCGATACGGTGCAGGTGCAAATACTGCGAAACGGGCGGCGCGCGTCTGTGCCCGTACGGCTGACCGGACCCAGCCCGAACCGCAGCTTGCGGCGAGGACAATGACTGAAGGCAGTAGTCAGTAGTCAGTAGTCAGTAGTCAGTAGCGTTGGCTAGCGAATCTACTGGCTACTGACTACCCAACCGTTTTCCGTGAACCAAACGAACCACTTCTTCGATCTTGGTTACGGCTGGCTCTGCAAACACTGCAGCGCGGCGGATACCGAGGCCACTCGACAGCCGCCGGCCCACGGCAATTTCTTCAAACCCGCCACTGCGGAGAACAAACAAGCAAAGCAACCAGGACTGGCGCTCGCTACCTGGACCGACGCCACGCGACAAGCACTCACCTGCCCTCGCTGTGGAATTGAAGAACAGATCCGTAATTGACCCGGTCTGCGCGCTGTAGGCGCGAGATGTTTATAGACCCGCTGTTCTCTTGAATAACCTTCCGTCGTCAAGGCGCGAGTTTCTCGCGCCTTGACGACGGAAAAACGTTTAGGTGCTGCCAGTGCTATAAACGTTTGGCTCCTAACGGAGCCGGGCGCCTTTACTTAACCGGATCTCCGAACTGTTTTTGGTAGTCGCTCAAACTTCGCGTGATCACATCCAGCGCTTCTTTGCGATCATACACATCGACAATCTCCACTCGGCGCGGCGCTTCACCGGGAAGTTGTTTGTAGCTTAGAAAATAATGCTTGAGTCGATCGACGAGGGCGTTGGGACAGTCAGCGATGTCCTTGACGTGGCCGTAGGCCAGATCGGCTTGAAGCACTGAAATAATCTTGTCGTCAGCCTGCTCGCCGTCGATCATCCTCAGTCCGCCAATCGGATTGGCCTGCACGAAGAAGTTGCCCTGCGCAAACGTCTTCTCCGTCAGCACGCAGATGTCCATCGGATCTGCGTCGCCCTTGATACCCGTTCTGCCGGTACGTTCCGCGCAAAGATCAGCCACGTGATCGCCGCAAAACGTTTGCGGGATAAAACCGTAGAGCGACGGACACATCGACGAAAATCGTTGCGGCCGATCGACGCGCAGATGGCCCGACTGCTTGTCCAGCTCATACTTCACGGCGTCGGTCGGGACAATTTCAATGTAAGCGCTGACAGTCTCGGGCGCCTTATCTCCGGGCGCGACGCCGTGCCACGGATGCGCCTGAAACATCAGCCGGGAGCGATCATGAGCCGGGTCTTTTTTTGCCATGCGGCGCAATCCTTCTTTCTTCTGCCTGCATTACGTCGGTGTTAGAATCCTAGCGTTGCAGCAAGCAGTTTTCAATTCAACTTGTCGTCGTCCGTTTATGTGTGGTTCCTTCGTTTAGAGGCGGGCACCGCCCGCCGGTTCAACGTTGGCAACTAGATTCACTTTATCTTGAGACGGCGGGCGGTGCCCGCCTCTAAACGAACGAGTTGATGCGGGCGGTGCCCGCCTCTCAACGAAACTACTAATCCTATGGCGACCTCGGCCGATGTAATTAGCACTGCTCGGACCAACGCGTTATCCGTGCGTTGGATTATCAGCGCGCGCGACGATCTAATTTGGCTGATTGGCTCGGTCGCTTCCAGTTACCTGCTGTTGGTTCTTTATGTGAAGGGTATCTTGCCGCTCGTGCCCATGGTGGCGGCCTGGGCGATTCTCATCGACGCGCCGCACGTGTTCGGCACCTTTTCACGCACCTACTTCGATCGCACTGAACGAAAAAATCGCGGCCGTCTGCTCTGGGGCTCGCTGCTTTTCTTCGTTGTTGGACCGGTGATGGTGCTCGCCGGCGCCGGTCTCATCTTCTTTTTCCTGGCCGCGCTCTGGGCCTATTACCACCTGGTGAAACAGCATTACGGTTTCATGGTGCTGTACAAAAAGAAGAATAACGATCTGGCGCCGCTTGACAACGCGCTCGATCGGCTGCTGTTGTTGTTTGCGTTCAACTATCCTTTCGTGGCTTTCATCGCGAGCGATCCGGAAGCCATGAAGCGCGTGCCGGCCGCCTTGCAGTCATGGGTGAACGGGCTGGCGGCCATTCTTCTGGCCGCGACGATCGTGCTCGCGTTGGCGTGGTTGGGCAGACAAGTGCAACGATTGATCACCGGCGAACCGCTCGACGTTCCCAAGTATCTGCTGCTCGCCGCAGCGATTCCGATGCATTGGATCGTTCTGCTGACGCCGATGCCGCATAAGCCGATCGCGATTGTTGCGATTCTGACGATCTATCACAATCTCCAGTACCACCGGCTGATTTGGTTTCATAACAAAAAATACTCGCGCGCGACCAATCCTCCTGTCGACATCGCCGCTGGGAGCGCAGGCATCCTGCCTGCACGAGGCAGTAGCCCGACCGTGAGGGAGGGCTCTCAGAATCTTCGCCAGCAGTACGGCGCCGCCGAGCTGATCAGTCGCCGGCTTCTTTACTACCTCGCCTTCGGCATTCTCTTCGGCTTGCTCTACCAGGGACCAAGACAACTACTCGGCTACGTTAGTTTGAAAAACGGCGACGGCCTGAATCAGTCGTTCGCGACCCAACTGGGCATTTCGTTTCTCTGGGGCTACGCCTTCATCCACTACTATCTCGACTCAAAAATCTGGCGCGTGCGCCGCGATCCGTCGGTTGGCAAGGCACTGAACATGGGCTGAGGAGTAATTTAGCCGCGGATGAACGCGGATAAAAAACGAATCTGAAAAACAAAAGCGACGGTTGCTATCTCCTTATGCCAATCCGCGTTTCATCCGCGTAAATCCGCGGCTAATTCTCTTCTATGGCTGATTACGAGTTTGTCACCATCTGGCGTTTCGCCGCTCCGCAGCAGCAGGTTTGGGATTTGATTTTCAATTCCGAGCAATGGCCCGAGTGGTGGCGCGGTGTTGAGCGCGTAGAGAAATTGCGTGATGGCGACGCCAACCACGTCGGCGCGCGGCATCGCTACACCTGGAAAAGCAAGCTGCCTTATCGCCTGATTTTTGAAATGGAAACGACGCGGGTTGAGCCGCCATCGCTTATCGAAGGACGCGCCATCGGTGAGCTTCAGGGCACCGGACGCTGGCAACTATCAACCGACGGCGCGATGACGACGGTCCGTTACGATTGGAGAGTTGAAACAACCAAGCCCTGGATGAATCTGCTCGCGCCCATTGCCAAGCCGTTCTTCAGTTGGAACCACAACGTCGTGATGGGTTGGGGCGGTGAAGGATTAGCCAAGCGCCTGGGCGTGCCGTTGGAATAGATAACAAACTCCGTTTAGAGGCGGGCACCGCCCGCCGGTTCAACTTCGCAATTATTTTCACCTCATCTTGAGACGACGGGCGGTGCCCGCCTCTAAACGAGGAACTCAACCAGCCGCCTCGCAAAACTCCAACACCAGTTCAGTGAACAGCTGCGGATACTCTTCATGCGGCAGATGCCCGCAGTCGCGAAAGACGATCAAACGCGAGCCGGGAATCGCTTCGTGAAGCCGCTCGCCATCCTGCAACGGAACCTCGCGGTCAGTATCCCCCCACAACAACAGCGTCGGTTGCGTTAACAGGTGCGCATCGCGCGACACGCGGTCCGCGTCCCAACGCCGTACCGTGCGAATCACTGCGCGATGTGCGTTCCGGGTGCTCAGCGGCAGATGCCGCGCCTCGACGCGCCGCTCGTCAAGCTGCCAGGCGTGACGGTCGTAAACGCGCTTCATGCGCAATCGCAACAGCCGGCGCGATCCCACGAGGAGCGGCGAGAGAATGTCGCCAATGATGGGCGAGCCGAAGAGTCGCATCAACATATAACGGGTTGGTTTGTTGTTGTTCACCGCGCCTACCAAAACCAGCTTCTCAACCAGCTCCGGATGATCGAGCGCAATCGTGACGGCGACTGCCGCGCCATACGAACTGCCAACCAGGATCGCGCGCTCGACGCGCAGTTGGTTCATGAACGCAACGACCATCTCCGCCTGGCGCGCGATGGTGTAATCCATCTCTCGCGGCTTGTCCGAATAGCCGTAGCCCAGTAGATCGGGCGCGATAACTCTGAACCCGCCCGCCGCGAGATCCAAAAACACTTTGCTCCAAACGAGGTTCGAAGTAGCGAACCCATGAATCAGAATCATCGGCGGCGCAGCTGCATCACCAGCTTCCTGATAATGAACGCGCGCGCCGGCGACGTCCACAAAGCGTGAATATTCGGCGTGGAAAATCGCGTCGCGATTCTCTTCCCAGTCAGCATCTTTTGGACGCAGCAAAAGCTTCGCGGCCACTGAAGCCGCCAAAGCCGACGCAGAAATTCCGCCAATCCAGTAACGCTTCTTCATGGCTTTGCACAAAAAGTCAGGAACATGCTGGCCATCGTATCAGAACCGAGAGCGGTAGCGACCGGCCAAGGAATTGACGTGAAAAACGATGAGTTTACCGGAGCACAACAATACCAAACGAGAATGTTTGGCCGGTCGCTACCGCTCTCGGTTCTGATGTTCAGCACTATTTGCACAAAGCATTTTTTCATGTCCTCTTCATCTGTCGTCTCGCGCGATCACCACGCTCGGCCGCAACGATCTGGAAGCCTTGTCGAATTTGCCGACAGCGATCAAGTCACTCTTCTCGTCACGTAATCTGACTGCGTCGCCATCGTTCCAGCCAGTTTCAGAAACGAAAACCGCCATGCCGTTTTGTATTCGTCTGACCTCGTCTGCGTTCAAATCAAAAAATGGTAGACGCGAAAGCGCCGCATCGCTTGCAATAAGAACTCTCCCGAGCGCCTCCTCGGCGACGCTTACCTTCAACTCGCCAAGCGTGGATGCTTGTTGAATGCCAAAATCACCGACGCGTGTACGTCGCAGTTCCGCCACGTGCGCACCGACGCCGAGCAGCTTACCAAAATCCTCCGCGAGAGTTCTGATGTAAGTGCCACTGGAACACGCGACGCTGACTTCCAAATCGAACGTGCCGTCCAGATTGTCTTTTAGTAAGTCACCAGTCGGCTTGAGCGGCTCAAACGCGAGGATGTTGACGCGCACGGGCTGGCGCTCAACTTCCTCGCCGCGCCGCGCCAGCTCGTAGAGCTTGCGACCGCCCTGCTTCTTCGCCGAATACATCGGCGGCACTTGATCGATCTCACCGCGAAGCTTTGCAAACGCCGCTTCGATCTGTTCCCTGTTCCAGTTGCGGGTTTGCTGTTCGGCTGTTTCTGATTCTGGTCGGATTGGTTTGCCGGTGCTGTCGCCCGTCTCAGTTGCATAGCCGAGGCGAATAACCGCCTCATATTCTTTTTCGAGCCCACTCAGAAACTGCGCCAGTCGCGTCGCGCGGCCCACGAGAATCGTTAACACTCCGGTGGCAAATGGATCGAGCGTGCCGGTGTGCCCAATGCGCCGCTCGTGAAGTATGCGGCGAATTTCGTCGACGACGTCGTGAGAAGTTACGCCGGCGGGTTTATCAATCACGAGGATTCCATCCATGCGCTTCATTCTAGATTGCCGCTAGAGAATTGGCGATTGGTCGCGAATTTTTGGCCGCGGATTCATGCGGATGAACGCGGATTCAGAAAAGACAAATGAAACTTAGTAACCTTGTGTGAAAGTTTTATCTAATTCTGATCCGCGCGCATCCGCGTTAATCCGCGGCCAATTTTCCTGCCGCTCGTAGCATCAATGTGGTAAATGTTTCTCAATCGCATGCGTCAACGTCGTTCAAAAGCAAACACCGCCGCGGGCGTGCAGCGGGCAACGCCACTATCGCCTGACGAACTTCGCGCGCGCACTTTTCAGCGGGCGGCGAAACTGCTGGCGGCAAAGCCACGCTCGATTGCGGAGCTGCGGGAGCGGCTCGGCGAACGTTGTTCAGATAAGTCGGTGGTTGAGACCGTCATCGCTCGCTTGCGTGAATACGGCTACCTGGATGACGAGCGCTACGCCTTGACTTACGCTGCGTCGAAAGTGCAGCAACAACCCATCGGCAGGCGGCGGTTGGAAGTAAATCTTGCCAGGAAGAAAGTGGATCGCGCGGTTGCGGACGAAGCGCTCGACCAGGTCTTTGCCGAAACCTCGGAAGCAGATTTGTTAGACCGGGCGATCGAAAAGCGCGTTCGCCTGCGCGGCCGTCCAAAGACGCGCGCTGAAGCCAAGAGCCTCTTCGATCATTTGCTGAGGCAGGGATTTCCGTTTGAGCTCGTCGCCGATAAGGTGCGCGCGGTTTCAAAGACTGACTTGGATGACAGTTAGGCAATGGCAAATGAAGCGCTGAAGGCGTGTCCGGCAGAAATTGCAACGAGCGCCAAAGGCGCGGAAGAAGTTAGCCCCGAGCGTAAGCCCGGGGTATTGTTGGCATTTGATCCTTGAGCCCGCAAAGCGGGCGACAGAAATGCTGAGCCTGATTCCAGGGCACTTCTGCCGCCCCTTCGGGGCTACACCACTTATTGCGTCGGATCCCCGGGCTTACGCCCGGGGCTACCTCCTTCCGCGCCTCCGGCGCTCGTTGCAGTCTCTGTCAAACACATCTTCAGCGCTCCATTCTCCCGCGTGCGGTTGCTGAGGCGTTCCTTCGAGCTAAACAATAGTTCCCACCCGCCGGAATTCCATCCAATTTCATTCGCCCAGAAACCGCGTGCTAAACTCGCGGTGTCTACTGTTTGCTGTCTACTGTCTTCTGTCTACTTATTTTTTATGCTGACTGGTAACGAAATTCGCGAAACATTTCTGCAGTACTTCGAGCGGCACGGCCATACGCGTGTGCGCTCGTCGCCCTTGCTGCCGGCCAACGATCCGACGCTGCTCTTCACCAATGCCGGCATGAATCAGTTCAAGGACGTGTTCCTCGGCATCGAGAAGCGCGAATATGTGCGTGCCTGCTCGTCGCAGAAATGTGTGCGCGCCGGCGGCAAACACAACGATCTTGACGAGGTGGGGAAAACTGCGCGGCACCAGACCTTCTTCGAAATGCTCGGCAACTTCTCTTTT
>Ga0207650_10002929_pt1 | contig 11773 bp, 11 predicted proteins | sample KBSS63metaG_FD_184325 | JGI IMG/M metagenome (GOLD analysis project Ga0207650, IMG submission 184325) | Switchgrass rhizosphere microbial communities from Kellogg Biological Station, Michigan, USA - KBS S6-3 metaG (SPAdes) (version 2) | ecosystem: Host-associated > Plants > Roots > Rhizosphere...
ACGCGCGCTGCGATTGATCAACAATGTCGAAACGGCCGAGACGACCCCGTTAGCGAGTCGCAGGAATTTCGCTGCGGCAGTGCAAGCGGTCGGGCAGGTCATGAACAAGAGCGAAGACGTGCTTGTCCTGTTCATGACCTCGCACGGAAGCGATAGCGGTATCGGGTTGCAGCTGCCGGGCGGCGGCGCGGCGGTATTGAGCGCGCAAGACGTCAAGGCCAGCCTCGACAAGGAGGGGATCAAGAATCGGGTCGTGATCGTCTCGGCTTGTTTCGGGGGTGTGTTCGTTCAGCCGCTCGCCAACGATGACACGATCGTGCTGACCGCGGCCGATGCGCGGAGCACCTCTTTCGGATGTGCGACCGGGCGCGATTGGACCTATTTCGGCGATGCCCTGTTCAAGCAGTCCCTGCGGCCGGGAACGGATTTCAGGCGCGCCTTCGATCACGCCAGGATCCTCATTCGCAGCTGGGAAATGATGGACCGGTTACCGCCGTCAAACCCGCAGGGGCAGTTCGGTGCGGCGCTGACGGCGAAGCTCGATCCTCTGTTCAAATCGATGGCAGGGCCATAACCCGACGTCGTTCCAGATTTTGCGGCATTGCCGTCGATGGACGTCTGCCCAACTTCGGGATTCCGGCGCCTGCTCGACGCTATTTCCATCAGTAATAACAATCCAAAAAACAACTGGGCAGCTACTAATGGTGGCGCTTCGCGCCGCCGGTAGGCTGTCGCCCATGGACGATCATCGCACGCATGTCATGAGAAGATCCTTGCCGGCGCGATCTCACGCCAGCGCAAGCTGACGGCGTGCAGCGCCCGGCACCGCCAACGCCGCATCGGCCTATCCGCCCTCGACACAATCTGGGATGATAGTTCTTTATATGAGATTCGCGTTAGAAGGTCGAGCGAAATTTTCCCGCGAAACGAGGCCTTCCGTCATGGGCATTCGCGGTGTATGCGCGCAACGGTCCAGGTGCTGCGGCCGCACACGCATGGCGGGCGCTCGCCGCGCTCCATCCGCATCGGCATTGCGTACCGTGGCTGGCCTGGTCAACACTGCTCGCCAAGCGAGACGAGAAGACCGGACGCGACCGCGGCGTTATGGCGTCGTGCGTCGCACTCGATGCGCCGCTAGGCCGAGATCGTTTTTCTACTGCGTGACGCTGATATCCGACGTCAGATCGGAAGCCTTGAACATGGGCAAGAACGAATGCGGGAAGATGCGCGGACAAGGCAATTGCGAGAGGCAAGCAATCCTCTCTTCAGTGATCGCAAATTGCGGCTGGGGACGTTCTCCACCAATCTCAGCGGCGGCTGCGCGATCTCGAGCATCGACGGCGTGCTGGAAGCGGATTGGACGAGCACGCTCACGCTCGCGCAGCTCGCCGACGAGATGCAATTCGAAGCGCTGGTGCCGGTCGGCCGCTGGAAGGGTTTCGGCGGCGTCACCAACTTCAACGGAGCGGGCTTCGAATCCTTTTCCTGGGCGGCGGGAATCGGCTCGGCCACCAGATACTCGGGGGTATTCGCGACCTCGCACGTCCCGACCATTCATCCGGTCATGGCCGCGAAGCAGGCCACCACGATCGATCACATCACCCGTGGGCGCTTCAGCCTCAACATCGTCACCGGCTGGTATCAGCCGGAGATCGAAAATGTTCGGCGAGCCGCAGATGGAGCACGACACCCGCTACGACCGCGCGGTGGAATGGCTCGACGTCATCAAGCGGCTTTGGACGGCGCAGGAGGAATTCGACTACGAGGGCCGATTCTACAAGGTGGCCAAGGGCTGGTGCATGCCCAAGCCGATCCAGCAGCCCTACCCGGTGGTGATGAACGCCGGTGGGTCGGAGCGGGGACGTCACTACGCGGCGAAATTCTGCGACGTAGCGTTCCTCAATCTCGGCTCGAGCGATGTCGACTACATCCACAAGCAGATCGCGGCCTACAAGGAGCTGGCGCGCCGGGAATACGGCCGCGAGATTCAGGTTTGGAGCCATGCCTATATCGTGCAGGGCGAGACCGAAGCGGAAGCAAGGTCGTTCTTCAACTACTATGTGCACGAGAAGGGCGATTGGGAGGCGGCCGAAAACCTGGTGAACATGCTCGGCCTCAATTCGAAGAATCTGGGGCCGGAACGGCTGAAGTCGCTCAAGGCGCATTTCGTGGCCGGCTGGGGCGGCTATCCCCTGGTCGGCACCAAGGAATGGATCGTGGACGAGCTCGCGAAGCTCGCACACGCCGGCTTCGACGGCGTGATCCTGTCGTGGCCGCGCTACATCGAGCATATGCGCCAATTTCAAACCACGACGCTGCCCTTACTCGAGCAGGCCGGCCTTCGGTAAGGGACCGCGGCGAAGAACAACTGGCGCAAGGCCAGCGGGAGGACGAGATGGTTGCGAAGCGTCTTTTTCGGTGCGCCGTGATCGCGGCGCTCATCTTGGGGTCAGCGAGCGGCGCCCGCGCCGATGATTTTCCCGCGCGGCCGATCACGATGATCATCACGTTCGCGGCCGGCGGCATCACTGACGTGGTGGCGCGCATCTACGCCGACGTGACCTCGCGCAACATGGGCCAGCGCATCATTGTCGACAACCGGCCGACCGGCGGCGGCGCGGTCGCGGCCTTGGCCGTGCAGAACGCGCCGCCCGACGGCTACACCCTGCTGGTGTTCGCCGGCGCTCAGCATGCTGCGCTTCCCGCCATGCAGCCGGTCGCCTACCAGCCGGTATCGGGCTTTCAACCGGTGACGATCCTGTTCAATCTCGTGAACTTCCTGGCCGTACCGAAAGACAGCCCGGCCAATTCGGCCGCGGAGCTGATCGAGTTCGGGCGGAAGAAACCGGGGGGCCTCTCGTTCGGATCGGCCGGCGTCGGCTCGCCTGCTCATCTCAACGCGGTCCGGATGGCACGCGCGACCAACACGCCGATCGAGTATGTGCAGTACCGCGGCTCTGCCCCGATGATGGCGGACCTGGTCTCCGGCCGGCTGGATTTCTCCCTGGTGTCGTATACCGGCGCGGGCCCGTTCGTGGCGGAAGGCAAGCTGAGGATCCTGGCCGTCGACTGGAAGACACGCTGGCCCGATTTGCCCGACGTTCCGACCCTGGAGGAAGCTGGGATCAGGCACGAGAAAGTCGGGAGCTGGTTTGCGCTGGCAGCGCCGGCCGGCACACCGAACGGCGTCGTGGAGAAACTCAATGCCGAATTCGTCAAGGCGTCGCGCGATCCGGAATTGATCAAGCGTCTGACGGCAAACGGCGCCGCCGTCACCACGAGCACCCCGAAGGAAATGAGCGCATTGTTGGCGGACGAGGTGGAAAAGACCGGCGAGCTGGTGCGCTCGCTCGGGCTGCGCGCGCAATAGCATCGGATCGAGACGTGGGCCTCGCTACACAGGATCGCCGGGAGATGAGCATGATACGTTCGAAGATGTGCGCGGTGTCGCTCGCCGTCGTCGCAGCGATGACAACGGGCTGCGGGGCGGCGGCGCAGGATCACCTTAAGGTCGCCGTGGGGGCGCGTGGCGTCGGCGAAACGTTCGTCGCGGAGTTGGGACAGGACGCCGGAATTTTCAGGAAGCACGGCCTCGGCCTTGATGTCCTGTATACGCAGGGTGGCGGCGAGACCCAGCAGGTGGTCATCGCCAACAGCGCGCATATCGGCGTTGCCGCGGGATTCCTGGGGGTGCTGGGCGCCTATGCCAAGGGCGCGCCCATCCGTGTCATCGGGTCGACCTTCACCGGCGGCAGCCAGCTGTTCTGGTACGTTCCGACCAATTCGCCGATCAAGAGCATGCGGGACGCCGACGGCAAGACGGTCGCGTATTCGACCACCGGTTCTTCGACGCACACGACGGTGCTTGCGTTCCAAAAGTCCATGGGCGTCAAGTTCAAGCCGACGCAGACCGGCTCGGCGCCGGCAACGCTGACACAGGTGATGAGCGGCCAGATCGACGTGGGCTGGGCCGGTGCGCCGTTCGGAGTCGATGCCGTGGAACAAGGAAAGATCCGCGTCATCGCCAAGGCCTCCGATGATCCGGCGATCGACCGGCAGACGATCCGTCTTATCATCGCCAACGCCGGCGAGCTCGCCCAGCGCAAGGACGTTTTCGTCCGCTTCATGCGCGCCTATCGCGAGGCGCTGGATTGGGTCTATTCCACGCCGGAGGGCCTGAAGGCCTACGCCGCGTGGTCGAATATCAACGCGGCCACCGCCAAGCGCGCGCTGCAGGAATTTCTGCCGAAGGAGGCCGTCAATCCGGATCGCCTGTCGGGGCTCGACGACATCGTGGCGGACGCGGTCACGTTCAAATACATCCCGGCGCCACTCTCGAGCGCGCAATTGAGTGAACTGATCCAGATTCCAGAACGAAAACCATAGTTTTGCGTGTCCGGTCCGCGGCGCTTGCGTTCCCGGGATACCGGCACGGCCAAAGACATCGCGCGGATTTAGCGCAAGCCCGGGGCAATAACGGCAATCGGCCCCAAGTGGCTTTCAGTCGCGGCGCCCAGCTCTCGCCGTCCGAGGTGTCGGCCGTGGCCGCCTACATCTGGGCGCTGAGCCATCCCAGCGCGACCTCCTCGGGCCAGGCGCGCTGACGAGAGGATGCAGCATCAGCGTCGTGGGATGAGCGACGATCAGCCCACGCGGCCGTCGCCGTCCCGCCGCAGCACCTTGCCCGGCAGCGCGCCGGTATGGGTTGCGTCCTCGACCACGAGCGTGCCGTTGACGATCACGGTGGTGCGCGTACCGCTCGGATACTGATGCGGATCGGCGTAGGTGGCGCGGTCCCTGAAGTTCGCGGGATCGAACACGGTCACATCGGCGCGATAGTTTTCCCGGAGCAGCCCGCGATCCCTGAGCTTCAGCGCACGCGCGGTCGCGCCGGTCATCTTGTGAACCGCGAGCTCGAGCGGGATCAAACCGAGCTCGCCGGCGTAGTGGCCGATGATGCGCGGGAATGTGCCGTAGAAACGCGGGTGCGGCATGCCTTGGCTCACGGTGCCGTAGGTCGCGACACAGTTGCCGTCGGAGCCCACCAGCGCGAGCGGCGAGCGCACGATGGTGCGGATGTCGTCTTCCGCAATGGATGTGACCAGCACCCGGGTCGCGCCCTTGTCCGCGATCAGGTAGTCGGCGACGGTATCGATCGGATCCTCGCCGCGCTCGCTCGCGAGTGCGCCGATCGTGCGTCCGGCATGCTGCGGCAGATGGGGCGAGATCGAGATCTGCACGCAATCCCACGAGGGGAGGCGTCCCCAATTGTTGAGCCCGTCGCGGGCAATGTCGGTGCGGATGCGCTCGCGCGTCGGCCCCTGTGCGAGCCGCTCGAGCATTGCCGCGACGCCGCCCGCCTGCACCCATTGCGGCATCAGATTCTTGAGCGGGTTGCTGCCGGCCGCGTAGGGATAGGAATCGCAGTCGACGTCGAGCCCGCGCGCCTTGGCGGCCGCGATCATGGCGAGCGCGCGCGCGGCCTTGCCCCAGTTGTCTGTTCCCGAGCATTTGAAGTGCACGATCTCGACATGCACGCCGCAGGCCTCGGCGATGGCGATCGCTTCCTCGAGTGCTTCCAGCACTCGGTTCGCTTCGTCGCGGATGTGAGTGAAGTAGCCGGCGTTATGGCGCTTGACGACGCGGCAGAGCGCGATCATCTCGGCGGGCTGCGCGTAGGAGCCGGGCGCGGTGAACAGCCCCGATGAGAGCCCGAGCGCGCCGGCGTCGAGCGCCTCCTCCAGCAGAGCGATCATCTGCGCCAGCTCGTCCGGCGTCGGCGGCCGATCGGCCATGCCCATGACCATGAGACGGAGCGTGTTGTGACCGACCAGCATGCCGGCGTTCACGGCGGTCGCGGGGAAACCGTCGAGGTAAGCGGAAAAGGTCGTTTCCTTGAACGGCAGCCATGGCGCGCTCGGGCTCAAATAGTCGCGCAGGAGCTCGACCTTGCCCGGCAGCGCCGGCGCGACCGAGAAGCCGCAATGGCCGATGATCTCGGTGGTCACGCCCTGGCGCACCTTGCTCTCGGCCTTGGGATTGATCGGCAGCGTGAAGTCGGAATGAGTCTTGATGTCGATGAAGCCCGGCGCCACCGCCAGTCCGGTGGCGTCGATCACTTTCGCCGCATCGTTGCCGCAGTCGGTGCCGATGGCGGCGATGCGGCCATCGCGGATCGCGAGGTCGCCGGGCCTGCCCGCGGCGCCGGTGCCGTCGAGCAGCAGCCCGCCGCGGATCAAGATGTCATGCGCCATGCAATTTCGGGCTATCAAATGCCGCCGGGGAGGACAACCCGGCTGGCACCCTGGCCCGCATGTTTCGGCCCGCCACGCATCTCAGCCAAGCGTGCGCGGGTCGCACGGTGCGATACCTGGTCTCTGCGCGTGCGAGCGAGCGAGTTCTGCGCATACGACAAAGAACCCGTGCGAGTGCAGCGAAATAAACGTTCAGCCCGCAACCGGACCCTTGAGCTCGACGCCGTTGCCTTCGGGATCGTGCAGGTAAACCGACGGGCCCTGGCCTTCGGCACCATAGCGTGACATCTCCTCGCCGCAGCGAATGCCATGAGCCGCGAGATGCGCGGCGATGGCGGAGGCGTCGAAGGGCGCAACCCGCAGGCACAGATGATCGAGATTGGCGCCGCCGGTGCTCGACGTTCCCTGCGCCGGCCCGGCCTCGTCGGCCGGAACGATATCGATCAGCGCGTGCCCGGCTCGCAGCTGCGCCAGCGTCCCCTGGCGCTTCTCGAACGCGCAGCCCAGCACCTGCATGTAAAAGCGCTCCAGCGCCGCCGGATCGGCCGCGCGCAGCACCACGTGGTCGATGCCGATGATGGCGAAAGGTGCGGCCATGGTGATTCTCCCGATGCTCGCTCTAATGGGAAACGAATTTGGCTCGCGTCAACAGCGTGTTGATATGCGGGAATTCTCCACCGCGTGGGCGCGAACACAACATGGTTTCGCCGTCCCGCACGAACCCGACTTTCTCCTGCACCCGTAACGACGCGCAGTTTCCCACGAACGCGCCGCAACAGATCGCGTCGTGGGGCTGCATGCAGAAGACGTGGTCCACGACGCCACGAAGCGCTGCCGTCATGTAGCCATGGCCCCAATAATGCCGCCCGAGCCAGTAGCCGATATTGGGGCCGTCGCCGCGCTGCAGATGACTGGCGGGCCGCATCCGCACGCCGATGATACCGATCGGCGTTTGCTCCAGCGTGATCGCGAAACGCGTCTCCGCATCCTCGCTGTCCGTGGCCGCCTGCTCGCGGACGAAACTTTGCATGTCCTTGCGCGTATAGGGCCAGGGCGGCGAGCTGAGCCAGCGGATCACGTCCCAATCGGCGAACAGGGGGAAGAGCACCTCGTCGTCCTCCTCGCGCACGAGACGCAAGGCCAGCCCCGCCGCTTGGGTCTCGATCCAAGTCCGGGGCAAGCTTACGTTCCTCTGTTGACCTTGCCCCAGCTCTTGAGTGAGGCCCATAGTCCGCGGTCGAGACGAAAGCGATCGACCGGCGCCGACGAGGCGAGCGCGCGGATGCGGTAGAGCCCGACTCCCGTCCATTCGAACCCGCATTTCTGCAGCACCCGGCGCGAGGCGGGATTGCTCACCCGCGCGCCACCGACGATCACCTCGCAGCCGAGATCGCCAAAGGCATGATCGATCACGGCGCGCGCGGCCTCGGTGGCGTAGCCCTTGCCCCAAAACGGAACGCCGAGCCAATAGCCGATCTCGGGATGCTCGCTGTCGAGCTTCGCCATGCCGCAGCAGCCCAGCACGGTGCCCACCCATGTGGTGATCAGAAACACGATTTCGGCGCCGCCGCTCGCATTGGCGGCGGTGAGAAAGGCTTGCGCGTCCGCGAGCGTGTAGGGGTACGGTATCCGCAGGGTGTTCTCGGCGATGCGACGGTCGTTGCCGAGGGCGGCGATCGCGGCGGCATCCTCGAACCGCGGCGGACGCAGCACGAGGCGCTCGGTCTCGAGGACGAGAACGCCTCGCCCTTCCACGCTCTCCGGTGCGCCTTGTTCCAGCAGTGTCATCGCACGGGCTCCTCAAAAGCAAAGAGGGGAGCCGGCATCCCGTCTCCCCTCATGGAACCCGAATGGGCCCGCCGGTTCGATGGATGCCGGCGGACGCAACAATTGATCCGCCGTTTATTCGGCCGCAGCCTCCGTCATCGGGAGCACCGATACGAAGATCCGGCCTTTGGCTTTGGTACGGAACTCGACGCGACCGTGGGTCAGCGCGAACAGCGTGTGGTCCTTGCCCAGGCCGACATTGGTGCCCGGATGCCATTTGGTGCCGCGCTGGCGCGCGATGATGTTGCCGGCGAGCACCTGCTCGCCGCCGAAAATCTTCAGGCCGAGCCGCTGACTGTTGGAGTCGCGGCCGTTGCGGGATGATCCGCCTGCTTTTTTGTGAGCCATTGTCGTCGGTCCTTAAACGTCAGGCCGTTCTCGCCCGTTATGTAGTCCAATTTTGTGACGAAATCATCACTTCTTCTTGCCCTTGCGACCCGATTTCGGCTTGTCCACCTTCCTGGCGGCCGGCTTGCGTGCCGGCTTCTTTGCGGCCTTGGCCTTCGGGGCGGCGCTCTCGTCGGACTCGTCGCCGTCGTCGGTTTCCGCCACGGCCGGCTTCGGCTTGGGTTCGGGCTTGGGCCTTGCGGTGACGGTCGGCTTGGCGCCGTCGGTCAGGATCTCGGTCACCCGCAGCAGGGTGAATTCCTGGCGGTGGCCGCGCCGGCGGCGCGAATTCTTTCGGCGACGCTTCTTGAAGGCGATGACCTTGGCGCCGCGCCCCTGCTCCAGGACCTCGGCGGCCACGGACGCGCCGGCAACGGTCGGCACGCCGAGCGTGACGTCGTCGCCGCCGACCACCAGAACCTCGCCGAACTGGACGATCTCGCCGGGATCGCCCTTGACCTTTTCGACCTTGATCACATCCTCGGCGGCAACGCGGTACTGCTTGCCGCCGGTTCGGATGACTGCGAACATCGTTCTCGTCCTCGTGTTCGATTCCGGCGCTCGGATCGTTTCCGGACCGGCTTCTTTCAGTCGGGTGTTGGGTTTTTACGGCGCTGACGGCCGTAACAAAGGGCGCGGAACTCTGAAGCTCCGCGCCACGCGCATGCTTATGGCGACCGGGAGCGGAACTGTCAAGGAAACCGGGCTGTTTTGGCCCCATACCGGCGTCCCCGGCTTTGCGCTAGCCTCGTTGCAACCCGCGGCAAAAGCGGAACAAACGAGGAAACGATGCGGCTCGGTGTGGCGACGTTCGCCCTCGCGACGGTACTTTGGTCCGTCTCTGCTCCCGCCCAGGAGTATCCCTCGCGGCCGGTCCTGTTCGGGGTGCCCTATGCGCCCGGCGGCGGGACCGAGACCATGGCCCGGCTGCTGGGGCGGCGGCTGGAGCAGCGGCTCGGCAAGCCATTCGTGATCGACAACCGGCCCGGCGCGGGCACCGCCATCGGCGCCACCTTCGTCGCCAAGTCGCCGCCGGATGGTCACACCATCCTGCTCGCCACCAGCACGACCATGGCGATCAATGTCAGCATTTACAGCAACCTCTCCTACGATCCGATCAAGGACCTGATGCCGGTGGCGCTGTTCTCCGACATCCCCTTCGTCCTCGTGGTCAATCCCGCGCTGCCGGTGCATTCGATCGCGGAGCTCGTGACGCTCGCCAGGCGCACGCCCGGCGGGCTCAGCTATGCCTCGAACGGGCATGGCGGCGCCGGCCATCTCTACGCCGAACTCTTGAAGAGCATGACCGGCATCGCGATGACGCACGTGCCCTACAAGGGGCTTGCGCCCGCCTTCAACGACGTAGGCGCCGGCCATGTGCCGCTGATGTTCGGGGATTTCGGAACGGCGCTGCCGTTGAGCAGGGCCGGCCAGCTGCGTGCGCTCGGCGTGACGACCGCGCAACGCGTGGCCGCCGCCCCCGAAATTCCTCCGCTGTCGCAGGCCGGCCTGCCCGGCTATGTCGCTTCATCCTGGCAGATGGTGGTGGCGCCGGCGGCAATCCCCAAGCCGATCCTGCACAAGCTCAATGCGGAGTTGCGGGCCATCCTGGCCGAGCCGGAGATCCAGAAGGACTTTACCGACCGCGGCCTCATTCCGGTCGTGAGCCCGTCGCCGGAAGAGCTGCAAGGCTACGTCAGGTCCGAGATCGTGCGTTGGAGCAAGGTGGTCGAGCAGGCCGGCGCCGCCGGCTCGCAGTAGATCGGCGGGGAGAGCTTTGCCAGATCGGTCTACTCCAGCGGATCAATTCAACACGGCGCAATCAGCTCCGGAAGGCGGTCGTTGCCCCGGTCGGCCGCTTGCCCATATAAGGCGGTGACATCGGCCGTCCCCATGAGCACGCTCGCCAACCACGCCTTCGTCAAGATGAACGGCCTCGGCAACGAGATCGTCATCGTCGACATGCGCGGGCAGGCCGGTGCGATCAGCGCTGCCGAGGCGCGCGCCGCGGCGCAGCCTCAAGGTGCGCCCTACGATCAGCTCATGGCCTTGCACACCGCGCGCACACCGGGCACCGACGCCTATGTGCGCATCTACAACAACGACGGCTCGGAGGCGGGCGCCTGCGGCAACGGCATGCGCTGCGTCGCCGAGCTGCTGTTTGAGGAAACCGGCAAGCCCACGCTCACGTTCGAGACCAAAGCCGGGTTGCTGCACTGCTGGAAAGACAACACGCCGCTGATATCGACGGTGGATATGGGCCCGCCGCGCTTTGCCTGGCACGAAATTCCGCTTGCCGAGGCGACCGAGGACACCCGCACGCTCGACCTGCAGATCGGACCGGCCGACCAGCCGATCCTGCGCGCGCCCTCGGCCGTGAGCATGGGCAACCCGCACGCTATTTTCTGGGTCGACGACGTGCACCGCTACGACTTGGCCAAGCTCGGGCCGCTCCTCGAGCACCATCCGATGTTTCCCGAACGCGCCAATATTTCCCTGGCGCAGGTGGTGTCGCGTGATCGCATCGTGCTGCGCACCTGGGAGCGCGGCGCCGGCCTCACCAGGGCGTGCGGATCGGCCGCCTGCGCGGCGGCGGTCGCCGCCGCGCGTCTCGGCCGCACCGGCCGCACGGTGACGGTGACGCTGCCGGGCGGCGACCTGCGGATCGCGTGGCGCGAGGGCGACGACCACGTGTTGATGACGGGCCCGGTGGAATTCGAATATGAAGGCAAGTTCGCGCCGGCTCTTTTTGCCAAACAGGGAGCGGCGTAGGGTGAGCAAAGGCGCGAACTGTCATTCCGCGATGCGTACGGTGTCGCGCGCCTTTGCCCACGCGTCTGTGTCAAGCGCGCGCTCTTATTCGACGCGTGGGCACGGCGCTTCTGCATTTGCTGGGCAAGGGACGCATCTTGGTCCGCGCCTTTGCCCACCCGACATCGCCTCACCGCTGCTCGAGGCGCGGCGATGAGCGTCGACGTCATCACCTTCGGCTGCCGGCTCAACACCTACGAGTCCGAGGTGATCCGGCGCCGGGCACAGGCGGCGGGCGTTCATGACACCGTGGTCTTCAACACCTGCGCGGTGACGGCGGAGGCGGTGCGGCAATCGCGCCAGGCGATCCGCCGGCTCAAGCGCGAGCGGCCGGCGGCCCGCATCGTGGTCACGGGTTGCGCAGCGCAGACCGAGCCCACGACCTTCGCGGACATGCCCGAAGTGGCGCTGGTCCTCGGCAATGCGGAGAAGCTCGAGCCGGAGGCTTGGCGCGCGCACCGGGACGCGCTGGCGGCTGCGCCATTTGGTATCGC
>Ga0207650_10002930_pt1 | contig 11768 bp, 8 predicted proteins | sample KBSS63metaG_FD_184325 | JGI IMG/M metagenome (GOLD analysis project Ga0207650, IMG submission 184325) | Switchgrass rhizosphere microbial communities from Kellogg Biological Station, Michigan, USA - KBS S6-3 metaG (SPAdes) (version 2) | ecosystem: Host-associated > Plants > Roots > Rhizosphere >...
CCCGCGCCGGTAGGTCCTTCCTGCGTCCAAAATTAGCACGGTGCCCGCGAGGCCAGCCAGCCTTTCATTGTGGGTCGCCACCAGCACCGCGGGACCCCGGGCCGCGACCTCGGCCAGCAACGCGTGCAGCTGGTCGGCGTTGGCGCGGTCGAGATTTCCGCTCGGCTCGTCCGCCAGCACCAGGCTCGGCCGGTTGACCAGCGCCCGGGCGACGGCCACCCGCTGGGCTTCCCCGCCCGAGAGCTCCCCCGGAAGGTGAGATGCGCGGGCGGTCAATCCGACGCGCTCGAGCGCCTCCTCGGCGTCCTTCCTGACCTCGCCGTCGGGCCGCCGTGCCAGCCAGCCGGGCATCATCACGTTCTCGAGCGCGCTGAACTCGGGCAGCAGGTGATGGAACTGGAAGACGAACCCGAGGGTGCGCGAGCGGAAGCGCGCGAGCTCGGCGCCGTCGAAGGCGAAGAGGTCGCGGCCGCCGATGCGCACGAGCCCGGCGTCGGGCCGGTCGAGGCTGCCGATGCAATGCAGCAGCGTGCTCTTGCCGGCGCCCGAGGCGCCGAGGAGCGCCGTCAGCGTCCCGGAAGCCAGCGACAGGTCGACGCCCGACAGCACCTCGAGCGGTCCCGTCGGCGTGGGATAGGACTTGCGCAGGCCGGTGACCTCGAGCGCCGGCGCGGTCATGCCTTCCTCAACGATTCGGCCGGCAGCTGGCGCGAGGCGTACCACGCAGGATAGCCCGCGGCGACCAGGCAGAGCGCGAGCGTCACCAGGACGACGAGGACGACGTCCCCGGCCTCGACCTTGACCGGCAGCGTCGAGAGGAAATAGACGTCGCTCGGGATCGAGATGAAGTGCCAGCGCTTGAGCGCCGCGCAGGCGGCCAATCCGAGCATCGTGCCGAGGCCCGCGCCGATCGCGCCGATCCCGGTGCCGGCGACGAGGAAGACCGACAGCACGTCGCCCTGGCTCGCCCCCATCGACAGCAACGCGCCGACGTCGTGCCGCTTCTCCATGGCGAGCAGGATGAGCGTGCTCACGATGTTGAGCGCGGCCACGAGGACGATCAGCGCCAGGATGACGAACATCGTGGCCTTCTCGATCTTCATGAAGCGGAAGAGATTCGCGTTCTGCTCGACCCAGTCGCTGGTGCGGAAGGGATAGCCGCCCAGGTCCTTGAGCAGCGCGCGCGCGAACGCCGGCGCCTCGAACAGGTCGACGATCTTCAGCTGGATGCCGGTCATGCCGGGGATCTCGAACAGGTCGCGCGCCGCGGCGATCGAGATGTACGCGAGGGAGGAGTCGTATTCGTAGAGCCCGCTCTGGAAGATGCCGGCGACGCGGAACGGCTTGAGCCGCGGCACGAGGCCGAGCGGGGACTGGACCGCGCCGTGCAGCGTCGCCAGCACCACCTTCTCCCCCACGCGCGCGCGCAGCCGGGTCGCGATCTCGTTGCCGAGCACGATCCCGGGCAGGCCGTCCTTCGTCGAGTCGGGAATGACTTCGAGCGCGGGCGTGATGTCGCGCGCGACGGTCGTGACCGTGCGCTCCTGCCTGAGGTCGACGCCCTTGACGATGATGCCGTCGGCGATGCCCTCGCGGGTGATCAGCGCCTTGGAATAGACGAACGGCGCCACCCCGAGCACGCCGGGCCGCCGGCGCAGGCGCGGCAGCAGCGAGGTGGTGTCCTCGATGCCGGTGTCGTTGAAGGAGAGCAGGAGCACGTGCGCGTTCGTGCCCGCGATGCGCGAGCGCACCTCGCTCTCGAAGCCGTTCATCACCGCCGGGACGACGATGAGCGCGGCCACGCCGATGGTCACGCCGACGATCGAGATCCAGGCGAGCAACGTGATGAAGCCGGTCGTCCGCCGCGTGCGCAGGTAGCGCGCGGCGATCCGCAAGGAGACGTTCACTCTTGGACTCCGCCTGAATACCCCGCGCGGTCGCGCCGGGTCGAGGATGGCCTGGGGCAAGGCGCGAGGAGGAGGGCGGCTCTGAAGAGCCGCCGACGACGAGCAACGCAGCCCCAGGCCATCTGCGGCGTCTCTCCTCCTCGAAGGGTCGCACCGGACCCATCTTCGTCGTCGATCCTTGCATCTGGCCTGCCGGCGCCACCAACGCGATCGTGCGGGGTATTCAGGCGGAGTCCCCCTCCGTTTCGGCCTCGCTCTCGGCCCGCCCCTCCTCGGGGCGCAGCGCCGGGAACAGGATCACGTCGCGGATCGAGCGGCTGTCGGTCAGCAGCATGACGATGCGGTCGATGCCGACGCCCAGCCCGCCGGTCGGGGGCATCCCGTATTCCAGCGCGCGGATGTAGTCCTTGTCGAGCATCTGCGCCTCGTCGTCGCCCTGTGCGCGGCGCTCCATCTGCAGCAGGAATTGCCGCTCCTGCTCGCCGGGATCGTTCTGCTCGCTGAAGGCGTTGCCGACCTCCATGCCGCACACGAACGGCTCGAATCTCTCGACCACGAGCGGGTTCCCGCGCTTGACCTTGGCCAGTGGCGAGATCTCGCGCGGGTGGTCGACGACGAACGTGGGCTGGATGAGCGTCGGCTGGACGAGGGCCGAGAACAGCTCGTCGAGCAGCCCGCCCGCGCCCGAGCCGGGCCGCGCCTCGAGGCCGCGCGCCTTGCACAGGCGCATGAGGCGCGCGGGATCCATGTCGGAGACGTCCTCGCCCACGTGCTCCCTGACCGCGTCGAGGATCGAGACCTCGGGCCACGGCGGCGTGAAGTCGAGCTCCTGGCCCTGGTAGCTGAACTTCATCGAGCCCACGACCTCGTCGGCGAGGCGGACGAACATCTCCTCGGTCAGGCGCATGATCTGCCGGTAGTCGGCGAACGCCTGGTAGACCTCGAGCATGGTGAACTCGGGGCTGTGCGAGCGGTCGATGCCCTCGTTGCGGAAGTCGCGCGCGAACTCGTAGACGCGCTCGAACCCGCCGACGAGCAGCCGCTTGAGGTAGAGCTCGTTCGAGATGCGCAGGTAGAGGTCCATGCCGAGCGCGTTGTGGCGCGTCGTGAACGGCCGGGCGAACGCGCCGCCGTAGAGCGGCTGCAGCACCGGCGTCTCGACCTCGAGGAAGTCGCGCGCGTCGAGGAAGCGGCGGATCGTGCGCAGCACGGCCGTGCGCTTCTTGAACGTCTCGCGCACCTCGGGGTTCATGAAGAGGTCGGCGTAGCGCTGGCGGTAGCGGGTCTCCGGGTCGGACAGCCCGTGCCACTTGTCGGGCAAAGGGCGCATCGACTTGGACAGGAGCGTGATCGTGCGCGCCTGGACCGTGATCTCGCCGGTCTTCGTGCGGAACACCGGACCCTCGATCCCGACCCAGTCGCCGACGTCGAGCGCCTCCCAGGTCTCGTAGCCCTCGCCCAGCACGTCGGCGCGGCAGTAGGCCTGGACCCGGCCGGACTCGTCGAGCACGTGGCCGAAGCCGGCCTTGCCATGCCCGCGCCGCGCCATCAGGCGGCCGGCGACGGCCACGGTCATCCCGGGCTCGGCCGTCACCGCCTCGCCCAGGTCCAGGACCTGCTGCGCCCGGTGCGTGACCGCGAACCCGTAGGGATAGGGCTCGACGCCGCGCGCGCGCAGCGCCTCGAGCTTCGCCTTGCGCATGTCGCGCCAGGAAGTGGTGGTGGTCTCGGGCTCGCTCAAGTCGCAGTCCTTTCGATCATTTTGGTCCCGCCGTCTACGCCGATCTCGTGGGGCCCCACAGTCGCGGGCCCTCGAGCGAGAGCTTCGCCGCGGTGGGCTCGGGCGGGATGGGGTAGCGCCCGCTCCAGCAGGCGTCGCACCAGGTGTCCGGCCGGCTCTCGCACGCCTTCATGCCTTCGAGCGAAAGGTAGCCGATCGAGTCCACGTCGAGGAATGCGCGAATCTCCTCGAGGTCGAGACGGGCGCCGATGAGCTCGGCGCGGCTCGGCGTGTCGATGCCGTAGAAGCAGGGAAACGCCACCGGCGGCGAGCCGACGCGGAAGTGCACCTCGCGCGCGCCGGCCTTGCGCACGAGCGCGACCAGCTTCCGGCTCGTGGTGCCGCGCACGATCGAGTCGTCGACCATGACGACCCGCCGGCCCGCGAGCGCCGCCTCGACCGCGTTGAACTTGACGCGCACCGAGTGGTCGCGCACCGCCTGCGTCGGGTGGATGAACGTGCGCCCGACGTAGTGGTTGCGGATCAGGCCGAGCTCGTAGGCGATGCCGCTCTGCTCGGCGTAGCCGAGGGCGATCGAGTTCGACGAGTCGGGGACCGAGATCACGACGTCGGCGTCCGCGGGCTGCTCGTCGGCGAGGCGACGGCCGAGACGCCGGCGCACGCGGTCGACGGTCTCGCCGAAGACGACCGAGTCCGGCCGCGAGAAATACACGTGCTCGAACAGGCACTGCTTGAGCGGCGCCGAAGGCAGGAACGGCCGCCGGGTCACGCCCTTCGCGTCGAGCCGCACCAGCTCCCCCGCCTGGACTTCGCCGAGCACCCGCGCGCCCAGGAGGTCGAGCGCGCAGCTCTCCGACGCCAGCACGTGCGCGCCGGTCTCGAGCTGCCCGAGCACGAGCGGGCGCCAGCCGTTCGGGTCGCGCAGGCCGTAGACCGCGCGGTCGGTCTGCAGCACGAGCGAATACGCGCCCTGGACCTCGCCGCAGGCGGCGAGCAGCCGCTGCTCGAAGTCGCCTTCGCCCTGCGCCAGCAGGTGGAGGAAGACCTCGGTGTCGAGGCTGGTCTGGAACAGCGACCCGTTCTCCTCGAGGCGCCGGCGAATCAGCCGCGCGTTGACCAGGTTGCCGTTGTGCGCGATCGCGACCTCCTCGCCGCGGATGCTCGCGGTGAGCGGCTGCGTGTTGGTGAGGTTGAGCCCGCCCGTCGTCGAGTAGCGGTTGTGGCCGATCGCCTGGCGGCCCGGCAGCTTCGCCAGGCGCTCGGGCGTCATCACGTCGGCGACGAGACCGATCCCCTTCTCGACGAAGAAGCGGCCGTCGTGGACGCTGACGATCCCGCACGACTCCTGCCCGCGGTGCTGCAGGGCATAGAGCCCGAGCTGCGCCAGCTCGCTCGCGCGGTCCGCGCCGAAGATGCCGAACACCGCGCATTCCTCACGCCACTCGCCCATCGCCCCCCGCTTTCGCCTTGTCGTCGGTTCGAGCCATGCCTGGCGGCTCCGGGTTCGGCAGCGCGGGGTTCGCCCACGTGCCGACGAGCACGACCGCATCCTGCGATTCCGCGTTGACCAGAAGGCCGCTCGATCTCCGGCGCGCCCATGCGGCCTTCTCGGCCAGCGCGGCGACGTCGTCGAGCCGCTCGGCCGGCCACGCCAGCGTCCACACCGTCCCGCGCCGCACGCGCCACGCGCCGCCCAGCGCGTGCCCGAGCGTGAGCGCGTGCGCCCGCGAGTCGGTCGCGCCGCGCTCGATCGTCACCACCGAGGCGACGCTCGGGCCGGGCACCGGCGCGACGCCGCCGAGGACGACGCCGCGGTCGCGGTTCGGGTTCAGGAAGAGGTTCGAGCCGCGCAGCCAGGTCTCGAAGCGCCCGGCCGCATCCCCGGCGCCGCCCTCACAGTGCAGCTCCCACAGGTCGGCGCGGCCGACGCGCACCGGAGCATCGCGGCCGAGCAGGAGCTGCAGCGCCGCCGATGCCGTCGACGCCGCGGGATCCATGGCCTGGCGCTCGACCCACAGCTGGATCCACTCGCTCATCCGGCCTCCACGGCGACACGCGGCGAGACGCCGAGGTGCCAGGCGAGCGAGAGGAACACGCCGTGCCCCGGTCCCGCGCCCTGGATGCGCGCGGCGTCGCCGCGGGCGCCGCGCCGGCGCTCGCCCCACGGGCCCGCCAGGTCCTCGGGCACGTGGAACAATCGGTCGGCGCGCTCGGGATGCGGCATGAGCGCGAGCACGTTGCCGCGCGCGTTGGTCACGCCGGCGGCGTCGGCTTCGGCGCCGTTCGGGTTGTCGGGCCAGCCGCGGGCCGGTCCTGCGGCCGCGCGGGCGACGTAGGCGAACGGCACCTGTCCCTCGGCCGCGAGGCGCTCGAGCGTGCCCGGCGCTCGCGCCGTGAAGCGGCCCTCGCCGTGCGCCATCGGCAGCGGCACGCGCTCGTTCGGTCCGTAGGCCTCGGTCCACAGCGATCCCGGCCGCGCCTCGAGCACGACCCACGCCGCGTAGTAGCCTTCGCGCCGCTCGAGCCGGTTCGTCGCCAGCGCGAGCGCGACGGTGCCCTCCTCGCCGGCGCGGGCGTCGCCCGGCACGAGGCCGGCCTCGACCAGGATCTGCGCGCCGTTGCAGATGCCGAGCACGGGCACGCCGCGCGCGGCTTCGTGCGCCAGCACGTCCAGGCGCGGGTCCTTCGCCGCGATCGCGCCCGCGCGCACGCGGTCCTGGTAGGAAAAGCCGCCCGGCAGGACGTAGGCGTCGTGTCCCGCGAGCGCGCGTGGAGGCTCGTCCCACGCGATCGGCACGGCGGAGAGCCCCGCGGACTCGAGCGCCCGCGCGGTCTCGTCCTCGCAGTTCATCCCCGGCAGCCGGACCACCGCGACCCGCGGCCGCGCGCGCCCGATGACGTTCGCCCCGCTCATGCCAGCGCCTCCTCGCTCGTCGTGAACGCGGGCTCGAGCGCTTCGGCCCATGCCTGCATCAGCGCGGCGCGTTCCAGCGTCGCCTCGTCGAAGCGCAGCGTTCCGTCAGCCGTGACCTCGCCGAGGGTGAGCGCGCCGGGAACGTCCGTGCCCGCGGGAACCTCGACCACGAAGCCGGGCTCCTCGGCGAACCACCACGCGGCTTCTGCGGCGGCCGGGCGTGCGACGCGGCAGCCGAGCCCGGCTCCCGAGGCGAACGACATCTCGCACAGCGCCTGCGCGAGGCCGCCGCCGCTCACGTCGTGGCAGGCGGTCGCGATGCCGTCGAAGATCAACCCCAGCGCGAGCGCGAGGAACGCGCGGCCTTCCTCGCCCCACTCCGCGGGCAACGCGAGTGCGCGATCGTCGCCCCGCCCGCGGCGCGCGGCGAAGAGCGAGCCGCCGAGGCAACCGCGCGCCTCGGCGCCGATCAGCAGCAGCAGGGAACCCGCACGCTTGAATCCCGGAGTCGCCGTGCGTGAGACGTCGGGCACGAGGCCGGCGCAGGCGACGATCGGCGAGGGCGGGACGGCACGGCCGTCGTGATCCTCATTGTAGAGACTGACGTTCCCGCTGACGAACGGCAGCGGCGGAAGCGTCCCCACACAGCGCGCAAGCCACGCCGCCAGCGGCTCGGAGGCCTCGCGCACGGGGAGCGTTCCCACCGCCCGGGCCGCCTCGGCCAAGCCGTCGATTCCGGCCTCGAGCTGGCCCATCACGTTCGGGTCGGTCGGCCGTCCGTAGTTCAAGCAATCGGTGAGGGCCCACGGCCAGGCCCCTGTGGCAACGACGTTTCGGGCGGACTCCCAGACCGCGTTGCGGGCGCCGATCCCGGGATCGAGCGCGCCCAGCCGCGGGTTGCCGTCGACCGAAGCCGCAAGCCCGAACCGCGCGCCGGGCACGGCGACCAGCACGCCGGCGTCGGCGGAGCCGCGCGCGATCGTCGTGCGGCCCTGGACCTCGGGGTCGTAGCGCTGGAACAGCGGCGCGCGCGAGCACAGCGCGAGCGAGCTCGCCGCCGACTGGATCTCCGCGGCGAGGTCGAACGACGCAAACGTGCCGGACCCTTCTGGCACCGGCGACTGCGCCGGAGCCGCGGGGCGCTCGCAGCGCACGCCCGAGGTGAGGAACGACACCGGGCACTCGACGATCGCCTCGCCGTCCCAGGTCACGCGGTAGACGCCGTCGGCGCGCGTGCGGCCGATCACCGACGCGCCCGCGTGCGGATACACGTCGCCCAGGCGAAAGCGCTCGTTGAAGACGGCGCACGCCTCGGCGCGCGCCTCCCACGGCACGACGAAACAGAAGCGCTCCTGGGTCTCGGCGCACAGGAGCACTTCGGGCGGAAGCTGCTCGGGCACGCGATGCGCGCCGTCGAGCAGGATGTCGGCGCCCGTGCCGCCGTGGTCGGCCAGCTCGCTCGTGACGCACGCGATGCCGCCCGCGCCCAGGTCCTTGAAGCCGATCGCCCAGCCGCGCGCGTGCGCCAGGTCGAGCAGCGCGCGGTTCGCCACCGCGAGCACGCGCTTGAGGAAGGGGTCCGGCAACTGGACTGCGCCCCTCTGGTCGGTCTGACCGCCCAAGACCCCCGAGGAGAACGCCGCCCCGCCGAAGCCCGAGGCGTCGGTCGGCTTGCCGACGAGGACGAACGCGTAGTCGCCCGGCCCGGGAACGCGCGAGTGCACCAGCCGGTCCTCGTCGACCAGCCCGAGCGCGACCACGTTGACCAGGACGTTGGCGTCGTACCCATCGTGAAACTCGAGGTCGCCGCCCAGGTTCGGCACGCCCAGCGCGTTGCCGTAGTCGGCGATGCCCTGCACCACGCCGGAAAGGATCTCGCGCGCCTTGAGGCCCCCCGACGTGCGCCCGGTGCCCATGCGCAGCGCGTCGAGCGTGCCGACGACCTCGGCGCCCATGCAGTAGACGTCGCGCACGATGCCGCCGACGCCGGTCGCCGCGCCTTCGTACGGCACGATCTGGCTCGGGTGGTTGTGCGACTCGTGGGCGAGCACGCACAGGATGCTGCGGCCCTCGTGCGTGCCGAGGCGCACCGCTCCCGCGTCCTGGCCCGGACCGAGCACGACCTGGGGCGCCTCGGTCGGCAGGCGCTTGAGCAGATGCCGCGTCGACTTGTAGGAGCAGTGCTCGCTCCACATCGTGTTCATGATCACGAGCTCCGCCCAGCGCGGCACGCGCCCGAGACGCTCGACCAGGAGCGCCAGTTCGCCGGGATCGAGGCGGATGCCGAACGGCGCGAGCCGCGACGCCAGGGCGGCGCATGCCGATGGGCCCGCGAAGTCGGCGGCATCGAACACGGGGACGGGTTGCGCGAGCACGGTCATCGCACCGGCACCGCGGCGCCCAGGTCGCGCAGCGCGCGCTCGAACAGGGCGTCCACCTGCGCCAGGTAGAAGGCGGGATCGAAGCAGGCGGCGAGCCGGCCGCCGAGCGCCGCGCTCGCGCCGGGATGTGCGCCCAGGATGTCGGCGAAGCGGCCCTCGCCGCGCCATGCGGCCATCGCCGCGTCCTGTACGATCGCGTACGCCTCCTCGCGGTTCATGCCGGCGCCGGTGAGCGCGAGCAGCACGCGCTGCGAATACACGAGCCCGCCCGTCAGCTCGAGGTTGTGGCGCATGCGTGCGGCGTCGACCACGAGTCCCTCGAGCACCCAGGCGAGGCGTTCGGTCATGTAGTCGGCGAGCGTGAACGCGTCGGGCAGGATCACCCGCTCGACGCTCGAGTGCGTGATGTCGCGCTCGTGCCAGAGCGCGACGTCCTCGAGCGCGGCGACTTCGTAACCGCGGAACAGGCGCGCGAGGCCGGCGATGCGCTCGCAGACGACCGGGTTCCGCTTGTGCGGCATCGCCGAGCTGCCCTTCTGCCCCTTGCCGAACGGCTCCTCGAGCTCGCGCACCTCGGTGCGCTGCAGGTGCCGGATCTCGGTCGCGATCCGCTCCTGGTTCGCCGCCAGGAGCGCGAGCGCCGAGACGAGGCGGGCGTGGCGATCGCGCGCGACCACCTGGGTCGCGACCGGCTCGGGCACGAGTCCCAGCGCCTCGAGGCAGCGCTCCTCGACCGCCAGCGGCAGATGCGCCGCCTGGCCGACCGCTCCCGACAGCTTGCCGACGGCGCACTCCGCGAGCGCGGCCTCGAGTCCCCGGCGCGAGCGGCGGATCGCGGTCGCCCACGACAGCACCTTGAGGCCGAACGTCATGGGCTCGGCATGGACGCCGTGCGTGCGCCCGACCATGATCGTCGCGCGATGGCGTTGCGCGAGCGCGAGCAGTGCGGCCTCGAGGCGGTCGACGCCGGCGAGCAGCACGCGCCCGGCCTCGACCAGCGCGAGCGCGAGCGCGGTGTCGACCAGGTCGCTCGAGGTCATGCCCTGGTGGAGGAACCGCTTCTCCTCGCCCAGCGACGCGCCGACGTCCGTCAGGAACGCGATCACGTCGTGGTGCAGCGTGGCCTCGAGCGCGTCGATCCGCGACGTGTCGAAGCGCGCGTGCGCGGCGATCGCCTGCGCGGTGCCGGCGGGCACGAGCCCCTCGGCCTCCTGCGCGCGGGTGGCCGCGACCTCGACCTCGAGCCAGCGCGCAAAGCGCGCCTCGTCGCTCCACAGCCGGGCCATCTCGGGCCGCGTGTAGCGGGCGATCATTGCGTCTGCCCCGGCGTCTGCACGCGGGTTTGCCCCGAGCCCTGCCCGGCCGCGCTGTCGGCGCGCGCCGGCATCTCGCCGAGGACGAGGCTCGCGGTCATCGGCGCGCCCTTGCGCTCGAGCGAAAGCCGCACGGTGTCGCCCACGCCCGCGCCGAAGATCGAGCGCTGCGCGTCCTCGGCCGTGTTCACCGGCTCGCCATTGACCCGGTAGATGATGTCCCCCACCTGGACCCCCGCGGCGATGGCGGGGCTCTTGGGGTCGACGCGCGAGATCACGAGCCCGCCCGGCTTCTCGATGCCGAGGCGGCTCGCGAGGTAGGGCGTCACCGGCTGCACCTGCATGCCCGACCACGCCAGCCGGATCCGGCCGTAGCGCCGAACCTCCGCGAGCAGGCGCTTCGCCGTGTCGATCGGGATCGCGAACCCCATCCCGAGCGAGCCGCCGCCGCGCGTGAAGATGAACGTGTTGACGCCGATCACCTCGCCGCGGCCGTTGACCAGCGGCCCGCCCGAGTTGCCCGGGTTGATGGCCGCGTCGGTCTGGATCATGTTCTTGTAGATGCCGCCCTCGGCGACGCCCCCCTTGATGTCGCGCCGCGTCGCGCTCACCACGCCCGCGGTGACCGACGGGCTGGGGTCGTTGAGCAGGAAGCCGAACGGGTTGCCGATCGCGATCGCCCATTCGCCGACGATGAGGTCGCTCGACGTGCCGAGCGCGGCGACCGGGATCTTCGCGCCCTTCGTGTCCATCGTCAGGATCGCCAGGTCGTAGACCGGGCTCTCGCCCAGGACCTTCGCCGTGAACGTGCGGCCGTCCGGCAGCGTGACCTTGATCTCGTCGGCGTTGCGCACGACGTGGTCGTTCGTCAGCACGGTGCCCGCGGCATCGACGATCACGCCCGAGCCGAGCGAGGGCATCTCCTCCTTGCGCTCGAACTGCGGGTAGAAGCGGTCGAAGAACTCGTCGGGAAAGAACGAGTAGAAGGGATTGTCGCGCACGACCTGGGTCTGCAGCACCGAGATCGAGACCACCGCGGGCATGGCGCGCCGCGACGCCGTCACGATCGCGCTCTTGCGCGAGTCGTCGATCGTCGCCGGGGCGCGGCCCGGCGGCACCTCCGCGGCATGCGCCAGGGCGGCGAGGACGAGCAGCAGGATGACCGGCGGCATGCGCTTCACGAAAGGCTCCTCCCCCAGCCGTCGACGTGCTCCCCGATCGGGGCGTACGCCTCCTTGTACACCACTTCCTCGAACGTCAGTCCGTGCGCCGGGGCGGTCGGCCCCGCGGCGCTGCGCTTCCCCTCGGCGAGGATCCGCGGCAGGTCCGCGGGATCGATCAGCCCGCGGGTCACCCACGTCGCCGAGCCCACCAGGTTCCGCACCATATGATAGAGAAACCGGTTCGCGTGCGCCTCGAGCTGGACGCCGTGCTCCCAGCGCACGAAGGCGAGCCGCCGGACCCGGCAGCGCCCGTGCTTCGGGGGTCGTTTCGCCGGGTCCGGCGGCTCGC
>Ga0207650_10002936_pt1 | contig 11758 bp, 10 predicted proteins | sample KBSS63metaG_FD_184325 | JGI IMG/M metagenome (GOLD analysis project Ga0207650, IMG submission 184325) | Switchgrass rhizosphere microbial communities from Kellogg Biological Station, Michigan, USA - KBS S6-3 metaG (SPAdes) (version 2) | ecosystem: Host-associated > Plants > Roots > Rhizosphere...
GCGCGGGTCCAGATCTCGTAATAGCCCTCGCGCGGGAGCTTCACGGTCGCGGTCCAGCGCTGCCAGTCATAGGGATTCTTGGGTGCCGAGAGCTTGGCTTGCGTCCACGTGGCCCCGAAGTCGATCGAAACGTCGACGCGGCGGACTGTCAGATCGCCGGCCCAGGCGGCGCCACGCAGCTTCACCTCGCGCACGTCCTTGTTGAAGCTCGTGCCGTTCATCGGGCTGGTGATGATCGAGCGCACGGGCATCGATTCGAGGTCCTTGAAGTTCTTCTCGTCAGGCCGGTCGCCCGGCACCATCGGATTGATGGCGACCCGATACGAGGTGCCTCCCATGCCCGGGCCGTCGTGCACCTTGTCGCGCAGCCATATGCGGGTGAGCCATTTCGACGACACCGAGCCGGGCCAGCCCGGAATGATGAGCCGCACCGGCCCACCGTGAATATTGGGCAGCGGCTGGCCGTCCATGGCAAAGACTATGAGATTGTTGGGATCGAGCGCCTTCTTGATCGGGACGCCGCGCGAGATCGCATCCTTGCTGGCGTCGGCGAGGCTGCGGTCGGCGCCATAATTTCCGGTGAAGACCGCGGAGGGCTTGACCCCCGCTGCCTTGAGCACGTCGACCAGCCGCACCCCGGTCCACTCGGCGCAGCCGACCCCGCCGTTGGTCCACTGGTTGCCGCGGGCCTGCGGCGAGAAGAAGGAGCGGCCGTTGCCGCCGCACTCGAGCACCAGGCGCCGCGTGACCGGCCGAAACCTGGATTTCAGTTCCGCGAGGGTCAGATCAAGCTTCTGATTCACTTTGCCATCGACGACGATCTTCCAGCCATCGGGGTCCTTGGCGGCTTCCGGTATCTGCCCGTTGTTGCGGATGAAGAATTTATCGATCGGCGTGGTGTCGTCGTCGAGCAGGTGCTCCGGTGTTTCCGCGACCAGAGGACGCTCGCCGAGTACGACCAGCTTCTCGGCTTTGCCGGGAAAATTGAGGTATTGCGGCCCTTTGGGCGTCGCGCCCGGCGACGGGGTCTGCGCCAGGGCGGATGGAATGAGCCCGGCCGGCATGCGCTCGGCGAACGGGATGCTGCCGCCGACCGCAGCCCCCATGGCGGCGAGCCCGGTGCCGCCGAGGAAGCCGCGGCGATCGAGGCCTGTTCTGCGGCCGAAGGCCACCGCATCGGCGCGCTCCGGATCGTCCTGGTAGAGCTCCTCGAGCGAGCGTTCGATTCGGCCCGGCATGGCGTTTCTCCCTGGTGATTTTTCTCTGTACGGCGCGCTTCGCGGAATATTCGCGCCGCTGCCGCGGTAACGTTAAACGGTTATTTCAAACATCCGACAGAGGGAATTTTGACACACCCGGCGACGGAATGACCGCCTCGGGGTCTCGGCTGCTGTCATCACGACCAAAACTAGTATATTGATCAAGGGAATCGAATGAGGACGCCATGGATATGAAGGGTTACGCGGCCGGTCTTTGCGCTGCGGTGATCGCGGCAACGGCGATGGCCGTTCCGGCCACTGCCCAGGCCGCGACCAAGAAGCAGTATGTCTACACCACCACGCGCGGGGCTCCGGCGAAACCGCGCGCGCGCGTGACCGTGGCGCCGCGCTCCTTCCTCGATGCCGGGACCGAGGTGCGGCCGGGCGACCGCAAGTTTACCGATTACGCCTTCCCGCCGACCGGCAATGGCGGGATCGGGATCAATGCGGTCACCAATACCGGCGGCAAGGTCGGCTGGGACCGCTCGCCGATGATGCAGCCGTTCCAGCTGCCGGGCTATAACCCCTGGTAGCTGCCCCGGCCACATAGCCGACTCGCGCGCTTAGGCTAAAATTGGCGGGCTTGAGCGCGCTTGAGATCGTTATCGTTATGCTCGCAGCCCGGACACGACGGGCTCACTCCGCCTTGATGTTGGCGGCGCGCGCGATCTCCGTCCAGTTCTTCAGATCGGCGGCGATCGTGCGCTGAAAGTCCGCGGCCGAGCCGCCGGCCGGTGAGATGCCCTGCTGTGCGAACTTGGCGATCAGATCGGGGTCGCGCAGCGCCCGGTTCACCTCCGCATTGAGCCGGTCGATGATCTCGCTCGGGGTGCCGGCGGTGGTCAGCAGCCCGATCCACTGGATCGCCTCGAAGCCGGGAAAGCCTTGCTCCGCCATGGTCGGAAGGTCGGGGAGCTGCGGATCGCGGGTGAGACTTCCGCTCGCGATCGCGCGCAAGGCGGCGCTCTGGATCTGCGGCAGCGACAGCAGCGTCGAGATCGCGGTGAACTGCGTTTCCCCGGCGACCATCGCGGTCATGGCTGGCGCACCGCCGCGATAGGGGATGTGCTGCAGCTTGATGCCGGCCTTCTGGCTGAACAACTCGACCACCAGATGCGTTTGGGTCGCTGCGCCCGGCGAGGCGTAATTGAACTTGCCTGGACTGGCCTTGGCCAGCGTCACGAACTCCGCCAGCGATTTGGCCGGCACCTTTGGGTTGACCAGAAACAGCAGCGAATTCTTGGCCACCATCACGACGGGTGCGAGGTCGCGCTCGGCGTCGTAGGGCACCTTCGCGTGCGTGGCCGGGATCACCGTGAAGCTCGATGCGACCATCAGCAGCGTGTAGCCGTCCGGCGTCGCCTTGGCCGTGGCGTCGGTGCCGACGATGCCGCTCGCCGCCGGGCGATTGTCGATGATGAACGGCTGTCCGAGCGATCGCTCGAGATACGGCGCCACCAGCCGCGCCACCACGTCATTGAGGCCGCCCGCCGCGAACGGCACGATGAGGCGAACCGGACGGCTGGGATAGGTATCGGTCTGCGCGTCGGCGACCTCGGCTGCGATCAGCATCGCGAATGCGGACAGCCAGAGAGCGAGCCGACTCCGACGCCATTCAATCATGGATACCAGCCCTGATTTCCTTCGCCCGCGGCGAGGTCACGCCGCCAATCTGTCGATCTCTGCGATGATGGCGTCGCCCATCTGCGACGTCGTCACGATCTTGGCGCCCTCGGATTTGATGTCGGCGGTGCGCAGCCCGTTCGCCAGCGTGGCGGCGATGGCCTGATCGATCAGATCGGCCTCCTTGCCCATGTCGAACGAGTAGCGCAGCGCCATGCCGAAGGACGCGAGCATGGCGATCGGATTGGCGATGCCCTTGCCAGCGATATCGGGGGCCGATCCGTGCACCGGTTCGTACATCGCCTTGCGCTTTCTCGTCTTGGGGTCGACCTCGCCGAGCGAGGCCGACGGCAGCATGCCGAGCGATCCCGTGAGCATGGCGGCGACGTCGGAGAGCATGTCGCCGAACAGGTTGTCGGTGACGATGACGTCGAACTGCTTGGGCCAGCGCACGAGCTGCATGCCGCCGGCATCCGCCAGCTGGTGCTCGAGCACAACGTCCTTGAACTCGCGCGCATGCACCTGGTTGACGACCTCGTGCCAGAGCACGCCGGTCTTCATCACGTTGCGCTTCTCCATCGAGGTGACCTTGTTGCGGCGCTTGCGCGCGAGCTCGAACGCGACGCGGGTGATGCGCTCGATCTCGTAGGTGTCGTAGACCTGGGTATCGATGGCGCGCTTCTGGCCGTTGCCGAGGTCGGTGATGGTCTTGGGCTCGCCGAAATAGACCCCGCCGGTCAATTCGCGCAGGATGATGATGTCGAGTCCGTCCACCACCTCGCGCTTGAGGCTCGAGGCATCCGCGAGCGCGGGATAGCAGATCGCGGGGCGAATATTGGCGAACAGGCCGAGCTCCTTGCGCAGCCGCAGCAGTCCCGCCTCCGGCCGCACCTCATATGGCACGCTGTCCCATTTCGGCCCGCCCACCGCGCCGAAGATCACGGCGTCGGCCGCGTGTGCCTTGGCCATGGTCTCATCGGTGATCGCGACCTTGTGAGCGTCATAGCAGGCGCCCCCGACCAGCCCTTCCTCGGTGTCGAACCGCGCCGTGCCGCGCGCGTTCATCCAGGCGATGAGCTTTTTCACCTCGGCCATCACCTCGGGGCCGATACCGTCCCCGGGGAGGAGAAGGAGCTTGTAAGTCGCCATGTGTTCCCTCATCGCTCGCGCGGAAACGTGGATTGCTAAAGGCCGAAGCAAATCTTGGCAAGGCGTGGATGCCGTGGCCGAGCGCCATCGATCGGCCCGCCGGGCCCTGAGATCGCCGCCGACCGCAGAGACTGGTGAAACGTGCTAGCGTTCAGGCGGCGGAGGGAGAAGGCGGATGACGCAACCGCGGCCCAAGGTGGTCATTGTCGGGGCGGGCTTCGGCGGACTCATGGCCGCGAAGTCCCTTGCCCGCGCGCCCGTCGACGTGACCCTGATCGATCGCCAGAACCATCATTGCTTTCAGCCGCTGCTTTATCAGGTCGCGACCGCTGCGTTGTCGCCGGCGGAGATCGCCTGGCCGATCCGCCATATCCTGCGCAAGCAAGAGAATGCGACGGTGTTGATGGCGGATGTCACCGGCGTGAATCCCCCCGGACGGCGTGTCGAAACCAGCGCCGGTCCGATGCCGTATGACTATCTGGTCATCGCCACGGGGGCCATGCATTCCTATTTCGGTCACGACGAGTGGGAGACTGTCGCGCCGGGACTCAAGCGCATCGAAGACGCGACCCGCATTCGCCGCAGCATTCTCCTGGCATTCGAGCAAGCCGAGCTTGTGCACGACGACGCCGAGCGGCAGCGGCTCCTCACTTTCGTCATCGTCGGCGGCGGTGCAACAGGCGTCGAAATGGCGGGGGCGATCGCCGATATCGCGCGCCAGACACTGGCCAACGATTTCAGGCGGATCGATCCGCGCACGTCCCGCATCATCCTGCTCGAAGCAGGCCCGCGGGTGCTGCCCACCTTGCCGGAGGATCTGTCGGACTATGCCGCGCGCGCGTTGAAGCGGATGGGCGTCGACGTGCGGACCTCGACGCGCGTGACGAATTGTCATGAGGGTGGTGTCGACCTCGATGATGGCCGGATCGATGCCGGCACCATTATCTGGGCTGCAGGGGTGGTTGCCTCGCCGGCGGCCCGCTGGCTCAACGCCGAGCACGATCGCGCCGGACGGGTGATCGTGCGTCCGGATCTCTCAGTGCCTGGCCGGCCGGACGTATTCGTGATCGGCGATGCGGCGGAGGTCCGGGACAAAGCGGGACAACTGGTGCCCGGTGTGGCTCCCGCCGCCAAGCAGATGGGGATCTACGTGGGCCGGCTCATCGCCGCGCGGGTCGCCGGTGGGTCCTTGCCGGCATTCCGTTATCGCCACCTCGGCGACCTCGCGACCATCGGGCGGCGGGCCGCGGTGGTGAAATTCGGCAGGCTGCACCTCAAGGGCTTTGTAGGGTGGTTGTTCTGGAGCGTGGCCCACATCTACTTCCTGATCGGGGTGAAGAACCGCTTCATCGTGGCCTTCACCTGGCTATGGGACTACATCACGTTCCAGCGTGGCGCGCGCCTCATCACCGCGGTGCCACCGGGGAAGAGTTGAGCGCGCTCCCGGACGCGCAGCCTCAGCTTCCGCTGAACCAGTTGTAGCCCTGGTCTTCCCAATAGCCGCCGAGATATTTGTCGGTGACGGCCATTTCCATCACGTATTTTGGGTTCTTGAAGCCGAGCTTGGTCGGCATGCGCACCTTCATCGGGAAGCCGTACTTGCGCGACAGGATCTGATCGTCGAACTTGAACGTCATCTGCGTCTGCGGATGCAGCGCGGTCGGCATGTCGATCGATGTGGAATAGCCTTCGGCGCAGCGAAACCAGACATATTTGGCGCGCGTGTCGGCTCCCACCCGCCGAAGGAATTCGCGCAGCGGCGTTCCGGTCCACTTGCCGATCGCGCTCCAGCCCTCCACGCAGACATGACGGGTGATCTGGGTTTCCTGCGGCAGTGCGTAGAGCTCGTCCAGCGTCCATGATTTCTTGTCGTCCACCAGGCCGCCGACCTCGAGCTTGTAATCGTCCTTGTCGACTTCGGGCGCTTCGTCTTCGGGATAATACGCATTGAAGGGGAACGGACGGGTGACCGCGCTGTCGGGATAGGTTGGGGCGAGCTTGTTCGGATTGAACAACCACGCCTGCGCACGGTCGTTGAGATAGGAAATCTTCGTCAGCACGTGCTCCGCCGACGGACCGTCGATGATGTCGCAGCCGGTCAGGACGGCCAGTGCGCCGAGGCTGGCCCCGCCACGCAGGAAGAGGCGCCGCGTGGGAGCGGGCATGAGTTTCGCCGCGTCCTTGATCAGGAGCTTGGGATCGACGCCGGGCGGATTTGCTCGCATGCGTGACATCTCATGTCCTCCTAACGCCCGGTAATCATGGCGCGCAGCGACTTCGGCACCAGCAGCGCCATGATGACGTGAACGATCACAAACCCGACGATGGTCGCCATGGCGAAGAAGTGCACGTAGCGGGCGGCATCGTAACCGCCGAACAGGGCGGTCAATTCCTGCAGCTGCACCGGCTTCCAGATCGCGAGACCCGATAGAACGATGACGACGCCGGCCACGATGACGCCGAGATAAAGCAGCTTCTGGACGGCGTTGTAGACCGATAGATCATCGTGAGTGAGTTTTCCGGTCAGCGCGGCCTTGGCATCCGACAGCACCTCACCCGGACGGATGGGGACGAGCTTGCGCTGGAACCGGCCGGTCAGGAAACCGAGGACGAGATAGACGAGACCATTCACAGCCAGCAGCCACATGGCCGCGAAGTGCCAGAGCAGCGCGCCCGCCAGCCAGCCCCCGAGCGTGATCGCGCGCGGAAATACGAACGGGAACAGGGGCGAGGCATTATAGATTTCCCACCCGGAGCCGATCATGACAGCCATGGCCACGACGTTGATCCAATGGGTGACCCGCACCCAGACAGGATGTATGACCGCACGCGCCGGCGCGGCCGGTGTCAGGACCTGATCGTGGGTGGCTTCGAACGACATGACGCAGCTCTTGGCTCAACTTTTGCAAGCGATGCGGGTGATCTATAGCAAACTCCGGCTGGGCGGTCGTTTCACGTTCCCGTGCCGCCACATCCGTCATGAGCTACGTGAGCGCGGGCGCGCCGGACGCACGGCTCGAACCGCCGTTCCGGCGTCAATTTGGTGAGGAACATGTCGAAGACCGGCGCTGGCAATTTCTTTGAAGATTTCCGTATTGGCCAGGTCATCAAGCATGCGACCCCGCGCACCATAACGGTCGGTGACGTCGCGCTCTACAACGGCCTGTTCGGCCCCCGTTTTGCGGTGCAATCGTCGGACGTTTTCGCCCGGGCGATCGGCTATCCGCGCTCGCCGGTCGACGACCTGCTGGTCTTCCACGTCGTGTTCGGCAAGACGGTGCCGGACATCTCGCTCAACGCCGTCGCCAATCTCGGCTATGCCGCCTGTCGGGTGCTGGCGCCGGTCTATCCCGGCGACACCCTCAACGCGGTGTCCGAGGTGATCGGTCTCAAGGAGAATTCCAGCCGCAAGACCGGCATCGTGTTCGTGCGCACGACCGGCTGCAAGCAGGACGGCGGCAAGGTCCTCGAATATGTCCGCTGGGTGATGGTGCGCAAGCGCGATGAAGCGGCGCCCGTGCCCGGCGATCACGTGCCGCGCCTGCTCGATGCGGTGCTGCCGAGCACGCTCGGCGACGCCTGTCCGCGGATCGATGTCGCAGCCTACGACTTTACGCTCGCCGGCAGCCCCAGCCGCTTCGGCGACTACGCCGTCGGCGAGAAGATCGACCACGTCGACGGCGTGACGGTGGAGGAGGCCGAGCACCAGATCGCAACCCGGCTCTATCAGAACACCGCGCGCATCCATTTCGATCAGTATTCCGCGGCGCAGGGCCGGTTCGCACGCCGGCTCATCTATGGCGGCCACGTGATCTCGCTCGCCCGCTCCCTCTCGTTCAACGGGCTGGCCAATGCCTTCCACATCGCGGCGATCAACGGCGGGCGGCACGTGTCGCCGCTGTTTGCCGGCGCGACCGTATTCGCCTGGTCGGAAGTGCTCGCCAAGGCCGACGTGCCGGGACGTGACGATGTCGGAGCGCTGCGCCTGCGCACCGTCGCCGCCAAGGACCATCCGTGCGCGGACTTTCCACTCAAGTCCGGCGAAGAGGATGATCCCGCGGTCCTGCTCGATCTCGACTATTGGGCACTGATGCCGAGATAGCGAGTAACGAAGGCGAATAGCGAATAGGGAAGCAAGAGCGAAAATCTGCTCGCTACTCGCCATTCGCCCCTACGCCGCCGTGCGCAAGTGCTCGACCAGTTGCCGTGCATAGGGCGGCAATTCGTCGAAGCTGCGGATGCAGATCGTAAGCTCGCGCACGGCCCATGGATCGGTGAGCGCCACCGGAACGATCGCCATGGCCCCCGCCACGCGGCGCGCCGTGGTTTCCGGCACGATGCCGATCCCGACATTGCACTCGACCAGGCGGCATACGGCATCGAAGCTCCGCAATTGCACGCGCAGCCGCAGCGGTTGTCCGATGCGCGCAGCCTTATCCGCGAGGAAGCGCTGCAGCGCGCTGGCGCGGTCAAGACCGACGAAATCGTGCTCCAGCACGTCCGCGAACGAAATCTTCGCACGCCTGGCAAGCGGATGGGTGCGGGCGACAACCAACACGAATCGGTCCCGGCGAAATGGATATGTTTCCAGTGTGCTGGCGTCGACGGTGGCGGCGACGATGCCGAGGTCGGCCACTCCTTCGGCGATCAGACCCACGATCTCGTCGCTCAACCGCTCCTCCAGATCGACGCTGACATTGGGATGCGTGGACAGGAACGAGCTCAACGCCTCGGGGAGAAACTCGGTCAGCACATTGGTGTTGGAGAGCACCCTGATCTGGCCGGCGAGGCCGCCGGCATAGGCACCGAGATCCTCGCGCAGGCGCTCGGCCTGGCGCAGGATCGCGCGGGCATGCTGCAACAGGGTGCGGCCGGCCTGGGTCGGGGTTACGCCCTGACGTCCGCGCACCAGCAGCGCCGCGCCCAGCGCTTCCTCCATGTGGCGGATGCGCGTGGAGGCTGCCGCCAGCGCGAGATGCGCGCGTTGCGCTCCGCCGGTGATGCTGCCGGCTTCCACCACGTGGCGAAACAGGCTCAGATCGGTGAGGTCGAAACGCATGGGCGCGTTGCGGTTGTAAGGCCGATTTGCCTTCGAATTTGACGAAGGAAAGCTACGCGAAAAACCTATTGTCCGCCAGATCGTTGGGCATCATATTCGTGGTTGACGAAAGGATCGACGCGGCGCGCGCGGATTGCAGCGCGCTGCAACATTGGCTAGGAACGGTAGCGGAATGGGCGCGGGCGAAACGGAGAAAAACAATGGCCGAAACCAAGGCGCCCGTTGAGCGGCCGCTATCGCCGCATCTTTTCATCTACAAGCCGACGCTGACGATGACGATGTCCATCTTCCATCGCATCACCGGCGCCAGCCTCTATTTCGGCACGCTGCTGGTGGCCTGGTGGCTGATCGCGGCGGCGTCCAGCCCCAATGCTTATGGCGGCGTCGGCTCGTTCATGAGCTCGTTGGTGGGCCGGCTCATCCTGTTCGGCTATACCTGGGCCCTCATGCATCACATGCTGGGGGGCATCAGGCACCTGATCTGGGACACCGGGCGTGGCTTCGGGCCACACGAGCGGGAATGGCTTGCCGTGGCAACCATCGTCGGCTCAATCAGCCTGACCATCGTTATCTGGATCGTGGGCTACCTGTTCATGGGAGGGGCGCGCTGATGGTTGCGGGTAAGATGAGCACGCCACTCGGGCGCGTGCGCGGCCTGGGGGCAGCCAGATCCGGCACCGAGCAGTTCTGGCGCCAGCGCCTGACCGCGGTCGCCAACGTGCCGCTGATCATCGCCTTCGTGTTGATCGTGGTGGGCTTGCTCGGTCGCAATCATGCCGCGGTGGTGCAGATCCTCGGCTCGCCGCTGGTCGCCGTGATCATGCTTCTGTTCATCCTGTCGATCACCACGCATATGCGTATTGGCATGCAGGTCATCATCGAAGACTACGTGCACGACGAGACCGCGAAGCTGGTTCTGCTCATGGCGAATACGTTCTTCGCCGTCGCGGTCGGGCTTGCCTCCGCCTTTGCCATCCTCATGCTCAGCTTCAAGGTCTAACCCGTGGCTACCAACGGCACACCCAAACCGGCTACCAACGGCCGCGCCTATCCGATCGAGGATCATAGCTACGACGTGGTCGTGGTCGGCGCCGGCGGATCGGGCTTGCGCGCGGTTGTCGGCTGCAGCGAGGCAGGGCTTCGGACCGCCTGCATCACCAAAGTGTTCCCCACCCGCTCGCACACGGTGTCGGCGCAGGGCGGCATCGCCGCCGCGCTCGGCAATATGGGCGAGGATGATTGGCGCTGGCACATGTACGACACTGTCAAAGGGTCGGATTGGCTCGGCGACCAGGACGCCATCGAGTACATGTGCCGCAGCGCGCCCAATGCAGTCTACGAGCTCGAGCATTGGGGGCTGCCGTTCTCGCGCCGGGACGACGGCAAGATCTACCAGCGCCCGTTCGGCGGCATGACCACCCACTACGGCAAGGGCACCGCGCAGCGCACCTGCGCCGCCGCCGACCGCACCGGGCATGCCATGCTGCATACGATGTACGGGCAAGCGTTGCGCCATGCCGCCGAATTCTTCATCGAATTCTTCGCCATCGATCTGATCATGGACGAAGAAGGCCGCTGCCGCGGCGTGGTCGCGCTGAAGCTCGACGACGGCACGATCCATCGCTTCGGCGCCAATATGACGATCCTCGCCACCGGCGGCTACGGGCGCGCCTACTATTCCTGCACAGGCGCACATACCCAGACCGGCGACGGCAACGCCATGGTGCTGCGCGCCGGCCTGCCGCTGCAGGACATGGAATTCGTGCAATTCCATCCGACCGGCATCTACGGCGCCGGCTGCCTGATCACCGAGGGCGCGCGCGGAGAGGGCGCCTATCTCGTCAACTCGGAGGGCGAGCGCTTCATGGAGCGCTACGCCCCCTCCGCCAAGGATCTCGCTTCGCGCGACGTCGTCTCGCGCGCCATGACCATCGAGATCCGCGAGGGCCGCGGGGTCGGCAAGCTCAAGGACCACATCCATCTGCACCTCGACCATCTCGATCCGGCAATGCTGCACGAGCGGCTGCCGGGGATTGCCGAGCTGGCCCGCATCTTTGCTGGGGTCGACATCGCTCAGGAGCCGATCCCGATCGTTCCGACCGTGCACTACAACATGGGGGGCATCCCCACCAATTATCACGGCGAGGCGCTCACCAAGAAGAACGGCCAGGACGACGCCGTGGTGCCCGGCCTGATGGCGCTCGGCGAGGCGGCTTGCGTGTCCGTGCACGGGGCCAATCGTCTCGGCTCGAACTCGCTGATCGATCTCGTGGTGTTCGGCCGCGCGGCGGCCTTGCGCTGCGCCGAAGTTCTGCACCCCGGCGACAGCCATCCCGATCTGCCGAAGGACTCCGCCGATCGCGCGCTCGCGCGTCTCGACAAGTTCCGGCACGCCTCCGGCAAGACGCCGACGGCGCAAATGCGCCTCAACATGCAGAAGGTGATGCAAAGCAATTGCGCCGTGTTCCGTACCGGCGAGGTGCTCGACGAAGGCCACAAGCTTATCCACGACGTGCATGCCGGCATGGCTGACTTGCGCATCAGCGACCGTTCGCTGATCTGGAATTCCGACCTGATCGAGACGTTGGAGCTCGACAACCTGATCGCGCAGGCCGTCGTCACGATGGAATCGGCCAGGAATCGCACAGAGAGCCGCGGCGCACACGCG
>Ga0207650_10002937_pt1 | contig 11756 bp, 9 predicted proteins | sample KBSS63metaG_FD_184325 | JGI IMG/M metagenome (GOLD analysis project Ga0207650, IMG submission 184325) | Switchgrass rhizosphere microbial communities from Kellogg Biological Station, Michigan, USA - KBS S6-3 metaG (SPAdes) (version 2) | ecosystem: Host-associated > Plants > Roots > Rhizosphere >...
GCACGGCGTTGACGCTCTGGGGCTGCGCAGAGACCACCACGCGCGAGGCTGATTCGCCAAAGAGCGTCGCCGTGAGCCGGATTGAGTTGGGAGCTTGCCCAACATGCGCGGGCATGTCGACGTCGAAACCGATGCCACCTGAGTCGAAGGCACACTCCGCAAGGGTCACCGCGACACCGCCGTCGGAGCAGTCGTGTGCCGAACGGAGAAGCCCCCCAGACACTGCCCGCGTGAGCAGGGTGATCAACGCGCGTTCTTTCGCGAGATCGAGCTGCGGCGGCTGCCCCTTTGCCGTGCCGTGGAGCACCTTCAGGAATTCGCTGCCGCCAAGCTCACCAAAGCCCTGCCCACAGAGCAGAATCTCGTCACCCGCACTCTTGAACGTCCGCGACATGACCTTCGACGCGTCCTCGATCACGCCGACGACGCCCAGAATTGGCGTGGGATAGATCGCCTCGCCATTGGTCTCGTTGTACAGGCTGACGTTGCCCCCGGTGATCGGCACGTCGAGCGCACGACATGCGTCGGCAATTCCCTCGATCGCTTCGACGAGCTGCCACATGATCTCGGGGCGCTCCGGATTGCCGAAGTTGAGGCAATTCGTCGCACCGATCGGCGTCGCCCCCGCGCAGGCGACGTTGCGCGCCGCCTCCGCGACCGCGAGCATCGCGCCACGGCGTGGATCGAGGTAGCAGTAGCGTCCGTTCCCATCGACCGACATGGCAATCGCGCGCGAGGTGCCCTTGACCCGGACGACGCCCGCGCCCATCCCGGCCAGCACGATCGTGTTGGTGCGCACCATGTGGTCGTACTGGCGGTACACCCATCGCTTGCTGGCAATGGTCGGCGACCCGAGCAGCGCGAAGAGCGCGGTCTGCGGCGCCACCGGCGGCAGCGACGCCGGCTCGAACTTCCGGACTTCGTCGAGATACGCCGGCCGTGCCGTCGGACGGGTGTAGACGGGCGCCGCATCGACGAGCGCGCTGTTCGGGATCTCCGCGACGACCTGCCCGTGATCCTTGACCCGCATCAAGCCATCATTGGTGACGTCGCCGATGTGCGCCGCGTGGAGATCCCATTTCTCGAAGATGCGCTCGACCTCCGCCTCGCGTCCCCGCTTGACAGCCAGAAGCATGCGTTCCTGCGATTCGGACAGCATGATTTCGTAAGGGGTCATGCCGGTCTCTCGCTGCGGGACATGCATCACATCGATCTCGATGCCGGCGCCGCCGCGCGACCCCATCTCGCACGTCGAACAGGTCAGCCCCGCCGCGCCCATGTCCTGCACGCCGATCAGCGCGTCGGTCTGCATCAGCTCGAGACAGGCCTCGAGCAGCAGCTTCTCCATGAATGGATCGCCGACCTGCACGGCCGGCCGCTTCTCCGCGGACTTCTCGTCGAACTCCGCCGACGCCATCGTCGCGCCGTGGATCCCATCACGGCCGGTCTTCGAACCGACGTAATACACTGGGTTGCCGATCCCGGAGGCGCTTCCTTTCACCAGTGCGTCGGCGCGCGCAATCCCGAGACAGAACACGTTGACGAGCGGATTCGCCGCATAGCGGTCGTCGAATGCGATCTCGCCCCCGACGGTGGGGATACCGATGCTGTTGCCGTAGCCGGCGATCCCCGCGACGACCCCTTCGACCGTGCGGCGGGTGCGCGCCCCGTCCGGCCCGTCCATCTCGCCGAACCGCAGGGAATTCAGCAAGGCAATCGGCCGCGCACCCATCGTGAAGATGTCGCGGATGATCCCGCCGACGCCGGTCGCGGCACCCTGGTACGGCTCGATGAACGAGGGATGGTTGTGCGATTCGATCTTGAAGACGGCGGCGAGCCCATCGCCGATGTCAACGGCGCCGGCGTTCTCACCGGGGCCCTGCAGCACCCGCGGCCCCTCGGTGGGCAGCTTGCGCAGGTGGACGCGGGAGCTCTTGTAGCTGCAGTGTTCCGACCACATGACCGAGAAGATGCCCAGCTCGGTCATCGTCGGCTCGCGTTTCAGCGAACCGACGATGCGGTCGTATTCCTCAGATGAGAGTCCATGGCGTTCGAGAACTTCGGGATCGATGGGCATGTGGAGGAACTAGCGCGCGCCGCCGTGCGCGGCGAGCACTGAAACAACCGATTCAAACAGCACGAGACCGTCGGCGCTGCCGAGCGACGGCTCGCACGCCCGTTCCGGATGCGGCATGAGCCCGACGACGTTGCGTCCCGGATTGCAGATGCCGGCGATGCCGTTCAGCGCGCCATTCGGGTTCGAGGCATCGGTAATCTCGCCGCGCACGTCGCAGTAGCGGAAGATCACGCGCCGCTCGGATTCGAGTTCCGCGATCGTTTCGGCATCGGCGTAGAAGTTTCCTTCCCCATGCGCGATCGGGATCCGCAGCACCTGCCCCCGCTTGGCGAGCGCGGTGAACGGCGTGTCGGCCTGTTCGACCCGGATGCAGACGTGCTCGCAGTGAAACTTGAGATCGCGGTTGCGCAGCATCGCGCCGGGCAGCAGCCCCGCCTCGCAGAGGATCTGGAAGCCGTTACAGATACCGAGCGTCGGTCCACCCTGGCGCGCGAAGTCTGCCACCGCGGTCATGACCGGCGAGAACCGCGCGATTGCGCCCGTGCGCAGGTAGTCGCCATGCGAGAAGCCGCCGGGCAGCACGACGACGTCGGCGCCCTTCAGGCTGGTCTCCTTGTGCCAGATGAACTCGGCGTCGTGGCCGAGCACGTGCTTGGCGGCATGGTAGGCGTCGTGATCGCAGTTGGAGCCGGGAAAGACGACGATCGAGAACTTCATGTTTTCCTTTGCGCTGGGGCCCCCCGCCTCCGCTTCGCTTCGGCGAGGCTCGCCGTAGCCTTGGCGAAGGCGGCACCCCCAGCGCCTGCCAGCGCTCGCTCATCGCTCGCGCCGCTGGTTAGCCGCGACAGCCTGCTCATTCAACTTCAACGCGATAGCTTTCAATCACCGGATTCGCGAGCAGCTTGTCCGCGACCTCCGACGCCAGGGCGCGGGCCTGCTCGGCCGACTTCTCTTTCAGCTCCAGCTCGAAATACTTGCCCTGGCGCACATCCCCGACGCCGGCGTAGCCCATCGAGTGCAGCGCGTCGGCAATCGTCTGCCCCTGGGGATCGAACACCGACGGTTTCAACGTGACGAAAACGCGCGCTTTCATACGAGCTCCCAGCTACCAGCTACCAGCTCCCAGCTATCAGCTCCCAGCTATCAGCTTCCAGCTACGCCGGAACCGATGTAAACACCCGATCGAAAATGGCGTCGACGTTGCGCATCTGATCGTTCAGATCGAACGCCTTCTCGATCTCCGACGGGGTCAAGACCTGCGTCAAATCGGGATCCGCGAGCAGCAGCTGCTTGAAGTCCCGCCGCTCGTGGAACGAACGCATCGCGTTGCGCTGCACCCATTCGTAAGCCTGCTCGCGCGAGATGCCGCGCTTCGCGAGCTCGAGCAGCACGGTTCCCGAGAAGACGACGCCACGCGACCGGTTCAAGTTTTCCTGCATCCGATCCGGATACACCACCATGCCGCGCACGATCCGCGTGAACCGGCGCAGCATGTGATCCAAACCGATGAAGCTGTCGGGCAGGATGACCCGCTCGACCGAGGAATGCGAGATGTCGCGCTCGTGCCAGAGCGCGATGTTTTCGAGCGCGGCCATCGCATTTGCGCGGATCAGCCGCGCCAGCCCGGTAATCTGCTCGCAGCCGACCGGGTTGCGCTTGTGCGGCATCGCCGACGAGCCCTTCTGCCCTTTGCCGAACGGCTCCTCGACCTCGCCAATCTCGGTCTTTTGCAGTCCGCGGACCTCGAGCGCGAACTTTTCGAGCGACGCCGCGGTGATCGCGAGCGACGTCATGAGCTCGGCGTGCCGATCGCGCTGGATAATCTGGGAGGAGACCGGCGCCGGTTCGAGTCCGAGGCGCTGGCACACGCTCGCTTCAATCGACGGGTCCAGGTGCGCGAACGTGCCGACGGCGCCGGAGACCTTGCCCACCGACACGATCTCGCGGGCGCGCAGGACGCGGTCCAGGTCGCGCTGCAGCTCCGCGTACCAAAGCGCGAGCTTCAGGCCGAAGGTCATCGGCTCGGCGTGGACGCCATGGGTGCGCCCGATCATCGGCGTGCGGCGATGCTCGTCGGCGCGTGAGCGCACCGTCTCCATCAGCGCGGCGATGTTCTTCACGATGAGATCGCACGCATCGCGCATCTGGATGGCTTGCGCGGTATCGACAACGTCGGATGACGTCAGCCCGAAATGCAGCCACCGCGCCGATGGCCCGACCTGCTCGGCCACCGCGGTGGTGAACGCGATGACATCGTGCTGCGTCGTCTGCTCGATCTCCTCGATGCGCCCGATGTCGAAGCCCGCTCGGGCGCGAAGATCGCGCGCCGCCTCGCCGGGGACGAGCCCTGCTTCCGCCATCGCGTCGGCGGCGGCGAGCTCCACCTCGAGCCACGTCTCGTAGCGACGCTGCTCGCTCCAGATGGCCCCCATTTCGGGATTGGTGTAGCGGCGAATCATCGAATTGCTGATTGTCGAGTGCTGATGGTTGATTTATTGGAAATTGTCGATGGCGCAATCAATCAGCAATCGACAATCGTCACTCAGCATTTCGCCATTCTCCATCATCCGAGGTCGATGCGCTTGCGATCGATGTCCGGGACGGCAGGTCCGAGCACCGTCGCGGCGAGCGACCCATCGGCGAACAGATCGCTGGCCACGCGTTGCACATCCAGTTCCGTTACCCGCTCGACACCGCTCAGTGTCTCGTCGAGACCGAAATGGCGATCGAAGTAGATTTCCTGCCTGGCGAGATGGGACATGCGGCTCGCGGTGTTCTCGAGGCTCAGCATCAGGCTGCCCTTCAGGTGATCCTTCGCGCGGCGCAGCTCGGTTTCGGGAACGGGCGCGCGCTTCATCCCGCGCAGCTCCTCGACGCACAGGTCGATCACCTCACCAACCGCCTGGTTCGAACAGCCCGCATAAATCGTGATGTTCCCCGCGTCACGGTAGGCGCTCAGGCCGCTGAATACCGCGTAGGCCAGCCCGCGCTTCTCGCGCACGTTCTGAAAAAGCCGTGAGCTCATCGACCCGCCGAGCACGGTGTTCATGATGTAGCTGACGTATCGATCTTCATGATTCTGCGGATAGCTGTTGGTGCCAAGACAGAGATGGCTCTGCTCGAGCTCCTTGGTGCGCGTGATCACCTGGGGAACGACGCGGGGAGCCTGGCCCGACAGCGGGTCGCCCGTCGACGCGACCGCGCCAAACGCCGATTCCACGAGCGCGCGGACGCGCGCGTGTTCCAGGTTTCCCGCCGCCGAGATGATCATGTTCTTCGCGACATAAGCGCCGTGGAAGTAATCGAGCAGGATCTCGCTGGTGAACGCTTCGACGGTCTCCTTGGAGCCGAGAATGGGGCGGCCGAGAGGGTGCCCTTCCCAGAAATGCTGCGTGAAGAGCTCATGAACGAGGTCGTCAGGGGTATCCTCGACCATCTTGATCTCCTCGAGGATGACCTTCTTCTCCCGCTCGATTTCGGCGGCTGAAAACGCGGGCCGGAGCACGATATCGGCGAGAAGGTCGACCGCGAGGGGTACGTGCTCGTCGAGCACCTTGATGTAGTAGCTCGCATACTCCTTGGCGGTGAACGCGTCGAGCTGACCGCCGATCGAGTCAATCGCCTGCGCGATGTCCTCCGCCGTCCGGGTGTCGGTTCCCTTGAACAACATGTGCTCGACGAAGTGCGCAATGCCACCGAGGTCATCGGACTCGTGCCGCGACCCGCGCATCAGCCACACGCCGATCGTGACCGAGCGGACGTGCGGCATGGTTTCGGTGATCAGCCGAAGGCCGTTGTCGAGAACGTCGCGGACGACCATCGCTAAGAAGTGTGCTCCGTCACCGTAAATTGTTGCTCCTAAAGGAATTAGCTTGGTTTGTCGAAACCTGGATAATACCACGGCAAAAGCGGCTATTCAAGGCGATCCACCGGAAAATGCCGGGCTCGACCGACATAGTACAATGAGAAGTTCCGCCTGGCTAAAGCTTTGGCGGGACACGCTTTCCTGGGTTTGGGCGGGACAGGACGGTGCCCGCGAAACCGATGATCACCCAGAACCGAACCGACATCGCGGAACTCGAGCTGCACGAGCTCGAACAGGCGCTCGAGAGCCTTGGGCATCGCCGCTTCCACGCCCGCCAGATCTTTCAGTGGGTGCACAAGCGTGGCGTGACCGACTTCCCCCTGATGAGTGATCTCGGACGCGATCTGCGCGTCCAGCTTGCCGCCGGCTTCACCACCTCGACCCCGCACGTCGAACGCCAGGAGCGTTCGACCGACGGAACGACCAAGTTCCTCCTGCGGCTCGCCGACGGAAAGCTGATCGAATCGGTCTACATCCCCGATACTCCGGCACAGACCTTCTGCATCTCCACGCAGGTCGGCTGCGCGATGCGCTGCGCGTTCTGCTTGACCGGGAAGATGGGTATCGAGCGGAACCTGACCGCCGGCGAGATCGCCGGGCAGGTCCGCGTGCTCGCCGGCGAGCTTGGCATGCTCGACGGGCGGTTCAATATCGTCCTCATGGGCATGGGGGAACCGCTGCACAACTACGAAGCCACGATGAAAGCCCTTCGGATGCTGGCCGACGAGCATGGCTTCGGGCTGTCCGCACGGCGGATGACGCTTTCGACGGTCGGCGTGCTGCCGGCGCTCGAGCGCCTGGCCACCGAGCCGTTGATGCCGAACCTCGCAATCTCGTTGCATTCGACGACCGAGGACCAGCGCGACATGCTCGTGCCGATCAATCGCAAGTACGGATTGAAGGAGCTGCTGGACACCTGCCGGCGGTTCCCGTTGAAGCGGCGCGAGCGGATTACGTTCGAGTACGTGCTGCTGCAGGATGTGAACGACACAGACGAGGACGCGCGACGCCTGGTGCGGCTGCTGCACGGCATCCGCGGCAAGGTGAATCTCCTGCCGTTGAATGAGGCCGCCGGGATCCCCTTCGAGCGGCCTTCCGACGATCGCGTGAACCGTTTCGCCCGCATCCTGGCGGACCACGACATCACGGTATCCGTGCGCAAGAGCCGCGGCCGAGATATTCGGGCGGCGTGCGGCCAGCTGATTACGGAATCCTCGCGGGTGGCTGCGCCAGGGAAGAAGCTCGCGACGTTGATGGGCGCTTGAAAATCACACGACAGCAGCTGACAGATTCTCTCCAATCCGCACGCTCACGCGCTGATTTCTTCCCAGCCCCGGCGGAATTCTGACCTTCAAATAGTTATCCGTGACGACCAGCGTTCCGTCCTCGAGCGTGAGACCCGGGCGGATCGTGCCGCGCTGCGAGGCCTGGAATCGGCGCGTGAGCTCGCCGCCGATCGCGCGCAATTGCATCCCGCGCTCGCGTATCGCCACGCCATCGACTTTCCCGCCCATCTCGCTCGCCGCCGTGCCGGGGCGATCGGAGTACGGAAAGACATGCAAGTGGGTCAGGGGGGATGTCGGCAAGTAGCTGATATTCGCTCCGACGTCCTCGTCACGCTCACCGGGAAACCCGACGATCATGTCGGATCCGATTGACGCGTGCGGCAGCCGCTCGCGGATGCGGTCGACGAGGCGACGGTAGTACTCGAGCGTATACGGGCGCCGCATCGCCTCGAGCACGCGGTCGCTGGCGTGCTGCAGCGGAAGGTGGAAATGCGGCGCGAAACGTCCTCCGCTCCGGGCAATCAACGCGACGATGTCGGGAGTACAGTCCATCGGCTCCAGCGAGCTGACCCGGAATACCGCGTCCACGGGAAGACGCTCCACCATCCCCAGCATCTCGAGCAGCGAAGAACGCGGCTGGAGATCGCGTCCATACGATCCAAGGTGGACGCCGGTCAGCGCAATCTCCTTGAAGCCCGCCGCCGCGACCCGCTCAACTTCGCGCGCCACACCGGCAAGAGAAAGGCTTCGCCCGCTGCCGCGGGTGGACGGGATGATGCAGTACGCGCAGCGCTCCTCGCAGCCGGTCTGCACGCGCAGCGTGAACGCGGTGCGTCCCGCCACGCCCGGCTCGATCGCGCTACCGCAGGGCCCGTCCCCGCCTCGGGCCGCCCATGAAGCGCGACCCGACGACTGTTGGAAATCGCCGACCAGTCGTTCTTTTTCGTGATTGCGAACGACCCGCACGACATTGGGTAGCGCGCGCAGATCGTCCGCGCAGCGAGTCGCGTAGCAGCCGGTGACCACGATTTCCGAGGCGGGATTCTCGCGGGCGATCCGCCGGATGGTCTGTCGGGCGCCTTGATCGGCGGTCGCCGTCACCGAGCAGGTGTTGACGACGATCACGTCGGCTTCGGTGGCGGGGGCGGGGGCCGCGCCTCGCGCATGGAATTCCTCCTCCATCCGCAGCGAGTCGGCCTGGTTCACGCGACAACCGAAGGTCACGATGGTGTACTTCATTACTTTCGCGGGTCGCGGGTCGCGGTTCGATCAGAGTTTCAGTTTTTCTGCCGCCGCTTCCACCTTTGCCGCCAGCGACTTCTTGTACTCGTCCAGCTTCGCCGCGATACCCCGATCGCTGACCGCCAGGATCTGGGCGGCGAGCACGCCGGCGTTCGTGGCGCCCGGCTTGCCGATTGAGACCGTCGCAACCGGAACGCCCGGCGGCATCTGCACCGTCGACAGCAGCGCGTCCATCCCCTTCAGAGCCGAGGAGTCGATCGGCACCCCGATCACGGGCAGCGTCGTATGCGCGGCAACGACGCCCGCCAGGTGCGCGGCGGCCCCGGCCCCGACGATGAACACCTTCACGCCGCGTCCCGGAGCTTCCCGAACCAGCCGCATGACACGTTCGGGCGAACGATGCGCCGAAGCCACCGTCATCTCGCACGCGATACCGAACCCGCCGAGCACGTCGACGGCCCCCTGCATGACCGGCGCGTCCGAGTCGGAGCCCATCAGGATCAGAACGGCAATCTGATTCATAACGCTTTCCTGCCGATGTCACGACGATAGTGCATGCCGTGAAAAGAAATCTTGGCAACGCCCGCATAGGCGCGCACGATGGCGTCTTCAAAAGTGCGGCCACGGCCGACGACGGTGACCACTCGCCCTCCCGCCGTTACGATCTCGCCGCCCCGGCGCGCCGTTCCCGCGTGAAACACCAGCACATTGTCGAGACGCGCCGCGTCATCCAGTCCATGAATCGGCAATCCGGCGGGACCGGAGCCGGGATAACCCTCTGACGCGAGCACAACGCCGACGTGCGGTTCCGGATGGAACTCGACCGCCCGGTCATCGAGCTTTCCTTCGACGGCCGCGGCGAGCCGCGGCGCGAGATCGCTCGCGATCATCGGGATCACGACCTGTGCCTCAGGATCGCCGAATCGGACGTTGAACTCGATCACCTTGGGCCCGTCGCACGTGAGCATCAGCCCCGCGTAGAGAAACCCGATGTACGGGTGCCCGTCACGGCGCAGCCCATCCACGACCGGATCGACGATCTCGCGCAGGATCCGCTGCTCCATCGCGTCGTCGACCAGCGGGCTCGGCGTGAACGCACCCATGCCACCGGTGTTCGGTCCCTCGTCGTGATCGAACACGCGCTTGTGATCCTGCGCTGACATCAGCGGCGCGGCGCGGCGTCCATCGCAGAGCGCAAAGAAGGATACTTCGGGTCCCGCAAGACATTCCTCGAGCACAACGCGGGCGCCGGCGTCGCCGAAGTGACGATCTTCCATCGCCGCGGTCACCGCAAGATCCGCAGCGGCGCGATCGGGCGCGACGACCACACCCTTGCCTGCCGCCAGGCCGTCGGCCTTGACGACGAGCGGAAACCCCAGCTCACCCGACGCGACGACGGCGTGTGCGTCCGCAGCATTGTCGCAGGTGCGATACCTGGCGGTCGGAATTCCGTGCCGCGACATGAAGGCTTTCGCGAAGACCTTGCTGCACTCCAGCTGCGCCGCAGCACGCGAGGGTCCAAAGATCTTTAGTCCGCGCGACGCAAAAAGATCTGCGATGCCGCGATCAAGCGGCAGCTCCGGGCCAACGACGGTGAGATCGATGACTTCACGCTCCGCGAGGGCGATCAACGCCGCCAGGTCGCTCGCCGGTGCATCCACGAGACGCGCGGAGGCGCCGATCCCGGGGTTGCCGGGCGCACAGACCACCTCTGAAACGGACGCCTCGCGCGCGAACTTCCATGCGAGTGCATGCTCGCGGCCGCCGCCGCCGACCACGAGCACTTTCATGTCGGTTGCCGTAACTGCAAGAGTATCAGTGTGTTGCGAGAGGGAGGGTGACGGACTTCCATCACCAATTGTGTGATTGACGCCGGAAGAGCTTTCCGCCTAGAATCCGCGTTTGCCTGTGATAGCCTAGCATATTCCGTCGGACTCTACGGGCCCCACAAAGCACCACCCGGCGCGAATCGTCCTACACGGACGCTTCGCGGCGGCAAGGTTCGCGCACGGTGGCCGCGAAGGGGGTGTTTTTCAAGCTTGGCTGAAGTCAAGGTTCAGGAAGGCGAATCGATCGAGAGCGCGCTGCGCCGTTTCAAACGCAAGGTGCAGCAGGAAGATATCATCAAGGATATCAAGAAGCATTCCTTCTATCTGAAGCCGGGCGATCGCCGGCGCGCTAAGCAGGCGCTCGCACGCAAGCGGACGAGGAAGAAGCAGCGCAGAGAGGTCGAGTAAGCGAAGTCAGGTTTGAAGCCGCCCGGTTCACGGATCGGGCGGCTTCGGCTCACGCCACCGGGCGCGGGCGGGTTTCCGAGAGGTACGATCGATGGAGTTCCAGGACAAGTCCCTCAACTGCGTGGACTGCGGCACCGAGTTCATCTGGACGGCCGGCGAGCAGCTCTTCTTCGCGGACAAAAATTTCAAGAACGAGCCGAAGCGGTGCAAATCGTGCAAAGCGAAGCGTGCCTCCCGGCCGTCCGGCGGCGGAGGTATCGCACGCGAGCGAGTCGAGACGACGACCAACTGTTCGGCCTGCGGCAAAGAAACGACCGTGCCGTTCCGGCCGACGCAGGGTCGGCCCGTCTTCTGCCGCGAGTGCTTCCAGTCCCGCAAGTTCGCGGGCGCCGGCGGCGTGTAATCCTCGCCTTTTGCGCTTTGGAGAAGGCCACGCGCGCGCGTGGCCTTTTTTTTGCCGGAACCGTGGCAATTCCTGGCTGCGTCTCATTACTATTGTTCTGACCCTGTGGCGTCCACTCTAGGTGGGCGCGTCCATCCGCATGCAGATGCCTTACCTACGTACATCTCTTCTGACTTTCGTCGTCTTTGCATCCGCGTTCTCGACGGGATGCCGGGGAAATGCGACTCCCAGCGCCGGGGCGCAGGCGCCGCCGCCGATGGGCGTCGGCACGCTCGTCCTCCAGACCAAACCGCTCCAGGAAAGCTCTGACTTCATCGCCACCGTGCGATCGTTGCATTCCTCGACGGTGCAGCCGGATGTGGAGGGGGTCGTCACCCGCATCTTCGTAAAGTCCGGCGATCGCGTGTCCAGCGGCGCACCGATCGTGCAGATCAAGCCCGACAAGCAGCAGGCCTCGGTCCAGAGCACGCAGGCGAATCGTGCGGGGGTCGAAGCCGACGTGCAGTACTGGCGCGGCCAGGTGAAGCGGCTCGAGGCGCTCGTTGCCGCCGGGGCGATCAGCCGCCAGGAATTCGAGCAGGCGCAGAATCAGCTGCATACCGCCGAGGCGCGGCTCGACACGTTGAACGCCCAAGTGCACGAGCAG
>Ga0207650_10002938_pt1 | contig 11756 bp, 13 predicted proteins | sample KBSS63metaG_FD_184325 | JGI IMG/M metagenome (GOLD analysis project Ga0207650, IMG submission 184325) | Switchgrass rhizosphere microbial communities from Kellogg Biological Station, Michigan, USA - KBS S6-3 metaG (SPAdes) (version 2) | ecosystem: Host-associated > Plants > Roots > Rhizosphere...
ATCACGTTGCCGGCCGTGCCCTGCATCGGCTCGACCAGGAAGGCGGCGACTCTGCCCGTGCTGTTTTGCTTCACCTGACGCCGGGTCTCTTCGACGCACGCAAGCCCGCACGATGGATACTCCAGTTTAAGGGGACATCGGTAGCAATCGGCGTAGGGCGCGATGTGACAGCCCGGGAGCATGGGCCCGAAGCCGTTTTTGAAACCGGATCCCATGAGCGACAAAACCCCCATCGTTTTGCCGTGAAATCCGCCGCTGAAGCTGACGAACTCATATTTTCCGGTGTAAGACTTGGCAAGCCGAAGCGCCGACTCGACCGCTTCGGCCCCGCTTGAGTAGAGCTGCACCCGGTGCAGGGCGGGAGCCGGACGGTGCTCCGCCAACTGCTCGAAGAGCTTGGCGCGCGGCTCACTAGTAAAACTGCCGACGCTGCTTTTTTCAACCTGCGCTTGAATCGCTTGAACGTATGCGGGATGGCTGTGACCCAGACCGTTCACGCCGATGCCACCGATGATGTCGATAAAGGTGTTGCCGTCGAGATCGGTAATTGCGCTGCCGCGTGCCTCCTTCACTGCAATGCCGGTGAGCAGGGCAAAATTTTGTAGTCCCGGAGCCAAATGCTTATCTTCCCGTTGGCGCAACGCCTTACTCAACGGCCCCGGTATGACCGTTTTGATTGTCGCCTTTTGTTGTCGCGGTTGCCGGATGGGGCTTTTCATTGAGCGTAGGTGTGCCGCCGAAAAACAAATCGACGGTGTAGTGGAAAATTAAATAGAAGCCCGACCAAAATAGCGGTGATCAATTTAGAGACGGCATAATATATACCGAAGTCTTCCGTCAGCAGGTAAACCCCGGCACTATTGAGCACGAGGCTTCCGGCCGAAACAGCGGTGTAACGAAACACTTGTCCGTGAATTGCCTCGTCTCGCGCGGCAAAGCTCCAATGCCGGCCGAGAAAAAAATTCACCAAAGCTCCGAGAAAAGCGCCAGTCGCCGTCGCCGCCACGTACCAAACCCGACCGATCTCGACCAGGAATATCAATGAACTGAAATCGATAAGGGTCGCCGAAATTGCAGCGATCTGCGACCGTCGCAAAGAAACCATCAAGGGTAGTTGCAAACGATGTCGCATACCGCACGGTATTAGAATCCGATATTAGCGGGGTGCTCTGTCACTTCCGCCTCTGAGGTTTGCTTGGGTTTTGTCTCGTTGGTAGTGGCGTTAACCTCGCGTGGCTTGAGATCGCGCCGACGCAGCGCTTTGGCAATCAGCCAAAACCGATCGATGGCAGAGAAATTGGCAAGCACCGCTACCAGCGCCAAGGCTAGCACCATAGGGTAAGCCAAAGGCGCGGCAAATTCTGGCGTGCTCTCGAACCACGCAATGCTCGGCGTGGACAATGCAGCGCCGGCCGTCAGATATACCGCGCGTTCGGGACGCCGCATCAATCCATTCGGCGGCTCAATGTTGAGCGCTTCGGCCTTGGTCGTCGAGTAGCTGACCATAAAACTCCCGAGCAGCGCCAGCAGCGCCAATAACTGTAACGCTGGTTGCTCACGGTAGTAGATGATCAAACCCGCTAAAAAAAAGAATTCCACGTAACGGTCGATCGCGGCGTCGAGAACCTCGCCCGCGTCCGAAGCGACCCCGGAAAGCCGCGCCACCATGCCGTCGACCGAATCGAGCAAACCGCAAACAGTGGCGCACATGGCACCAAAGCCGAAATGGCCTCGCGCCAGGAAGATTCCTGCCAGAGCGCCAAACCCACAAGAGAGCCAGGAAATTTGGTTTGGGCTGACGTGCAATGAAGCGAGCGCTCGAGCCACTGGCGAGATAATCCAGTAGCCGATCTCCATCGCGCCTTTACTGAGCAACCGGCTGCCGCCCTGGCGATCGATGCGATCGAAACGAGCCCGGCCTTTAACCAACACGCGCACTCCGTAGGTGGTGATCAAAAATAACACCCCGAGCGCCACTGCCAACGTGTATTTCAACTCATGATTCATCAGGCGGCTCTAGTCACTTCGGACGGCCGAAGGAATCGGCAGTTGGCGTGATCCTTCACGCGCTGACCGGTAAGCGGTATTGATCGCTTCGATGCACAAGAGCGCTTCCCGGGCGTCTTTTCCGGCAAACTCGCCGTGCTCGATCGCCTTTCGAAACTCATCAAAAAGCGCATTGAACCAACTTACATGGCTGGCGTCGTCCCAGCACGAGCGGATCAATTTTTTTTCGCCGTTTTCAGTAACGCTGGGAACATGTCCATTCCTGTTCGTCTCGACGGTGAGTGCGTCATCTTCCATGGTGATGACTCCGTCCTCGCCTTCGATCACGTAATTGATTCGTCTGACGCCCGCAGTCCAGGTCAGATAAATACGCGCGAGGCCGGTCGGAAAATCCAACACGGCGGTAAACTCGTCTTCAGTGTCATATCTTCCGGACTCCAGATTGTTCATCTTAGCCGTCACCGACGTGGGATAAGAGCCGAGCCAATCGAAGGTCAAATACAAACTATGGCTACCGTGATCCATAGCAATACCGCCACCGCTGTAACGGCTCTCCCGGCGCCAATGCGAGTTCCATTCCTCCACGCCTTTTGCATGAGTATTTCGATAAGTGTTGAGTGTCACCGAACGAACTCTTCCGATTCGACCGCTGTGAATAATTTCGCCAATCGCCTTGATGATCGGCGCATGCTTGTAATTGTGACAGGGAAAGATCACCCGTTGCATTTGCCTGGCGTGATCGAGCAAAGCACGAGCCTCTTCCGTCGTACAAGTCAGCGGTTTCTCGCACAAAACGTGCAGGCCTCGCGAGAGGGCCGCGTGCGCAATGGCCGCATGATCGTGAGGCGGAGTCGCGATATCGACGAAATCGAGCTGCGTCGACTCCGATTCCAACAGATCGTTATAGGCGCAATAAATTCTAGCTTCCGGGAGGGCAGCCTGGGCCAAGGTCCTGCGGCTTACGGAAACGTCGGCGAGGGCGACGATTCTCACGTCGTCTAGAGTTCGGTTCCGCTCTAAATAACCGGGAATGTGTCCTTTGCTCGCGACAAAACCATACCCGATGATGGCACCTCGTAGCCGTTTTTTGTTCATGCCGCTGTGAGTTAACGTACTGTACGGAGCGCGCTGCTTACCCGTTAGTGTAGTGGGATCAATCGGTCCTTCAAGGACGTTAAGCCCAATTCCGCTGCTCACGTGGTGAGCAAAATCCTCCTACTCCCGGCATATCTTGAAATCCGCGTAGTCGCCTGCCGCCACGCTGGAGGGATTATCGCCTTGGGTATCATCCGAATCGGTAAGAATGGAGAGCCCAACCGGGTTCAGTAATTTCTGCGCTACCAACCGCCTTCGATAATCGGCTGCCACATTGACCCGTTCTTCTACCCATTGATCGGGATTGGCCGGCACGCCATGCTCGAGAACTTTTACTTTTTTTTGGCCGCTATCGAACTCCAATCCTTTGGCCAACTGCTCACTCCAAATATACTTGAGTGATCCGACTCCTTTTGAAAAGTATAGGCGCGAGAGCGAAAGCCGATCCGTCAATCCGAGCTGCCCTTTAACTGAGCGCTCGCATAGAGCTACATCTTCGGGTGGACAAAAGCCAATATAGACTCCAAGAGCGCTGTCATCCTTACCGGTCTGCTCGTTCGCGCCGCGCGGAAACGCCCGCGCGCGCCATTTCCAACGCAAAATTGGATAGTCTTCGATATTCCATTTAACCGGTCGGTCAGCCTCGCTCCCATTGCCGGAGGATTTTGGACCGGTAGCTCTGGCGCGAACGAAAAACATGTCGCCGTCCTTGGCGATCACATAAACATTTTTTCCGGCCTCCTCTCGCGGTTTCCAACCGGCCGGAAAACTGTTCGGTGTCGAACTCGAAAAATCGTCCAAAGCTGTGCATTCCTGCGCCTGGGAGAATCCGGCGAAACTCATTACTATTGCGCCAGCCAAGACTGCAACAACACCCTGCCACCACCGCATATTGACCAGACTTTGCATGATGTCGCCAAGCAATACAAACTCCCCCCTTAGTCATAATATCGTGTCATTTTTGGGACCCCGCCGGAAGTACCCTCTTGTGATCACCGGCCGCAGGAACGCGCTAAGCCGCTTCGCCACATTTGTGAATTCGAATCCCTCGGCTGGGCGGAAATTGTTGCGCTAGTATTTAGAATTTGTCTTTCATCCGTTAATGTCCTTCACGACGCAGCTCATTCGTCGTATGACTGAATGACACCGAAGATATCGTACGAAAGGAGTAGATTATGAGCAGTGTTCGAGTTCTGGTTGGCACGCGCAAGGGTGCATTCATTCTCACCGCCGATGCCAAGCGCACCAATTGGAAAATTAGCGGTCCGCACTTTGCTGGGTGGGAAATTTATCATTTGAAAGGATCCGCCGCTGACCCGAACCGGTTATACGCTTCGCAATCGAGCGGCTGGTTCGGCCAAATCATTCAACGCTCGGACAATGGCGGGAAAACATGGCACCAACCCGGAACCCCGGAAGGAGAATCGACCAGAACGGCCGAGGGAATGTCCAAGGCCGAGAGCAACAAGTTCGTCTACGACACTTCCGCTGAGACCGGGAAACCGTTGACAACGCATCAGTGGTACGATGGCACGCCCCATCCTTGGGAGTTCAAGCGCGTGTGGCATCTCGAACCTGCGCACGCAGATCCGGATATGGTTTACGCCGGGGTCGAAGATGCTGCCTTGTTTCGTTCCAGCGACGGCGGGCGGACATGGCACGAGCTTGCCGGATTGCGCGGTCACGGTTCGGGGCCTCACTGGCAACCCGGCGCAGGCGGGATGTGCCTCCACAGCATTATTATCGATTCGACTAATCCGGATCGCATTTTCATCGCGATCTCGGCGGCCGGTGCATTTCGCACGGACAATGGCGGCAAAACCTGGCAGCCCATCAATCGCGGTCTTCATTCGCAGTACATTCCCGATCCAACCGCGGAAGTCGGGCACTGCGTCCACCATATCGCCATGCATCGATCACGACCCGGCATATTGTTTATGCAGAAACATTGGGACGTTATGCGGAGCGATGATGCCGGTGACTCTTGGCATGAGGTCAGCGGTAACCTGCCGACCGATTTCGGCTTTGTCATTGACGTCCATGCGCATGAGCCTAATACTATCTACGTCGTGCCGATCAAAAGTGATTCGGAGCATTTTCCGCCCGACGGTCAATTGCGCGTTTATCGCAGCCGCACGGGAGGAAACGATTGGGAGCCGCTTACCCAAGGGCTGCCACAGAACGACTGTTACGTAAACGTGCTGCGCGATGCCATGTCGGTGGACTCCCTCGATCAATGCGGCGTTTACTTTGGTACCACGGGTGGGCAGGTTTACGCTTCGGCTGATGCAGGCGATACCTGGACTGCGATCGTCCGAGACCTTCCGCCGGTGGTGTCGGTGGAAGCGCAAACATTGCCATGATCCGCGTTACTCTGCCGCCTCATTTGCGTAAACTTGCCCACGTCGATGGCGAGGTGCTGCTTACGGTCAGCGGTGAAATTACCCAGGCTTCCGTGCTCGATACTTTGGAGGCCCGCTATCCGATGCTCTGCGGCACGATCCGCGATCAAGTGACACACAAACGCCGCTCCTTCGTGCGCTTTTTTGCTTGCGGCCAGGATCTTTCCCATGAAGCCCCTAATGCTCCCCTGCCGACGGCGATTGGGAGCGGCGCCGAGCCATTCATGATCGTCGGCGCAATCGCCGGCGGGTAAAGCATAAGCTCGCGGCGTTTTACGGCCGAGGAGATTCTCGATGGCACAACAAACACCCGAGCCCGCCGGCACCGCCACAAAACGTGTCGTGCTCATCACCCATGAGATCGACGCCCCCCGCGAACAGGTTTTTCAAGGATGGATCGATCCAAACCAGTTCGCGAGATGGTGGGGACCTAAGAACTTCACGAATCCCGTTTGCGAGGTCGATGCGCGCCCGGACGGCGCGCTCAATATCGTCATGCGCAGCCCCGACGGTGTCGATTATCCAATGACGGGGAAATTTCAGGCCGTGGTCAAACCCGAGCGCATCGCCTTCAGCGCGATCGCACGGGATCACGCAAGTAATCCCTTGCTCGAAGCGCTGACTGTCGTTACCTTCGACGAGATCGGTAGAAGGACACGGATCACGGTACAAACGAGTGCGGTCGGGCTCGCGCCGGTCGCCGCGAAGATGCTGGACAGAATGGAAGCGGGTTGGACGCAAAGTTTAGAAAAGCTTGGGGATTTCTTGGCCAGCGGTCAATAATCCAGCCGCCGCCGCCCGTCCAAGAAAATCCAATGCTTAATATCGCTCTACTGCTGCCAATCGCCGTCCTTCTCATCGCGTTCGTCATTATCGTTGCGTTTCAGCCCTCAGACTTTAAGATCTCCCGGAACGCTGTCATTTCGGCGCCCGTATCCGTAGTGTTTGCCCAAGTGAACGACTTTCACAAATAGGAAAATTGGAGTCCCTGGGGCAAGATGGATCCGCTGTCGGAGGCGCGCCGTTGATAATGGAAATCGGCAAATTTATGGCGGAGGGGTGTAAGACATCCATTATGAATATCGCTCTGTGGATCATTCAAATATTACTGGCGCTGCTGTTTCTGTTTGCGGGCTGGATGAAGCTCATCATGCCGATCGAAGAAATGACGCAGCAAATACCCATGCCCGGTTTGTTTCTGCGCTTCATCGGTGTGTGCGAAGTGCTTGGCGGCCTCGGACTGGTTCTGCCGTGGCTGCTTGGCATTCGTCCGGGGCTGACACCGCTCGCTGCCGCTGGACTCGTAATCATTATGGTGGGTGCCACAGTGACCACGATCGCGACAGGCCAAATCGCCATCTCGCTCGTGCCATTGGTGGTTGGAATTCTCTGCTTGTTCGTGGTCTACGGCCGCTGGCGACTCGCGCCGCCGCGCGAGCTCAGCTGAGGGTGAAATGCGCTAGGAAATCAATGCAGCGCCAAAAAGGCGTCCCGACGGGCGAGGAGAGCTGAGATGAAATATCGAGGAAGCTGCCATTGCGGCAAAATCGCTTTCGAAGTGGAAGGCCTTATCGAGAAGGCGATGGCGTGTAATTGTTCGATCTGTTCGCGCAAAGGATCGCTATTGTGGTTCGTCCCGCGCGAGCAATTGACCGTCCATGCGGCCGATGAAAACATCGGCACGTACCAGTTTAACAAAAAGATAATCCGGCATTGTTTTTGCCGAACCTGTGGCATTCATCCCTACGCCGAAGGGATGGATCCCAACGGTCAAGCGATAGCAGCGATCAATATTCGTTGTCTAGATGGAGTCGACCTCCAAACGATAGCGGTGCAGCAGTTTGACGGACGGGCATTATAAGAGAACTATCCGAGTTTGATTGCCACGTAAAACTTCACTCTGTTTTCCTGCCGCATCTGCCGTTGCCAACCGGATAGATTGCAAATCTAAGACACCGTCGCGCTGCTCTATTATTGTTTTCAGGACGCAAACTGCGGCGATCATTAGCTTCGTGATTGTTACCTTTGTAAAGGCACGCGGTAACGATCCAGAAACTCGGCGTACCCTCAACGTTGCTCCTTCTTTAAGATCTAGAAACTGTCGCTCTCGTTGTAATGATTATCTGACATCGATCAGCTTTTTGTGCGACACCCGCGGACATCCGATTGCCCATAACTGCTCGGGCAGATCTCACCAACCGGAACTCACCATCCAACTGCGTGTCTGTTATCGCTAACGCGAATTGGGCGCGCTTCTTGCACAATTCCGTAGCTTATTTTGATGCATATAAAATCAGAAAAAGCGTTGACGGAGGAGAAATGGAAATACCGAGAGATCTAGCGATTGAGAGACGTCAGCGAGGTGGGCGGCAATTTTCAGAACCTGTCGAGAGGCGAGGCGACTGGAATGATGGGTCGCTGACATCAGCGGCGCGCCGGGCGTGGGACCAAAAACAACTAGGCGTTCTGATCGATGGAAACGAAAGAACCGTGGCGCGTGGGCTTGGTTGGTTTAGCATCGGCCTTGGCTTGGCGGAAGTCTTGGCGCCAAGAACGTTCGAACGTTTTCTCGGCATCAGACATCATGGATTTTTAATGCGCGTTATGGGACTGCGCGAAATGGCTTCCGGCGTGGGAATCTTGACCGGTCGCCGTCCGTCAGACTGGCTCTGGGCGCGGGTGGGCGGCGATGTGATCGACGTCGCGAGCCTGGGTATGGCGCTTAGTTCTGACACGGCGAAACCCGTCAATATTGGACTGGCCTGCGCGGCGGTCGCCGGAATCACCGTCTTAGATATGCGCTGCGCTCAAGAACTTAGCCGAACCAATGATGCCGCGCTCAGCGTCCGCACGATAGAGGTGAGAAAGTCGATCCAGATCAACTGTTCACCGGATGCGGTTTACAAATTCTGGCGTAATTTTCAAAACCTGCCCAAGTTTATGAGCAATGTCGAGTCGGTTGAGACACTGAGCGATAAGCGCTCGCACTGGTGCGTCAGAGGCCCCGCGGGCAAGCGCATCGAATGGGATGCTGAAATTACCGGCGAGCAAGAAAATCGGTTGATCGCCTGGCGTTCGCTTGAAGGAGCGCAGGTCGAGAACTATGGCACCATTCGGTTCGAGGCCGCTCCGGGCGGACGCGGCACCTATGTCAAAGTCCATCTGCAATACAGCCCGCCTGCGGGCATTTTCGGCGCTAGGATGGCGAAGCTTTTCGGGCGTGAGCCGCGGCAGCAGATCCATGAGGATTTGCACCACCTCAAACAGATCATGGAGACCGGAGAAATAATCACGACCGAGGGGCAGCCCGCCGGTCGCGCCCGCGGAACCTCCTGGAAATATGACCAGGCCGTCCGACGGCAAGTCGATTCGAGACCGGACTACCAAACTTCCGCTGCCTGAGGAAAAGGAGAACCGCATGAAGGCAAACTGCTGGTATGGCAAAGGAGACGTTCAAATCGTCGACGTCTCGGAACCGGAGATCCTCAATAGTCGCGACGCCGTGATCAAGGTCACGTCCACCGCGATCTGCGGCTCGGATTTGCATCTTTACAACGGCTTGGTGCCCACCATGGAAAAGGGCGATATTCTCGGTCACGAGTTTATGGGCGAAGTCGTTGAGGTTGGGAACGAAGTTCACAGCGTGAAGGCAGGCGATCGCGTGGTCGCGTCGTTTCCGATCTCGTGCGGGAACTGTTTTTTCTGTCAAAAAGAGCTTTTTTCGCTGTGTGAGAATTCCAACCCCAACGCTTGGATGGCGCAACAGCTCTTCGGCCATTCCCCGGCGGGGATTTATGGCTACACCCACATGCTCGGGGGCTTCGCCGGCGGACAGGCCGAATACGCTCGTGTGCCCTTTGCCGATGTGGGCACGGTAAAAATTCCCGACGGCTTGAGCGACGAACAGGTCTTATTCTTGTCGGATATTTTTCCGACAGGTTATATGGCCGCGGAGAACTGTAACATTCAGCCCGGTGATACGATTGCGGTTTGGGGTTGCGGCCCGGTCGGACAACTCGCCATGAAGAGTGCCTACATGCTCGGAGCCGAGCGCGTCATCGGCATTGATCGATTTCCCTATCGCTTGCAAATCGCATGTGAAAAAGTCGGAGCGGAGGTGCTAAATTACGAGGAATGTGATGTGTACGATTCCCTCATGGATATGACCGGCGGGCTGGGCCCCGATGCCTGCATCGACGCGGTCGGTATGGAAGCACACATGCCAGGAGTCATTGGCGCTTACGATCGGGTCAAGCAATCGATGATGTTGGAAAGCGATAGGCCACACGCATTACGGCAAGCGATCATGGCGTGCCGCAAAGGCGGCACCGTATCGATTCCGGGTGTGTACGGCGGTTTCGACGATAAGATTCCGCTCGGCTCTTTAATGAATAAAGCACTAACGGTCAAGACCGGCCAAACACACGTGCAGCACTACTTTACTCCACTGCTCGAAAGGATTCAGAACGGCGATATCGATCCGAGCTTTATTATCACTCATCGGCTGCCGCTCGACGAAGCGCCCCACGGCTTCGAGATGTTTTTGAACAAGCAGGATGACTGCTTGAAAGTCGTCCTCAAACCGTAAAGGCGGCCTAGATCGCTGCACTAAAGCTCGCCGTCCACCACTTCTCGCAACGATCCGAAACGGACGTCCTCTTGGTAACAGCCTACTTCCCGTGCCCAGCGCATCGGTATTGATCGTCGGCGGCGGGCTTGCGGGGCTCGCTGCTGCGTACCACCTCCAACGGCGCGGCCGCAGCGCGATCGTCGTCGAAGCGCGCGATCGTGTCGGCGGTCGAGTCTGGACGTTGCGCGAAGGATTCGGCGGTATGCACGCCGAAGCCGGCGGCGATCTGATCGACGCTGACCAGGAAGAGATCAGGAAACTGCTCCGTGAATTTCGCCTCGACGAAACCCGCATCCTGCGTCAAGGGTTCTTTCACTACCGGCGTGGCAGGAAGCCACAGCGCCAACTGCGCGCGTCCTCCACCGGGTGGCGTCTCACCGCCCAAGCGCTCGACCCGCTAATCCACTTATATAAATTGAACGGCGAAGATTGGCAGGGACCGATCGCCGCTGCCATCGGCAGACAAAACATTGCCGAGTGGCTGGCTTGTGACAGTCGAGTTCGCTCGAAGCGGAGATCGCGAAGAGCTGCAGGCGATGCAGCGGAGATTGCCGCGACTACGGTTTGCATGCGCAATTTTTTCCTCGGCGACCCCGATGAGCTCTCGCTATTGACCTATGTCGAGCAGTTCGCCGCCGGGAACGATCCCGCCAAGCGCACTCTGTATCGGATTCGCGGCGGCAACGATCGTCTTGCCGAGCGGATCACAGGTGCGCTACGCGCTCCGGTCCTCCTGCGGCACATTGCTCGACGCATCGTTCAAAAGAAAAATGCTCTGCAGTTGACGGTCGAAAATTTGCGCGGTCGGCACAGTGTGCTCACCGGAGACTATGCCATCGTCGCCGTGCCAGCGCTGTTGGCGGCAGAAATTGAATATTCGCCGCCGCTCCTGGAGGTTCAGCGCGACGCGTTCGCACGTCTACGGTACGGACGCGCGACGAAAACTTTGCTGCAATTCCATCGACACTTTTGGCGCCGACCCGGACGGCCGCGCGCTTGCGCCAGTGATCTTGAGATCGGCGCGGTTTGGGATGGCAGCGAAGATCAGCGCGACAGACGCGGCATTTTGACCTTACTCGCAGGTGGCAGCGCCAGTGATGCAACCAAGGCTCTACTGGCGCGCGACGGTGCCGACGGTTTGGCACGACGGCTCGCCTTTTTTGGCATTGGTGACGCTCATCTGATCGCTTCCCACAGCGTCAGCTGGGAAGATGATCCATGGGCGCGCGGCGGTTATGCTCTATTCGATCCGTCGTTTGCACCGTCGGAGCGTTCATTGTTGGCCCTTCCGCATAAGCGAGTGTTCTTTGCCGGCGAGCACACCAGCACGAAATGGCAGGGTTACATGAATGGAGCGGTCGAGAGCGGCCTTCGTGCCGCCGAGGAAGTCTCGTTGACCATTGCCGACGATTGACTCATTAGTTTGTTGCGCCGCTGTTTGTTCTGCTCGCGTTATGTTAGACAAACCATATATTCAAAAACGGGAGGCGATGACGATGCCAGGTAAAGCCGAATTCAGCCCCGAGGAATGGAAAAAAATCGTCGCGGCTGCTCCCATGGTGGGACTGGCTGTGACATGCGCAAGCCCGAACGGTCCATGGGGTGTGATGAAGGAGATGTTG
>Ga0207650_10002945_pt1 | contig 11745 bp, 14 predicted proteins | sample KBSS63metaG_FD_184325 | JGI IMG/M metagenome (GOLD analysis project Ga0207650, IMG submission 184325) | Switchgrass rhizosphere microbial communities from Kellogg Biological Station, Michigan, USA - KBS S6-3 metaG (SPAdes) (version 2) | ecosystem: Host-associated > Plants > Roots > Rhizosphere...
GTTGTTTGACATATACATTGAGCCGAACGTCAACGGCAGCGCTGGATTAGAAACCGTTCCTCGGTTTCTGAGGTTCGCGATACCTCGAATATGCGCTTCGAAGCCACTCCGTAGCAGCGTTAGAATCGTGTAGGACGTTTCAGTTGTTCTCGCTCAGTCCAAAAGCGAATCTCAGGCGATCGCGACACTGCAAAGGATAAGAACCCACCTGCGGTGGACTTTAGATCTGGCAAAAATTGCCTAATCCTGCGCGAACGGCTGCTTTCGCAAAACGCTGTCGACCGGTTTCGACCTGAAGCCCCTGTTGAGGTTGCTCGATAGAACTCTTTCACTGGCTTTCGATATGTTCAGCCAGCGATTCCCTTACCTGGGACGAGGCCTACGTGGCGCGACCGCGCGCAGATCCTGCGTAACTAGCGCTCCCAACTTACATCACAGTGCTGCCGGGCTGCAGCGATTAGCAACTCGATCAGGGGATAGGCGGGCGATCGAAGGCCAACCGGCATCGTGTCCGCATTTTCGGTGATCGATGGCACGTTTTGCTTGCTTTGCCCATTAGGGTCGGCGCAAGCGGTTGCCTCCTTAAGGCGTGCAATCGCGGGACGAATGTCGCCCGCAAGCAGCGCGCCTGGCACTGTGCCCGTATGGCCCGCCATCTTCAACAGTGTCACCGCGACATCGCCAAACATGGTGATGCTGCTCCAACCTTTGGTATGAAATGTCACCAGCATGGGTAGTTGCTCACTAAACATCGAGATCATTTTCGTCTATAGTCGAAAATCATTCCCGCCACAAAGAGCGTATTTGGCAAGCCGGAATGCTGTCTCAACATATTGACCGTGCCGCAGACACTACAATCCGCGACCCACTGTCCACTTTGAAGTTGCCGCTTCGGTGTGAGTGCATGACCACAAAGCAGACATTGCAATACCTGCTCGGCGAACATAATGGACCCATTTCTTGATCGACACGGTTTCCCACTTCGTTGAGCGGGCGTGCAGATTAAGTCAATTTGAGCGTTGGAAATGGCCTTCACGCAACGACGTTACGCGTTTGATAGTGACTTAAATTGAGTTAAATCAAACTTGCTCCATCTATCGCCTTCAGATCGTGCGCGTAGCTCGTTCTGCCAGTTTCCACGTGAGCGCGAGATGGCCGTCGAACTGCGAACCGTGCAATATTTCACACCGCCGTGCTGGTCGGTGATGGCCTGATTGCGAAGGGGCAACAGCTTATCGAGACGGTAACTTTAGTGCTGGATGAGCAGACACTTATACTTCGCGGTTCGAACACTTGCGAAGTGACGATATTATGTGGTCTTACTCGATCACCTTGTCTGCGCGCAGCATAATCGAGTCGGGAATCTTGATGCCGAGCGTTTTCGCGGTCTTGAGATTGACGATCGTCTCGAACTTAGACGCCCGCTCGATTGGAATGTCGCCCGGCTTCGCGCCCTTGAGGATCTTGTCCACAAATACCGCAGCGCGCCGGTACATATCGGGAAAGCTCGCGCCGTAAGCGATCAGCCCTCCAGCGTGCGCGAGTTCGCTGATGCCGATTATCGGAAGTCGCACCTTCGCGGCGAGACCGGCGATCGCCGAGGTATTGGCGTTGATCATGCCGTCCTCAACTATGACCACGCCGCCGACGCGCTTCGCCGCCATAGCTGCGAACGCGCCTTCGAGATCCGCCGCTCCGCGGACTTTCGCCTGGTGCAGATCCAATTTGAGCGATTTCGCGGCGGGCTCCATTGATTCGCGCACCGGGACCATCGCCGGATTGCCGGGATTGACTAGGGCAGCGACATGCGTGATGCGTGGCAGTGCTTCCTTGAGCAGCTCCAGCCGCTTCGCTGCCAGCTCCGGATTGAAGAACGTGGTTCCGGTGATGTTGCCGCCGGGCTTCGCTAGGCTCGCAACCAGCCAACGAGAACTGCGTCGCCCGCGGTCGCCATGACTATCGGTATCGTCTTCGTTGCTTCCTTCGCAGCACGGGTGCCTGGTGTGCCGTGGGTTACAAGGACGTCGACATTGAGGCGCACGAGCTCCGCGGCGAGAGCGGGGGCGCGTTCGTACTTCCCATCCGCCCAGCGGTACTCAATGGCGATGTTGCTGCCGTTGACGTAGCCCAAGTCGCGCAATCCCATGCGCAACGCCCCGACCCAGCCCGCCATGCCGGCGGCGGAGCCGGTGCCGAGAAACCCGATCCGGCGGACTTTGCCCTGATGTTGAGCGAACGAATTTAACGGCGCCGCGAGACCGCCTGCACCAAGCGCAATGATAAGCCTGCGGCGATTGTCCATCTCTCCCTCCCAGACAATCTGCGCGACCATTATGCCAAATCGCGCAGAAGGCCGTAGATTTGCCAGATAAACGGGCGAGTTATGACCGATTGGGGACAAATCCAAACGTAACCGTGAACTTCCGCTTGTGGCCGGCAGCCGACGCTCAGCAACGACAGCTTCCGTCCCTAATTTGCCACTCAGGTTTCCCGAAACCGGTCATTCGTTGCGTTACTGGATCACCCTATCGGCACGTACTAGGAGTGACTGCGGAATAGTGACCCCGAGCGCCTTTGCGGTCTTAAGATTGATCACCAGTTCGAACGTAGTCGGCTGCTCCACAGGCATCTCTGCCGGCTTTCTGCCATTCAGGATCATGCCGACTTGTTCGGCCGCGCGGCGGAACGTATTCACGAAGTTCGCTCCGTAAGACATCAGCCCGCCGAACTCCACCCACAAGGAATGGTGAAACATTGAAGGCAGGCGGCGCTTCAAAGCAAGCTCGGTGATCTGCTTGCGTGCAGGAACAAAGTTTCCGGAACCGAGAGCCAGCAACGCATCCGCCTTAGCACGTACTGCTTCGGAAAAAGCGCCATCGTAATCATACGGAGCGCTTTTGAAGTCGAGCACGTGTACTTCGAGGCCCAGACGCTTGGCGCCACGCTGTGCAGCCGCAAGTTGGCCAGCGGTGGAAGTATCTCCGAGGACGGCGATTTTACGCGCGTTCGGCAACAATTCTTTCAACAGTTCGACGCGCTTTGCCGGCAGTTCGGATTGAATGTGGGTCATTCCGGTTATCCGGCCTCCGGAGCGCGCGAGGCTGGCGATATGGCCGGTGGAAACGGGATCGTAATCGACGGCTACTACTACGATTGGCGTTTCTCGGGTCGCCTGCTTAAGCGCCACCAGTACGGCTTCGGTACCTTGTGCCACTAGGACGTCGCAGTTTAGCGGCGCGAGCTCAGCGGCCAATCCGCGCAGCTTCTCAGATTTCCCCTCGGCAGCGCGATATTCAATCACGAGATTGCGCCCTTCGACGAAGCCGAGTTCACGCAGCCGCTGGACGAATGCGATCGTGTAGGGTTCAGTGCGAAAGGCTTCGGCGCGCGGGTTCGATGTGGTTAACCAGCCGAGTCGATAGCTGCGCCCCTCCTGCTGGGCAAACGAAGCGAGCGGCGAAGCACCAAGGGCAAACAGCGTCAGTATCGTCTCACGCCTGTTCATCAGATTCCTTCCGAAGTGGTGCAACCATTGTTAGCGTTAGTATGTGCGGCGCTCGATTTCAGAAACAATCAGGTCATTGACGGGGATTCTCAGCTTGCCTTCAGCCGCGGCAGAAGGGCAAGTGCGTTGTCGCGACCGATGGCGCGCAGATCGGCGGCCGACAGGCCGAGCTGTGCCATCCCTTGAGCCGTCTCGCCGAGCGGCACGTACGGGTTATCGCTGCCTAACAGAATCTGTGTCGTCGGAACGAGACTGGTGAGAGCCGCGATCGCTGGCCGAAAGGCCGTTCCCGCAATGTCGTAGTACAACCGTTTGAGTTCGTATTCTATGCCGTTGGGCGCTTTCTCGGCGATATTCTTCGGACCATATTGAAGCATGCGGCCGTATACCATCGGCACGTTGCCGCCCGCATGAGTGAAGATGAAACGAATGTCCTTGAACCGCGCAAATGCACCCGTGAACAGCAGGTTTGTGACCGCGCGAGTCGTGTCTTGCGTAATTTCAGAAACCAACGGCGCAACCTCAGGCAGCAATGTGCGACAGCAAAGGGGCGCGGTCGGATGCACGAATACGACGGCCTTGCGCCGGTTGAGCTCCTCGAAGACCGGCAGGTATGCCGCATCGCCGAGCCACTTGTCGCCGTAACTGGTCAATAGGCCGATCCCGTCCGCCTTGAGCACGTCGAACGCGTACTCGATTTCGCGCAAAGTGCTTTCGGTGTCCGGCAGCGGGACCGCGGCAAACAGACCGAATCGACCCGGATGGCTGCGGGAGAGATCAGCTGCGTAGTCGTTGACCCGGCGCGCGGTCTGCCGAGCCGCCTGTGCGTCGCCGAACCATACGCCGGGCGTTGAAAGCGACAGTATGCCCATCGAAACGCCGCTCTTGTCCATTGCCTCGATCGCCTTCTCCGGCGTCCAGCTTAACCATGCCGGGCTGATCTGGCCGCCGCGCGATCCGGCGATGCGCTCGCGATTCTCGGCGAGATAGAACGGCGGAATGAAGTGGTGATGCACATCAATCATGGCCGGTTTCAAAACGAGCGGCGCCTGGGCAAACGCCGCGTTGATGCGGCCGACACCGGTTGCCGTCACTGCGCCCAGTCCCAGCATAGCCATGCCGGTCACGAAACCTCGCCTGCCCGGGTTGAGCGGTGTCGACATTGCATCGCGGCAGCATGTGCGGGCATTGAAAAGACGGTGTTGCAAAGAATGGAATTGCATGACGTTCCTCCTCAGGACAACTGTGACGAACCCTAACAGTGATTGAAGAGACCGGCGTGTCTTTTCATCGAACCGAAGAAAGCACGTGCTAGACCCTGAAATACTTGATGCAACAATAACCCGCGGCTATTGGCCGAGAGCCGACATTCACGGCTAACTGCTTCCGACCCGATGCGGTCAGTTAGCTTGATATGAAGCGGACGTTCAACCGTTCGCGATGAGCGGCGCCCCAACAGCGGCCACCAGTCATCCCATCTACTTTGGTCGCGGGGTTATGCCGCAGATTAAATACGGTCTTCTTAGTCGACCTGAGCACCGGATTCCTTCACGATCTTCGCCCACTTTGGAAGCTCAGAGTTAATGATTGCCGCGAACTGCTCCGGAGTTGTTGTCCATACTTCGGCCCCCTGTACGGCCAGCTTTTCCTGTACATCCTTCGCGGAAACCGATTTGAGCGCGGCTGCGTGGATCTGCGCCAGAACAGGCTTCGGCGTGCCTGCCGGCGCAAAAAGGCCATACCAAGGAGTCGCACCGAATCCAGGAATCGTCTCGCTCATGGCCGGCACATCGGGTAGAGCGCGAACGCGCTTTTCGTTTGCGACCGCCAGCACGCGCAATTTACCGGTCTGCATGAAGGGCAATGCTGAGGGCATGCTCTGGAAAGAGATGGGAATGCGACCGCTGACCACATCAGTGACCGATGCTGCTGCGCCTTTATATGGCACGTGCTGAATTTCAATGCGCGCCGATGTCTTCATCATCTCGCCCAGAAGATGGTTCAACGTACCGTTTCCGGCGGACGCGTACTGAATCTGTCCCGGTTGCGATTTGGCGATCTGGATCAGCTCTTTGAGCGTCTTCGCGGGAAACTGTGAACTGCCGACCAGCAGATAGGTGCCGACCGCGAGAGGGGTGATCGGCTCGAAGTCCTTAACCGGATCGAAGCCCGGGTTCTTATACAGCGATGGATTTACGACATGAGCGCTCGAGAGCGTTATCATTAAGGTATGCCCATCCTTGGGCGCCTTGGATGCAATCGCAGTGCCGATATTGCCGCCCGCGCCGGGCCGGTTATCGATGACGACCTGCTGACCCAACACCTCGCTTAGTCTGTAACCTACGATGCGCGCAATGGCGTCGTTCCCTCCGCCCGTTGCCTGCGGCACGATCACGGTGATCGTCCTTGCCGGATATTTCTCCTGCGCGAACGCGCCGTGGTGTATCGAGAGCGCCGCGCTCATTACTATACAGATCGTAGGTAGAGCTTTCATGATTCTCCCCGGATGGTAATTTCAGAGTCGAGATGAAATCGGCGAGACGCGTGCTGCTTGAATTGTGGAAGTGCGGCTGAGGCATAATTCGAAGCCAACTGGCGCGCACTGCTTGTGCGCGCGTCCGCGTTAGGCACGAAGTTAGCCGTCAGATCGAAGACCAGATGCCAAAGTGGATATTTGCAGGGTTTACTCGATGACCTTGGTCGCCCGAAGCAGAATTGAATTGGGAATCTTGATGCCAAGGGCGGTGGCGGTTTTTTTGTTAATCACCAGTTCCAACTGCGAGATTTGTTCGACTGGCAGATCTGCGGGTTTCGCACCTTTCAGAATCTTGGCCGCCTGACGCGCCATATCTAGCCGACCGACGGCGCGAACATCGGGGCTATAAGAAAATAATGCGCCGCGTTCCACCCATCCCGCGCGATATCCTACTAACGGTATGCGCAGCTTGGAGGCTTCATCGAGGATCAACCCGTGAAATTCAATTCGCAGATGCGGTGAGCAAATGAACACGCTGTCGACTTCGCCCGGCTTGAGCTGGGAAAAGATGCGCTGAACGTCGACCGCGCGCTTTGCTTGACGCTCGACAGGCTGCAAATTCATTACCTGTGCCGCTCGGCGCGCATGATCGACCCAGCGTAACGATGCCGGATCATCGTCCGCGAACAGCAGCAGCGGGCGCTTGAGCGATGGAATAAATTCCTTGAGCAGCTCAAGCTCCTTCGCGGGCATTTCTCCCGAGGCGGTAAATCCAGTAATGTTTCCCCCGGGTCGCGCTAGGCTTTTTACGAAGCCATCGGCAACCGCATCACTAAGGTTAAGCATGATTATGGGGATTTCGGCAGTAGCATCTTTGGCGGCCTGTATAGGTAGATTCTCGAATGCGACGATTAGATCAACTTTGTTGCGAACGAATTCCCCAACAGTGGTTCTTGCGGCTTTCATATCGGCGAGATTGCGAAAATCGTACGTAATATTTTTACCTTCTTCGTAACCGAGCGCCTTGAGTCCCTCCTTGAGGCCGTCGAGCGCTGGCGGAACATGGTCGAGTCCAACGTGAAAGAGACCGATGCGCCAAATTTTCTCTCGCTGTTGCGCGAATACAAAAAGTGGTGCCGCAAGAGCGTCCGCACCAAGCGCAATTAAAATCTCCCGCCGCTTAATCATGTGATTCCACCCGGGTCCCTTCCTAAATCGCAATGTAAAACTACGCTAGAGGTTCGACATTCGGAAGCTTTGTGCCGCACGCAATCATTGTGACCTATTTACGCCATCGGTGCGCCAGGAATCACCGCCTGCTAAGCGTCTGCTTTTTAATTGCCGTAGCAGGTTAACCTCTGATCGCCTTGGCCGAGGAGCAGTCAAATGCCGAAGGTAACATTCATCATTCGGGTGGTCGAAGTGGACTTCACCTCGAAAGCCATCGATGAAGCTTTGAAACCTGTGGCAAGTTGGGTTGGTTGGTGGGATCGCTGCTTCCGACCCGTCGCTGCCGGTCGATTTTCTCCGGAGCAGACGTTCGCGGTCTTACTCGATCACCTTGTCGGCTCGCACGATGATTGACTGAGGAATTTGGATGCCAAGCGTCTTGGCGGTTTTCAAGTTAATCACGATCTCAAACTTGGTCGGTTGCTCAACGGGGATTTCGTCTGGCTTGGAACCCTTTAGAATCTTGTCGACGAATACTGCGGCGCGGCGAAACTGGTCCGCGACGTTGGGCGCGTAGGACATCAAACCACCGGCGTCGACGAATTCGCTGCTCGGATAGATCGCCGGCAACCGGTGCTTTGCTGCGAATTCTATGACGCGCTTGATGTGAATGGTGGTGAATGGATCGGGTAGTGGCATGAGCGCGTCAACGCGCAACTTGGTGGCAGCCTGCAAAGCGCTATCGATGCCTTCGGCTGCGCGGATCTCAAGCGGATGCAGCGTAAGTTTAAGCGCGCGAGCAGCAACTTCGGCCTCTTTTACAACCTTTGGACTGCCTTGATTCGTGCCGTTCCAGAGCACTGCAACAGATGAGATTCGGGGCGCACTTTGCTGTAGCAATTCGAGGCGTTTGCCGGTCAAATCCCACGCCTGATTCGAAAGACCGGTTAGATTCCCGCCTGGACGCGCGAGACTCGCAACAATTCCGGACGAAACTGGATCACCGATTCCGACAAACACGATGGGTATCTTCGTGCTGGCTTTTTTTGCGGCCAGTGTCGCTTGCGGGCCCTGAGCACATATCACGTCGAGTTTTAGACCGACGAGTTGAGCCGCCAGGGCCGGCAACATGTCCGCGTTTCCTTCCGCCCATCGATACTCGATGAAAATATTTTTTCCTTCGACATAACCGAGATCGCGTAAGCCGGCCCGGAAAGCGTCCAACCTGATTACGACATTCGCTGCAGAACTCGGACCGAGAAATCCAATCCTGTAGATCTTGCCTGGCGATTGCTGAGTAAAAGACGATAGTGGCATTCCGAGTACGGTGGCGCCGAGCGCAACAATAATTCTGCGGCGATTGTTCATTACGCCTCCTTGGTAGTCGCCCAGTATGCGCGCTTCGCCCAGCGTCAGGCAGTCGTGGAGGACACTCAATCGGCAGATTGAATGTCACCGAGACTGCTAGCTATCGGCCGGTTTGAGCCGGATGCCAAAGGATTGAAATCGTACTTAGTCGCGCGCAACGTCATTCTATGACCTCGGTTGCCTGCACGAGTATCGACTGCGGAATCTTGAGACCCAACGCTTTGGCCGTCTTGCCGTTGATGATCAATTCAAATTGCGTGGGTTGCTCCACAGGAAGCTCGCTTGGCTTCGCGCCCCTGAGGATTTTATCTACATACGAAGCGGCACGCCGGAATGCGTCGGCGTTGCTCGACCCGTAGCTCATCAGTCCGCCGACCACCACCGGCTCCCGTGTTCCGAATGCCGTCGCCATCCGATATTTACGCGCCAATTCCGCGATCTGGCGCGCGTATTGATTAAAAACCGGATCTTGAGCCACGATCATTGCCTCGATTCGCTCCTTGGCGATATCGGAAAAGGCGTTCTCGATTTCCTGCAGGTTTCTTGCTTCCAAAGGCAGAATTTTCACACCAACTGTCGACGCTGCCGTCTGGATGTTCTTCCGTGTCGCGCCGTGGGCCAAATTGGTAGGGTTTACTAGTAGTGCTACGCGCGACAGCTTAGGCACCATGCTGATCAATATATCCAAGTGCTTGGAACTGAGCTCGCCAGCCATGTTCGAGACCCCAGTGATGTTTCCGCCGGGCCGCGCCAGGCTCTCGACAAAGCCGCTGTCCACAGGGTTAGCGACATTTATCATAACTATGGGAATCGTGGTGCTTGCTTTCTGTATTGCACTTGTGGCGAGCGTCGATGCTGCGACGATGACGTCCATTTTCAGTTGTACCAGTTCCGCCGCCAAGTCGGGCAAGCGTTCGTACCTCCCGTCGGCAGCGCGCCATTCGATCACTAAATTCTTTCCCTCGACATAGCCGAGTTCGCGCATTCGTTTCGGGAACGCTCCGAAATAGTCAGCGTCGACTGATACTGGGCGACTACGCGGTATCAGGAAACCGACGCGCCAGATTTTTCCCTGCGATTGTGCGAAAGAACCGAATGGCGCGACGAACGCCCCCGCGCCGAGCGCTACGACCAGTTTGCGACGCTTGTTCACTCAATCACCTTGTCGGCGCTGATCAGGAGTGACTGCGGGATAGTCAGACCCAACGCCTTGGCGGTTTTGCCGTTGATGATCAATTCAAATTTCGTGGGCTGCTCAACCGGCAGATCGGCAGGCTTCGCACCCTTGAAAATCTTGTCCACATAGGTTGCGGCGCGGCGATAATTGTCTGCGTAATTCGGCCCGTAGCTCATCAGACCGCCGGCCTCCGGGTGTTCCCGCGGCGCAGTGATGGACGGCAACCGGTGCTTCGCCTCCAGCTCCACGATCTGGCGCCGCTGCTGCGTAAACAACGAGTCTTGCACCACGTAAACTGCCCCGGCATTCTGCCGGGCCATTCTGGAGAACGCGCTATCGATCTCCTCCGGGGCGCGTGCTTCCTCAGGCAGGATAGTCATGCCGGCTCTCTGCGCAGCTGATTGGACGCTCTTTAGAATCGCGCCATGGGCCGAGTTGGCAGGATTCAGCAGAACGGCCACACGGGAGAGTCTGGGGAGCATGCTACGCAGCATCTCCAGATACTTAGGGGCGACTTCGGTAATGAGGTTGGTGATCCCGGTGATGTTGCCTCCGGGCCGTGCCAGGTTTTTGACGAACCCGCTGCCGACCGGGTCGCCAGTGCTTCCCATAATGATGGGAATCGTGACGGTAGCCTTCTGCGCTGCACTGGTCGCTGCCGATCCTATCGCCACGATGACATCCACTTTCAGCCGCACGAATTCTTCCGCCAAGGCTGAAAGGCGGCCAATGTCGTTGTCGGCAAAGCGCCACTCGATCATGAGGTTCTTGCCCTCGACATAGCCGAGTTCGCGCATTCCGCGGGGAAATGCGCCGTATTGGTCGGAGTCGAGGGAATCCGGGCGATTACGCTGTGACAAGAAACCGACGCGCCAGATTTTTCCCTGCGATTGTGCGAAAGAACCGAATGGCGCGACGAACGCCCCCGCGCCAAGCACGATAACCAGTTTGCGGCGCTTGTTCATTCGATCACCTTATCGGCGCTTAACAATAGCGCTTGCGGAATTGCGAGGCCCAATGCTTGGGCAGTCTTGAGATTTATTACCATCTCAAACTTCGTTGGCTGTTCAACCGGCAAGTCGGCAGGTCTCGCACCTTTCAGAATTTTGTCGACGTATTGCGCGGCACGGCGGTAAAGCGCTTCATAGTTCGGGCCGTAGCTCATAAGGCCCCCGGCATCAACGTACTGACTCTGCGCGTATATCGCTGGTAGTCTAGCTTGCGCCGCAAATTCTGCGAGAAGCTTCCGGTTGAAGAGGTTCTTCGAGCTGTCAAATACGTCTATCGAGTCGGCGCGCCAGGTGCGTAGCTGTCTATGCACACTTTCGAAGTCATTCCGACTCAGCACCTGCGTGGTCAGGATGTTCATCCCGAGGAGCTTCGCCGCCTGCTGAACCTGCTCTAACATAAGAGCAACCTGCGGCTCGTCTGCGGTAAGGACCGCAACGCGCGACGTTTTTGGCGCTATCTCCTTTAGAATTTGCAGGCGCTTCGCGGACAATTCGCGACTGATGTTTGACGTTCCGGTGATATTACCGCCGGGCCGAGCGAGGCTGGCCACAAAGCCGCTTCCCACCGGGTCGGATACGACAGCAAACACAATCGGGATTGAGGCGGTTGCCAGTCGTGCGGCCTGCACTCCAGGGGTGCTAGCGGAAAAAAAGACATCGACTTTTTGTGCAACGAGTTCAGCAGCAAACGCGGGCAAATGCTCGAGATTGCCTTCCGCGAAGCGACTTACGATCGAGACGTTCTGCCCTTCGATGTAACCGAGCCGCCGCAGCTCCTGCATAAATGCCAGCAGATTTGGACTGGATTTCGACCCTGTAATCAATATGCCAACGCGATGAATCGTCTGCCTTTGGGCGGCAGTGGTTAATGAAATCCCGAGTGCCCCCGCGCCAAGCGCCATGATCAGTTCGCGCCTTTTGTTCATTCAATCACCTTGGTCGCCTGCAGCAAGATCGTGTTCGGAATCTTGATGCCTAGCGCCTTTGCGGTTTTTAGATTGGCGATGAGCTCGAACTTGGTCGGCTGCTCGATGGGCAG
>Ga0207650_10002949_pt1 | contig 11735 bp, 11 predicted proteins | sample KBSS63metaG_FD_184325 | JGI IMG/M metagenome (GOLD analysis project Ga0207650, IMG submission 184325) | Switchgrass rhizosphere microbial communities from Kellogg Biological Station, Michigan, USA - KBS S6-3 metaG (SPAdes) (version 2) | ecosystem: Host-associated > Plants > Roots > Rhizosphere...
CGACCCGGACGCGGCAGCGCAGCAGGCCGAATTCGGAGAGCCACGGACGCAAGGCATCGAGCTTGCTGGCATAGCGGCCGTCGAGGGGAGACAGCGCGGTGAGGGACGAGGCGTGCATCTTGCGGGTGTCGTCGTCGGCGCGGCGTCACGGCCACGGCGGCCCGCCGCGGCGAGCCCGCCATTATCTGCGCTGACCCTAGAATGAAACCAAACGTAGTCATCGAACAAGGAAGCGGCCCGTCCGACCCATGAAACTCATCGGCTCGCTCAGCAGCCCGTACGTGCGCAAGGTGCGCATCGTCATGGCCGAAAAGAAGCTCGACTACCAGTTCGTCGAGGAGGATGTCTGGGGCAGCGACGCCATCCTGGCGTCAAACCCGCTCGGCAAGGTGCCGTGCCTCGTCATGGAAGGCGGCGAGGCGGTGTTCGATTCGCGCGTCATCGTCGAGTACCTTGACGCGCGCTCGCCGCTGGCGCGCCTGATCCCCGAGCCGAACCGCGAGCGCACCGAAGTGCGCACCTGGGAAGCGCTCGCCGACGGCATCGTCGATGCCTTGATCCTGGCGCGCCTCGAGGCCAACTGGGCGGGGCGCACTGCCGAGCAACGTTCGCAGACGTGGATCGACCGCCAGATGAAGAAGGTCGACGCCTCGCTCGAAGCCGTCGCCACCGGGCTGGCGGCCAAGCCCTGGTGCACCGGCATCCACATGACGCTGGCCGACGTCGCCGTCGGCTGCGCGCTCGGCTACCTCGACTTCCGCTTTCCGCAGGTCGCCTGGCGCGGCCAGTACCCGAGCCTGGCGCGCCTGGCCGACAAGCTGAACGCGCGCCACAGCTTCATCGACACCGCGCCGCCGCGCGCCTGATCACGCCGCGGCGCTGGGAACCGGCGTTCGCAGCGGCGGCGCTGGCACCACCGCCGGCCTGGGCGAGACGTCGCCGCTCGCCGGAACCGGCACCGGCGTCGCGCTGAAGCTCTGCGCGCTGGCCATCGGCCAGTAGACACGGAACACCTGCTGGTTCGACTCGCCGTCGAGCAGTTCGCCGGGCTTGACGAAGGGCAGCAGGTTGGCGAGCAGCTTGACGCCGTGCTCGGAGTTGCGCCGCACGATGTGGTCGGCGGTGATGCCGGCCGGATCCTGCAGGCCCGCCGCCTGGACCAACTCCTTCAGCGCCATCAGCGTGTTCTGGTGGAGGTGATAGACGCGGTCGGCCTTGCTCGGCACGTCGAGCGCCTTCTGGCGTTTCGGGTCCTGCGTCGTCACGCCCGTCGGGCAGGCGCCCGTGTGGCAGGTCTGCGCCTGAATGCAGCCGAGCGCGAACATGAAGCCGCGCGCCGCGTTGCACCAGTCGGCGCCGAGCGCGAGCATGCGCGCGATGTCGAAGGCGCTGACCACTTTGCCCGCGCAGCCGAGCTTGATGTGCTGGCGCAGGTCGAGGCCGACGAGCGTGTTATGGACGAGCAGCAGGCCTTCCTGCAGCGGCGCGCCGACGTGATCGGTAAATTCCAGCGGCGCCGCGCCGGTTCCGCCCTCCGCGCCGTCGACGACGATGAAGTCTGGCGTGATGCCGGTCTCGAGCATCGCCTTGGCGATGCCGAACCACTCCCAGACGTGGCCGACGCAGAACTTGAAGCCGGTCGGCTTGCCGCCCGAGAGATCGCGCAGCCGCTCGATGAAATGCAGCATCTCGATCGGCGTCGTGAAGGCGCCGTGCGACGCCGGCGAGACGCAGTCGACCCACGGCTGGACATGGCGCGCCTCGGCGATCTCGAGCGTCACCTTCGGCCCGGGCAGGACGCCGCCGTGGCCGGGCTTGGCGCCTTGCGAGAGCTTCAGCTCGATCATCTTCACCTGCGGGTCGCGCGCGTTGGCCGTGAATCGCTCCTCCGAAAACGAGCCGTCGTCGTTGCAGCAGCCGAAGTAGCCCGAACCGATCTCCCAGATCAGGTCGCCGCCGTGGACGCGGTGATGCCGGCTGATCGAGCCTTCGCCGGTGTCGTGCGCGAAGTTGCCGCGCTTCGCGCCGGCGTTCAGCGCCAGGATGGCGTTCGCCGAGAGCGACCCGAAGCTCATCGCCGAGATGTTGAAGATGCTGGCGCTGTAGGGCTGGGCGCGGCCGGCGCCGATCAGGACGCGAAAGTCGTGCGACTTCAGCACCGACGGCTGCATCGAATGGTTGATCCATTCGTAGCCGATCGCGCCGACGTCCATCTGGGTGCCGAACGGTCGCTTGTCGGACTCGCCCTTGGCGCGCTGATAGACCAGCGAGCGCTGCTGGCGCGAGAACGGCGCCGCCTCGCGATCGCCCTCGATGAAGTACTGGCGCACCTCCGGCCGGACGAACTCGAGCAGGAAGCGCAGGTGGCCGATCACGGGGTAGTTGCGCAGGACCGCGTGGCGCGCCTGCATCACGTCGCGCAGGCCGACCAGCGACAAGGCTGCGAAGCCGACGACCAGCCAGAGGCTCATGCCCATCTGCCACCAGGCGACCGCGCTCGCGATGAAGCCGACGATGCAAAGCGCCCAGACGGCGTAGCGGATCGGAAGGTAGTGGTCGAGCTTGCTGATCCACGCGAACATGGGCGCTCCTCCCTCGGGCGTGGCGGCGATGGTAGACCGGCCCGATGCGACGGCCAGCGGCGAAAGCGTGAAGGCGTTGGCCGGGCGGCGGCCTTCGTTCGCTTGGCGCGCTCGTTCGCTCGCTCGCCGAGCGCGGCGCTCAGCGCGCCGGCGGGGCTGTCAGGAAGGCGGCGAGCCGCGCGGCCGTGTCGACGGGCAGCTCCTCGGGGATGAAGTGGGCGGCTTCCATCGCGCTGCCCTCGACCGTGGCCGCGCACTGCGCGCGCCAGAGCGCGAGCGGGTCGTAGAGGCGGCCGATGACGCCGCGCGTTCCCCACAGCACGAGCGTCGCGCAGGCGGTCTTCTCGCCGGCGGCGCGCGACGCGCGGTCGTGCTCGAGGTCGATCGTCGCCGAGGCGCGGTAGTCCTCGCACGCAGCGTGGATCGTGTCGGCGCGGCTGAAGCAGCGCTCGTACTCGCCGAGCGCTTCCGGCTCGATGAACGACAGGCCGTGGCTGCCCCACGAGCCGAGCGACCAGCGCAGGTAGAAGGTCGGATCGCCGCCGATCATCCGCTCGGGCAGCGGCGCCGGCTGGATCAGGAAGAACCAGTGGTAGTACCAGCTCGCGAAGCGCAGGTCGGTCGCTTCGTACATGTCGAGCGTCGGCACGATGTCGATCACGGCGAGGCGCGTGACCTGCTCCGGATGATCGAGCGCGAGCCGGTGCGCGACCCGGCCGCCGCGATCGTGGCCGACCACCGCGAAGCGGTCATGGCCGAGCGAGCGCATCAGCGCGACCATGTCGGCGGCCATCGACCGCTTGCTGTGCTGCGCGTGATCCAGCTCGGGCGTCGCTGCCGGCGCCGGCTTGGTCGAGTCGCCGTAGCCGCGCAGGTCGGGAATGACGAGGCGGAAGTCGGCCGCCAACGCGCGCGCGACGCGGTGCCACATCGCGTGCGTCTGCGGAAAGCCGTGCAGCAACAGCAGCGGCGGCTTCGATCGATCGCCGCCGATGCGGGCGAACAGCTCGACGTCGCCGACCGGATGCAGGCCGCTTTCGAATCCCTCGAACCAGGCCATGGCGAGTCTCCTTCGCGTGCGGCCGGATTCTCGCGCGCCCGCGCCGGAGGCTCAGGCCGGGTCGGCGACCGCCTCGCGGCGCGGTGCCGGCATGCGGCCGCGCGGCTCGCCGATGCCCAGGCCCTTGACGACTTCCTCGACCGTCTCGCGCAGCCAGCGCTTCGCCGGGTCGCGCTCGTGGCGACGGTGCCAGAGCATGCCGACCTCGATCCGCGGCAAGGCAAACGGGACCGTGCGGACGACGAGACCGTCGGCAAGGCCGCTCGCGGCGACGAAGCTGCGCGGCAGCACCGAGAGCAGGTCGGAGTCGTGGACGACGCGTGCGGCGGTTGCGAACTGGTTGACCGTGAGGACGACGCGGCGGCCGCGCTCGAGTGAGGCGAGTGCCTCGTCGACGAAGCCGCGCGGCCGGCCGGCGAAGCTGACGCGAACGTGCTCGGCGGCGCAGTAGTCGTCGAGCGTCAGGACCGGCCGGGATGCGAGGGCGTGCTCTCTGCGCATCACGCAGACGTACCCGCAGGCGTAGAGCGGCTCGAGTGTCACGGTCGCGCGCGTGCCCTCCGCGGCGAGCTCGGCAGCGAGCTCCGGGAAGAAGCCGAGCGCCAGGTCGGCGCTGCCGTGGTCGAGCTGCGGCCGCGGATCGCGCGATGCGAGCGGCAGCACGCGCAGGTCGCTACGCGAGTGGCGGCCGACCAGCGCCCCGATCAGCGCCGGCATCAGCACGGTCGCCGTCGCGTCCGCCATCGCCAAGGAGAAGCTGCGCTCGTCGCGGGTCGGCTCGAAGCCTTGTGGGTCGAAAGCGTGGCGCAGGCCGTCGAGCGCGGCGCGCACTTCAGGCCAGAGCGCCTCGGCCTGCGCGGTCGGCAGGACGCCGCCGGGGACTGTGAAGAACAGCTCGTCGCCGGTCGCCTCGCGCAGTCGGCGCAGGGCGTTGCTGACGGCGGGCTGGGTCATCGCCAGCTGGGCGGCGGCGCGCGTGACGTTGCGCTCGACCATCACCGCGCCGAAAACGCGCAGCAGGTTGAGGTCCAGGGTGCGGAAGTTCATCGCCGCGGCGGGGGCTGGGTTGCGGCCCGGAGCGCATTCATGGCGGTGATGGGTGGGTTCGGAATGGCAATTTCCCAATGACTAGGGAAAACCCTAGTCTAGCGGGGTCGCGTGCTTTTCGTGCGCGGCAGGTCTTCCAGGAGTTGCCATGTCCATGCAAAAAGTCAGCGTTATGGTCCCCCCGTTGCGTCCGGTTCCCCCGGGCGCGGTCTGGGTCGGCCAGTTGGCGGCGTGGCTCGTCGGCGCCAGGGACGCGCGTGTCCGTTCGGGTCTGCCGGTTTGGTTCGAGGCCGTCCGCGCCAGGCTCGCCGTCGACCGCGCGGCTCGCCGCGAAGCGCGCAGCCGCGCCGATCTGCTCGCGCTCGCCTGCCGCTACCAGGCGACGCAGCCGGAGTTCGCCAAGGACCTGCTCGCCGCCGCCAACAACGACCGCGGCGGCTGAGGCGGCGCGGCGCCCGCGCCCCGGTCAGCGTCATCCGGGTCGAGGGGGCGTCGCTATACTTCGCCTCGAAGCGCCGATTTGTTCCGGCTTGCGGGCGCTCTATAAATTCGGCTAAAGACAGGACGCAGAACCCGGTGTCCCGCTTTGGCGGCGCCGGGTTTTTCTTGCTCCTGTGCCGATGAGCTCCCTTGGCGACGTCCAGCCGCAATCGATGCATTTCGCCGCGCCGCTGCCGCTGGCGAGCGGTTCGGTGCTGCGCGACTACACGCTTGCCTACGAGACCTACGGCACGCTGAACGCGAGCCGCAGCAACGCCGTCCTCGTCTGCCACGCCCTCAACGCCTCGCACCACATCGCCGGCACCTACGCCGGGCAGGCGAAGAGCGAGGGCTGGTGGGACAACCTGGTCGGTCCCGGCAAGCCGCTCGACACCGATCGCTTCTTCGTCATCGGTGTCAACAACCCCGGCTCGTGCTTCGGCTCGACCGGTCCGGCGAGCCCGAACCCCGATCCGTCCGCGAACGGCCGCGCCTACGGCAGCGACTTTCCCGTCGTCACCGTCGAGGACTGGGTCGATGCCCAGGCGCGCCTCATCGATGCGCTCGGCATCGAGCAGCTCGCCGCCGTGCTCGGCGGCAGCCTCGGCGGGATGCAGGCGCTCGCCTGGTCGCTGCGCTATCCCGAGCGGCTGCGCCAGTGCATCGCGGTGGCGACGGCGCCCAACCTGTCGGCGCAGAACATCGCCTTCAACGAAGTAGCGCGGCGGGCGATCGTCACCGATCCCGATTTTCACGGCGGCCATTACGGCGCGCATGGCGTCGTTCCCAAGCGCGGCCTGACGGTGGCGCGGATGATCGGCCACATCACCTACCTCTCCGATGACTCGATGGAGGCCAAGTTCGGCCGCGGCATGCAAGGCGCGGCGCCGTTCTACTCGACGCAGGAGATCGAGTTCCAGATCGAGGCCTACCTGCGCTATCAGGGCGACAAGTTCAGCGAGTACTTCGACGCCAACACCTACCTGCTCATCACCCGTGCGCTCGACTACTTCGACCCGGCGGCCGCCCACGGCGGCGACCTGACCGCGACGTTCGCGGCGGCGCGCTGCAGGTACCAGCTGGTCAGCTTCACGACCGACTGGCGCTTCGCGCCGGCGCGCTCGCGCGAGATCGTCAAGGCCCTCGTCGACAACCGCCGCGATGTCAGCTACGCCGAGATCGACGCGCCGCACGGCCACGATGCGTTCCTGCTCGACGATCCGCGCTATCACGGTGTCTTGCGCGCGTGTTTCGCCAACCTCGCCAAGGAGCTGGCATGAGCGACAGGAAGGACATAGAGCTCATCGCCGAACTCGTGCCGCACGGCTCGCGCGTCCTCGATCTCGGCTGCGGCAGCGGCGAGCTGCTCGCCCTGCTGCAGCGCGAGCGCGGTTGCAGCGGCTACGGCATCGAGATCGCCGACGAGAACGTCCTGGCTTGCCAGCAGCGCGGCGTCAACGTCATCCAGCTCAACCTCGAAGAAGGGCTGGCGCTGTTCGAGGACCGCAGCTTCGACGTCGTCCTCCAGCTCGACACGCTGCAGCACCTCAGGAACACCGAGAAGATGCTGCGCGAGACGGCGCGCGTCGGCCGCATCGGCATCGTCAGCTTTCCCAACTTCGCGCATTGGCCGAACCGCCTGCACGTCGCCGCCGGCCGCATGCCGGTGACGCGCGTGCTGCCCTACGAGTGGTACGACACGCCGAACATCCGAGTCGGCACGTACGCCGACTTCGAGATCCTGGCGCGCAAGGACGGCCTGACGATCCTCGATTCGTTCGGCATTCAGGCTGGCAAGGTCGTGCGAACGCTGCCCAACCTGCGCGCCAGCGTCGCCGTGTTCAAGTTCGAGCGCGGCTCGACATAGGTGCGCGGCGTGACGCCGCGCTCGACCAGCACCGAGTCGCCGAACTCGTGCGTTCGGTAGCCGGGCGAAGGCGAGCCGAGCGCCGTATCGATCCGGGCTAGCGTCGCATCGCCGACGAAGGCGCGCAGCAGCTCGTGATGGCTCGAGCCCGGCTCGTGCGTGCCGCTGACGAGCGCGTCGACGACGCCGAGCCGCGTCGATCGGCCGAGTCGGTTGGTGGCGACTCCCGGCCCTGCGCGTAACCCGCCCGGTTGCGCGGCGGCATGTTCCAGGGCGCGCGCGACCGTCGTGCCGATCGCGACGACACGATCGCCGCGTTCTCGTGCGGCTTGCACCGCCGCGACCGTCGCCGCCGGCAGGTGGTAAGGCTCGTCGAACGGCAGTCCCGCATCGAGCGCGGCGTCGCCGGTCGACGACAGGCCGGCGGCATGCGTCAGCGTCGTGAAGCCGATGCCGTGCGCTCCGAGTCGGCCGAGCAACTGCCAGTCGAGGACGAAGCCGGCCGAAGGCGCCTCGAACGCGACCGGCTGCGCCGCGATCGCCGTCCACACGTCCCAGAGCGCGAGCGGCGCGGCGAGGTGCGCGTACTGAACCGGCCGGCCGTGACGCGAGATGCCGGCGCGGATCGCGTCGGCAGCGCCGGCGAAGCGCAGCTCGATCAGGCGCGGGGCGGCGACGATGCGAACGACGGTCGCCGCGAGCGGTCCGAGTGCGAGCGTGTCGCCGGCTGCGAGCGGCGGCGGCAGCGGCCGATCCTCGGTGCGCGTGCGCCAGTCGCCCGCACCGAAGACGACGGCCAGGAAGCACGCGACGTCGCCGGCCGCGAGCGAGCCACGGCCGGCGAGGCGGACCTCGATCGCCGCGCCGGTCGCGAGGTGGCGACCGGTGAGGCTCGCCGGCACGGTCGCGGCGTCGTTGGCGACGACGAGGTCCCCGGGGGCGAGCAGGTCGGCGAGCGCGCTGCGCGCATGGTGGCTGATGCGGCCGGCGCCATCGACGACGAGAAGGCGCGCATCGCGCGGCCGCTGCACCGGCTGGACGGCGGCTTTCATGTCTGGCTCGCTGCCGGCGCAATCGCGCGCGGGGCGAGCTGTGATCTGACCCCGGCCGCACGCTCGCGGTCGATGCGCGCGACGATCTCGCGCGCCGCGTCGCGTGGTCGCTTCAGCGTCGCCGGGTCAGCGTCGGGGACGGCGGCGGCGTGCAGCGGCGTGTCCATGTCGCCGGGGTCGACGGCGACGACCGCGATGCCGTGCGGCGCCAGCTCCTCGTGCCAGATCCGGCTCATGTGCGCGAGCGCCGCCTTGCTCGCGCCGTAGGCGCCCCAGCCGGCGTAGGGCGTGACGGCAGCGTCGCTCGACACGTTGACCACCACCGCCCCCGCGCCGGCGCCACCCGACTCGCGCGCCGACGCCGCGAGCAGGCCGAGCAGCGCCTTGGTCAGGCGAAACGGTCCGAGCACGTTGGTCGCCAGCGCCGCCTCGAAGTCCTCGCAGTCGGTGTCGGCGAGCAGCGCGAGCGGCATCGGGCCGAGGCTCGACGCGTTGTGGATCAGGACGTCGAGGCCGCCGAGCGCGCCGCCGATCTGCAGCGCGATGGCGTACACGTCCTGCTTTTTCGCGACGTCGCCGACGATGCCGTGGCTGCCGGCGATCTCGCGCGCGACGCGCGCGACGCGGCCTTCGTCGCGGGCGACGAAGGCGACAGCGTCGCCGCGCGCCGCGAAGGCTTCGACGAGGGCGAGGCCGAGGCCGGACGTGCCGCCGGTGACGGCGACGCGAAGCGGTGTTGTCGAGGGCGGGTTGTGCGTCATCATGGGGACCGAAGTGGAGCGATGGTGCGAAGGTAGGCTTCGCCTGCGCGCCAGGCCAGCGCGATGTCCGCCCGATTGGCAGAGAGTCACGATGACGACAGCGACGAACGATGGCGATGCCGGCGACGACCCGTCGAGCGTCGCCGCGCGCCCGGGCGATGCGGTCGACGACCGTTCGGCCGCGGCGCACCTGGCGCGCAACCTCGCCGGCTTGCGCCATGCGAGAAACCTCACCCAGGACGCGCTGGCGCGCGGCGCGGCCGTGCCGCGCTCGACCATCGCCAACCTCGAGTCGGGCGCGGGTAACCCGTCGCTCGTCGTCCTCGTCAAGGTCGCGCAGGCGCTCGGCGTGCCGATCGACGAGCTGCTCGCCTCGCCGCGCGCGAAGGTGCGGCGCTGGCCGGCGACCGAGGTCGCCTTCCGCGTCAAGGGACGCGGCGTGACGATCCGCGACCTCGTCCCCGAGCCGGTGCCCGAGGAGACGATGGAGGTGCTGGACTTCGCGCCCGGCGCGGCGATGGCGGGAACGCCGCACCTGCCCGGAACGCGCGAGTTCTTCACCTGCCTCGACGGCCGCGTCAACCTGATGGTGGCGGGCGACCGGCACGCGCTCGCGACCGGCGACGTGCTCGCCTTTCCCGGCAACCTTCCGCACTCCTACCAGAACGCCGATGCGCTCGCGCCGGCGCGCGGTGTCTCGGTCGTCGTCTTCGCCAAGGCCGGGGTCTGACATGGCGCCGCCCGCCATCGCTGCCGCCGCCGACGACCCGGCCACGCGCCACGGCCGCCCGAAGGGAGGCTGGCGGCTGAGCCTCTACACGGTCATCTTCGAATCCGGCACGCGCGCCGGACGCACTTTCGACCTGGTCCTGATCTGGCTCATCCTGACCAGCGTCGCCGTCGTCATGATCGACAGCTTCGAGTCGATGCACGAGCGCTGGGGCCCGACGCTCACCGCGCTCGAATGGGCGTTCACGGTGATCTTCACGGTCGAGTACTTCGCTCGCCTGTCGTGCGTGGAAAGGCCTTTCTCCTACGCGCGCAGCGTCCTCGGCATCGTCGACCTGGTCGCTGTCCTGCCGACCTGGGCGGCACTCTTCTTCCCCGGCCTGCACGCGCTGATCGATGTGCGCCTGCTGCGCTTGCTGCGCCTGTTCCGGATCCTGAAGCTTGCCGAGTACGTCGAGGAGTACGGCGCGCTCGGCCGGGCGCTGATGGCAAGCCGGCGCAAGATCCTCGTCTTCCTGAGCTTCGTCTTTCTCGTCGTCGTCGTCATGGGAACGATCCTCTACGTCGTCGAGGGCCCCGAGAACGGCTTCACCAACGTGCCGGTGTCGGTGTACTGGGCGATCTCGACGATCACGACGGTCGGCTACGGCGACATCACGCCGAAGACCGGTTTCGGCCGCTTCATCGCCTCGCTGATGATGCTGATCGGCTGGGGCACGCTGGCGGTGCCGACGGGCATCGTCAGCGCCGAGTTCACGGCCCTTCGCTTCGGCGGCGCCCAGCTCGGCCGCGATCGCGTCTGCAGCGCCTGCGGATCGCGCGATCACCAGCCCACGGCCCGCTTCTGCCAGGACTGCGGCGCCGCCCTGCCGCCGCACTGACGCGGCGCTGACGCGGCGCTGACGCCCGGTGCGGCGCGGAGCGCGCCGATCAAGATTCACACGGCTCGGCTATTCTCCGCAGCTTTCGCCGCAAAAATTCCCGATGACCTCGATCCGCCACCTGCGGCGCATGCCGCTGCTCGTCATCGCCGTCGCCGCGCTCGTCGCGGCCTGCGGCGCGAAGACGGACAACGCACCCGCCGCTGCGGGCGGCAAGAGTCCCGGCGCGGGCGGCGGGCCGCCGCCGGCCGAGGTCGGCGTGGTGACGGTGGCGCCGCAGCCCGTCGGCCTCGTCACCGAGCTGCCCGGCCGTCTCGAGGCGTCGCGCGTCGCCCAGGTGCGCGCGCGCGTACCGGGCATCCTGCTCAAGCGCGTCTTCGTCGAAGGCAGCGACGTCAAAGCCGGCCAGCTGCTGTTCCAGATCGACTCGGCGCCGTTGCAGAGCCAGGTCGCCGCGGTCCAGGCGCAGATCGCGCGCGCCCAGGCCAACGTCACGCAGGCGACGGCGCAGGCCGAGCGCTACAAACCGCTGGTCGAAGCCAACGCGATCAGCAAGCAGGACTACATCAACGCCGTCGCGGCACAGAAGACCGCCGAAGCCGATGTTGCGGCGTCGAGGGCGAGCCTGCAAAACGCGCAGATCAGCCTCGGCTACGCATCGGTGACGGCGCCGATCTCGGGCCGGATCGGCCGCGCCCTCGTCACCGAAGGCGCGCTGGTCGGCCAGGGCGAGGCGACGCCGCTGGCGCTGGTCCAGCAGATCAACCCGATGTACGTCAACTTCACGCAATCGACGACCGAGCTGCTCAACCTGCGCCGTGCCGTCGAGAGCGGAAGGTTCAAGGCGCCCGGCGGCGCCAACGCTGCCAACGTCGGCATCGTCCTAGAGGACGGCAGCGTCTATCCGCAGCCGGGCAAGCTTCTCTTCTCCGACCTGAGCGTCGACCCGACCTCGGGCCAGATCACGCTGCGCGCCGAGGTGCCGAACCCCAAGGGCTTCCTCCTGCCGGGGATGTACGTCCGGGTTCGCCTCGAGCAGGCGCAAACGCCGACCGGCATCGTCGTGCCGCAGCAGGCGGTGCAGCGCGGCTCGACCGGCGACAGCGTCATGGTGGTCGACGCCGAGGGCAAGGTCACGCCGCGGCCGGTGAAGGTCGGCACCGCGCAGAGCGGCAACTGGGTCATCCTCGACGGCGTCAAGACCGGCGAGATGGTGATGGTCGACGGCTTCCAGAAGCTGCGCGGCGCCGCGCCGGTGAAGCCGGTGTCATGGCAA
>Ga0207650_10002950_pt1 | contig 11733 bp, 12 predicted proteins | sample KBSS63metaG_FD_184325 | JGI IMG/M metagenome (GOLD analysis project Ga0207650, IMG submission 184325) | Switchgrass rhizosphere microbial communities from Kellogg Biological Station, Michigan, USA - KBS S6-3 metaG (SPAdes) (version 2) | ecosystem: Host-associated > Plants > Roots > Rhizosphere...
TCGGAAAGGCCCCACCGCGTCACCATCATGCGCGCGAGCTTGGTCGCCTGCTCGATGTCGGAAGCAGCGCCCGAGGTCACCTTCTCGTGGCCGAACACCAGTTCCTCGGCGACGCGGCCGCCCATCATGATGGCAAGGCGCGCAGTCATCTGCTCGAGGCTCATCGACAGCTTGTCGCGCTCGGGCAGTTGCATCACCATGCCGAGGGCACGGCCGCGGGGAATGATGGTCGCCTTGTGCACCGGGTCGGTCGCCTTGACGTTGATCGCGACGATGGCGTGGCCGCCCTCGTGATAGGCCGTGAGGAGCTTCTCCTCCTCGGTCATCACCAGCGACTTGCGTTCGGCGCCCATCATCACCTTGTCTTTGGCATCCTCGAACTCGACCTGGGTGACCATGCGCTTGTTGCGCCGGGCCGCCATCAGCGCCGCCTCGTTGACGAGGTTCATGAGATCGGCGCCGGAGAAGCCGGGCGTGCCACGGGCGATGGTCTTCAGATTGACGTCCGGCGCCAGCGGCACCTTGCGCACGTGAACCTTCAAGATCTGCTCGCGGCCGACGACGTCCGGATTGGGAACGACCACCTGCCGGTCGAAGCGGCCGGGACGCAACAGCGCCGGGTCGAGCACGTCCGGGCGGTTGGTGGCGGCGATCAGAATGATGCCTTCGTTGGCCTCGAAGCCATCCATCTCGACGAGCAACTGGTTCAGCGTCTGCTCGCGCTCGTCATTGCCGCCGCCGAGACCGGCGCCGCGGTGGCGGCCGACAGCGTCGATCTCGTCGATGAAGATGATGCACGGCGCGTTCTTCTTCGCCTGCTCGAACATGTCGCGCACGCGGCTGGCGCCGACACCGACGAACATCTCGACGAAGTCGGAACCGGAAATAGTGAAGAACGGGACGTTCGCCTCGCCGGCGATGGCGCGGGCGAGCAGCGTCTTGCCGGTACCGGGCGGGCCAACCAGCAGCAGGCCGCGCGGGATGCGGCCGCCGAGCCGCTGGAATTTGCCCGGATCGCGCAGGAATTCCACGATCTCCTGGAGGTCGAGCTTGGCCTCGTCGACCCCGGCCACGTCCTCGAAGGTGACGCGACCGTGTGCCTCGGTCAAAAGCTTAGCCCGCGACTTGCCGAAGCCGAGCGCCTTGCCGCCGGCGCCCTGCATCTGCCGCGAGAGAAAGATCCACACGCCGATCAGCGCAACGAACGGCAGCCATGAGATCAGCAGCGACACGAACCACGGCACGTTCTCGGTCTGCGGACGCGCGGTGATCGCGACGCCCTTATTGTAGAGGCGCTGCACCAGCGACGGATCGCTTGGCGCATAGGTCTGGAAGCTGCGGCCATCGGTAAAGGTGCCGTGGATTTCCGGCCCCTGGATGACGACGTCGCGCACACGGCCCTGATCCACCTCGTTGAGCAGCTGCGAGAACGAGACGTCTTGCGAGGTCGTGTGCTGGCCGGGATTTTGGAACAGCGTGAACAGCGCGAGGAGCAGCAGGACAATGATGACCCACAAGGCGAAATTGCGCAGATTGGCGTTCATCGCGTGTCCTTGCCCGGCGAATCCGCCGGAGCCCCGACGGCTTGCATTGGTGGCCGCGAATCGTGGCGGCTTCGCGTCCCGCTATCTCGGGAATGTAAGCGCCACCCCGCGGCCTGCCAAGGGAACGGCCCGGTGGACCGCCACCCGCCCGCTACGTATTTGCGGCAAGGGTACCGCTATTTCGTAAAGCGGCTGTTGCCAGCCGCGCGGCCGCCCGCGGCACGGCGCGCCGGCGCGCGCTCGATGACCAGCCGATCGCGCGCGAGGGTGATCGAGGCGCCGGCCAGGGTCCGCCGCAGCCGCGCGCGCGACTGCCGCAACGCTTCGTAAAGGTCTTCGAGCTTGCCCAGTTCGACCGGCCCCTCGTCGCCCGTATGGGCGATGGCGCGTCCGAGCAGGCGCAGACCGACCTCGGCGGGCAAGTCGCCAAACCGCGCCGCCTCGAACACGATCGGCCCGCGCTCCCGCCACGGGTCCGGCGCCAGCGCAGCGCGCGCGGCACCGACCGCGAACTCGATCGTGGCTTCGGCGCGCCGCATGCGCTTGGCGAGCCGCGCCAGGCAGGGCGCGTCGAGGCCTTCGCGCGCAAGCTCCGGCATCACAGTACGCAACCGCGCCCGGGTGAAGCGCGGGTCGCTGTTGCTCGGGTCGTCGTTGTGACCGACACCTGCCACCTTCAGTGTCGCGATGAGCCGGCTCTTGGCGACGTGCAACAGCGGACGAACGAGAAAGATCGTGCCCTGCCGGCCGGCGGGAAGCGGAGACGCGTACGCCATCCCCGCAAGCCCGGTCACGCCGCTGCCGCGGGCAAGGCGAAACAGTACCGTTTCCGCCTGGTCGTCGAGCGTGTGCGCGGTCAGAACGTGCTCGTAGCCTTCGCGCAGCGCAGCTTGCGCCAGCAAGACATAACGCGCGAGGCGCGCGGTTTCCTGCAATCCGGTCTTTGGTTTGTTGCCGCGCCAGGAGAGCGTGCGATGCGGCACGCCGAGCTCGCGCGCGAGCCGCTTCACGGCCGCCGCTTCGCGCGCCGACTCCGCGCGCAGTCCGTGATCGATAGTGACGGCGAGAAGCTTGGGCCGGCGTTTTTTCAGTTGCTTCGCCCAGCGCGCGGCCATGACCAACAGCGCCGTCGAATCGGAACCGCCGGAAACGGCGAGGACGAGCCCGCGCAGGTTTTCAAGGCCGCGGAACAGCGCAGTCGCTTCCTCGCCGCGAAACGCCTGCTCAGCAGTGGTCACGCCTTTGTTCCCGCTCCACGCTTTGCTTCACGTTCTGTGAGGCGCGCGGATATTTGCGCAGCACCTCGCCGAGCGAGGCGCAGGCCGCCTCCTTTTCACCCAGCGCCGCGAGCGATTGGCCGAGGCGGAACAGCGCCTCCGGCGCGCGCGCGGTCGTGTCGTATTTGGTCGACACGGCGAGGAAGGATTCGGCGGCATCGCGATATTGCTGTTGTTGGAACAGACTCTCGCCGAGCCAATACTGCGCTTCCGGCGCGAGCCGGTCGCTCGGGTATTGGCGCAGGAAGGTGCGGAACGTGTCCGCAGCGAGCGCATAGTCCTTGTGCATCACGTAGCCGTAGGCGAGGTCGTATTCGTCTTTCGCTGAGTTGCCGGGCGGCAGGGTCGCCTGCATCGTGCCGGTGGCGCCGGTAGCGCTTGAATTGCGCGGCGGTGGAGGCGGTAGGTCGCCCGCTCCGGGTGGCGCCGCGCCCTGCGGCGATGTTGAAAGAGTCGACAGGTTCAGAGGGGCACCGGCCGTGCGCGGCGCCGGAGCGCCGCCGGAATCTGCGCCCGGCGGCCGCTCGTGGAGCGGCGGCGGTTCATTGGCGGAAGTGCTCGAGCCAAGCGCCCGCGGCACGCCGGGGGCGTTCGGATTGACCGCCGGGTCAAACACGTCGGCGCGACGGCCGGACTGCGCCGGCTCAATCGCTGCAGTCGATCCGCTGGGCGCCGCCGTCCCTACGGGAGGGGGTGTGTACTGCGCGGACGGTCGCTGCGCCGACCCAGAGGGTGGGCGCGCCGGTTCGGAGCGGGCTTCACCGCCTTCTTGCAGGCGCCGCACCTGCTGCTCGAGCTGCTGGTTGCGATATTGCAGCTGCTCCATCGAGCCGGTGAGCTGGCGGATCGCCGCTTCCAGCCGATCGAGGCGTGTGAGGAGCTCCGAGGTCGAATCCTGAGCGCGAGCGGCGCCGGCGCCGAGCGTGCACGCAAAAGCAAGTGCAAGCAGAGAAGCGGAACGGATCATCGCGACGACATTTTCGGTGGATGGACCGCGCCTAACATAGCCCGTCCTGCGTCCAAATTGTGACTGACGAGCCGCAATTGACCCGATCTCACCTCTCGTTCACGTGCAGGACTGGGGACACCGCCGCGGGGCGCAGCCGCCGCTCCTTCTCGAGCGCGGCGCGCGCGGGGCCGAAGCAATTGGGCGGACGGGCCGCCCTGCTCCGGCCCGCAAAACGGCAGGCTACGAGCTCTGATTGAGCACGGTCACGGCACGGCGGTTCTGCGACCAGCAGGAAATGTCGTTGCACAGCGCCACCGGCCGCTCCTTGCCGTAGGAGATGGTGCGCATGCGCTGGGCCGATACGCCGCGGGAGGCGAGATATTCACGCACTGTCTGCGCGCGGCGCGCGCCGAGCGCGATGTTGTACTCACGCGTGCCGCGCTCGTCGGCATGGCCTTCGACAGTAAACGCGTATTGGCCGTAGTTGTTGAGCCATTGCGCCTGCTTATCAAGCGTCGTCCGCGCCTGCGGCGTCAATTCGGTGGAATCAGTTTCGAAGAACACGCGGTCGCCGACATTGACGACAAAGTCCTGCTGGCTTCCCGGCGCGGCGCTGCCGGCCATCGCGGTCTGATCGAGTTGCTTGTTGGCGCACCCGGCCATTGCCAGAGCCGCCAGCACGACCGCGGCGAATTTCGCGCCACGGACGATACTCACTACCTTCATTTCCGGTGCCTCCATTGTTCCGTAGTGACCGGACATGGCTGGTCCCAGGACGGGTCTAACAGCGCCTTCGTTAAGCGAAGGTTCCGTCAACCTTGATGAGGTCTTGCAAAGAAGCCTTAAACCCACCCATCCCCGGGAAAGCTTTGGCAATGGTTAATAGGCCGTGAATAAGGCAAACATGTGAGGTTTCGGGCCGCCAATGGCGCCAAAACGGGGCCCGATGGATCATCAGGACAACAGCGGCGACCAAGCCGGATCGGAGGCGAAGCTCGGCGTCGGAACCCGCTGCTCGTTACGGCCGGCGACATCGACAGTAAACAGCGACGGTCCCGCATTTCCACCCGGGTCGCGGAAGAACATGATCACCCGTCCGTTGGGCGCGAAGGTCGGCCCCTCGTTGTGGAAGCCCTCGGTGAGGACGCGCTCGCCAGTGCCATCCGGCTTCATCACGCCGATTGCGAATTTGCCCCCCGCCTGCCGGGTGAAGGCGATGTAGTCGCCGCGCGGCGACCACACCGGCGTCGAGTAGGAGCCTTCGCCGAAGCTGATGCGCTGCGCCGCGCCGCCGGAGGCCCCCATGATGTAGATCTGGGGTTTGCCGCCGCGGTCCGACTCGAAACATATCTGGGTGGCGTTGGGCGAATAGGACGGCGCGGTGTCGATGCCCGGTGTGTCGGTCAGCCGGGTCAGCGCCTTCGAGCGCAGGTCCATGACGAAGATGTTGGAGTTGCCGCCCTCCTGCAGGCTCATGATGACGCGCTGCCCATCCGGAGAGAACCGTGGCGAGAAGCTCATGCCCGGGAAGTTGCCGACGATCTCGCGCTGGTTGGTCTCGATGTTCAGGAGGTAGACGCGGGGATCGCCCTGGCCGTAGGCCATGTAGGTGATCTCCTGCGTCGAGGGCGAGAAGCGCGGCGTGAGCACAAGGTCATCGCCGCGGGTGAGATAGCGGACGTTGGCGCCGTCCTGATCCATGATGGCGAGGCGCTTGATGCGACGCTCCGCCGGCCCCGTCTCGTCGACAAACACGACGCGGCTGTCGAAATAGCCCTTCTCGCCGGTGAGCCGCTCATAGACCGCGTCGGAGATGATATGGGCGATACGCCGCCAATTGTCCGGCGTCGTAAAATATTGCTGCCCGGCGAGTTGCTGGCCGGCGACCACGTCCCAGAGCCGAAACTCGGCCTTGAGCCGGCCGTCGTTCTGCCGCGTCATGCGGCCGGTGACCAGCGCCTGCGCGTTGATGGCGCGCCAGTCGGGGAAGCGCGGCACGGCGTCGACACTCGCGATCTTCTCGATATAGGCGGCGGGATCGATCGGCGCGAACAAACCGCAGCGCTTGAGGTTCGCGGTGATGATCTGCGTGACCCCACGCGCGGTATCGCCATCGCCGCCGGTGCCGGCGATGAAATCCGGCAGCGCGATCGGCATTGGCTGGAAGTTGCCCTGGCTGACATCAAGCTGGACCACCGCGGCCGCAAAGCGCGTCGAGAGCGTCAACCCTCCGGCGAGCGCGCCCAGCGCGAGCGCACGCCTGCGTGTCAGGCGAAGATCCGGTCCGCGAACGGGCGGCATTGCTTCTTCACTGGTCCGGTCAGCCACCGAGCAGCTCATTGTTAAATTTGATCTCAATGTCTTTCCACAGGTCGTAGTGCTCGGGCCTGAGCATGGTGAACGGCTGGCACAGCATCAGCGCGCGTTTGGCGCTCTCGGAAAGCGCTGGACCGAGCGAGGACGCCGAATCCTCGACCACACCGGGTTCATGCGCCAGCGAACCGTCGGGTTTGAACACGACGCGCAACACTACATAGAGTTTCGAGTCGACGGAGACGCCGGGTGGCGGACTCCAGCACTGGATGAGGCGCGCGCGCAATGCATCAAGCTCGCTCTGCGACAATTGTGCCGCGTGACCGTTGGGCGCGCCCAGCGAGACGGCGCCGTTGAGAGTTTCGGCGGTGGCGAGGCGGCGTTGCGGATCGCGCTTGTCGAGTAGCGTCGCGACCTGATGGGCGTCGAATTTGAGCGACGGCTTCTTGTTCTCGTCGCGCTTTAACTGCTCGGCGATCTGGTCGGGCCGGAATTGCGGCTCCTTCTTCTGCGGTTTCGGCGGCTTCTTCGCCTCCTCCTTCTTCAGTTCATCGGCGATCTGGTCGGGCTTTGGCTCCGGCTTTGGCTTCTCGGCTTTCTCCGCCGGCTTCTGTTCCGGCTTGGCTTCGGACTTCTCCACCGGCTTCGGTTCGGGCTTCGGCTCGACCTTGGCTTGCGCTTTCTCCGGCTTGGGCTCGGGCGGCGGCGCGCTGTCGGTGACGATGTCCGGCTTGTCCGCGACTTTGGCCGCCAACTGCTTGGCCGGGTTGGATTCGCCCACCTTGTCGGCGAGCGGCTTCGGCTGATCGAGCGGCTTCGGCGCATTCTTGACGCCGGCGGTAAGCTGCGAGAAGTCGGTCGCTGAAACGAACTCGACCGGAAGCGGCTCTACCGCCGGCGCATCGTTGGGCTTCGCCGCGAAAGCGATGAGCCCCCATAGAAGCGCCGCAGCATGGGCAAGACACGATATGATCAGCCCGGGCTTCATCCCCCGCCCTGCTCGAGCTCCGTCACCAGCGCCACCCGATGGTAGCCGGCCGCCGACAGCCGCCCCATCACGCGCATCATGGTACCGTAATCGACCTTCTTGTCGCCACGCACATAGATGCGGGCATCGGTGCCGCCGCGGGCATCGGCCACAGCCTTGAGCTTGGGCACGAGGTCGTCAACCTGGATCTCGCTGTTCTGCAAGAACACCTGGCCCTGGACGTTCACCGAAATGGTGAGCGGCTCGCGATCCTGGTCAAGCGACTTGGCCTGGCTCTGCGGCAGGTCGAGCGGCACGCCAACCGTGAGCAGCGGCGCCGAGACCATGAAGACGATGAGGAGCACCAGCATGACGTCGACGAACGGCGTCACGTTGATTTCGCTCATCACTGCATGCCGACGGCGCCTATGCCTGCCGGTCGATGCAGGACTGACGACGGATGCTGCCATCCCCTACCCCTGCGCACGCTCGTCGATCTGCCGCGACAGGATCGCCGTGAATTCGTCGGCGAAGCCTTCGAGGCGCTGAGCCTGGCGGTTCACCTCGGTCTGGAACTTATTATAGAAAATCGTCGCCGGGATGGCGGCGATAAGACCGATTGCGGTCGCGAACAGCGCCTCGGCGATGCCGGGCGCGACCACCGCGAGCGAGGTGTTCTTGGAGGCCGCGATCGACTGGAAGCTCGTCATGATGCCCCAGATCGTGCCGAACAGGCCGATGAAAGGGCCGGCCGAGCCGACCGTCGCCAGCACCAGAAGCCGCCGCTCCATGTGCTCGACTTCGCGGGCTATGGCGACATCCATGACCTTCTCGATGCGCATCTGCAGCCCGGCAAACGATCGGGCATGGCCCTCGAAGCTCCTCTTCCATTCACGCATGGCGGCGACAAACAGCGCCCCGGTCGAATGCCCGGGCTTGGTCGCGAGCGACTTGTAGAGGTCCTCAAGCGACTGGCCTGACCAGAATGCCTGCTCAAAGCGGTCGGTGGTCCGACGGATGCGCGTAAACAACACGGTCTTGTCGATCGCGATCGCCCAGACCCAGACCGAGCAAACGATCAGCCCGAGCATCACCGTCTTGACGAGCCAATGGGCCTGCCAGAACAGGTGGAACAGCGACAGGTCGGAGGACGTCAACGGCAACGCCGACGGCACGATGTCGGCAGGGTTCATGGGCGCGTCCTTTCCCCGGTCGGGGCTTTGGCAGGCCGCGACCTAGGACATTTCCGGGGCCACGCCGGCGCGTCGACTAATGGGTCGTTGGGCCGCCCGCCAACCTGCGCGCCGACCAGACCCGAAAATTTCGCGATGACCCAAGCCGGACCCGCCACCGGCGGGACCGGAAATCATCGCCAAACTTGTCCAAACTAGGGCGCAACCACCCGGTCGTTCGCGCCTTACCAAGCCCTGTTATCGTTAATGCGGCGTTAAATCGCGAGCCTGGACAGCAGGATCGCCGCGCGGCGAGGCAAAATATCACGGATGAAAATGCGCGGGCCGCCCGCCTCCGAGGAGACGGACGGCCCTCAAAGGCCGCCGATGCCGTGCGAGATCAGTCAGCTCTGCGGCTGCGCCTGGGGAGCTCCGTCGTGGGGGTGATTGCGCCGCTCGGCCATGAACTGGTCGAACTCGGCCCGGTCTTTGGCAAAGCGCAGCCGCTCCAGGAATTCCTTGAACTCGCGCTGTTCCTCTTCGAGCCGACGCAAGGTCTCGGTGCGATAGTCGTCGAAGGCCCGGTTACCGCTCGAGCGCGGGTCGCCGCCCCACCATCCGGGACCACTCGGCCCGCCGCGTTGCTCCATGCGGTTGCGCAGCCGGTCCATCTTCTCCTGCATGCGCTCCATTTTCGACTGCCAGCGACCCATGTGACGTTCCCAACGGCCGCCGTCGTAGTTGTGACCCCAGCATCCCATTGCCATGCGTCCGCTCCCGAGAATGAAGGCGAGGGTGACCAGACCCAGCGGCCACCACACGAAGAAGCCAAGGACCATCAAGGCGATCCAGGCCGGCTTGCCGAGTTCGTCTAGCTTTTCAACGAGGACCATGACCGGGCCTCCCTTTGTGAATGTAAATAACATTTACATCCCCTCTCGCGACTGTCAAGTGGCTCGCGATTTCGTGAAAGGGACTAGGACGACGGAGTGCCGTTCGCGTCGGCGATGCCGATGCCGCGCAGGTAGATCAACGCCTCGGCCTCAAGGAGTTCTTCCGGCAACATCGGTAGCGGACGCCGCGCCGCGTCCCCGCGCCCGAACAGCGAAGCGATGCCATGCGCCATCGCCCAGATGTGGAGCGCAACCATCAGCACCGGCGGCCGGCTTTTTGCCGGCACCTGCACGCAAAGCTTCTCGGCCGCCGCGCGCAAGACCGAGAAAGCGCGGTCGCCGGCTTCGCGCAGTTCTGCGCTGGTGGCGAGTGGAATCCCCGATTCGAACATGGCGGAATAGTAAGCTGGCTCGCTTCGGGCGAACTGCAGATAGGCCTTGCCGAGCCGGTCGAAGGCCGTGAAGGCGTCGGGGCGGCCATCGTCCCAGGCCTTCGCCAGCGCGGCCTCGAATTGCTCGAAGCCGCGCAGCGCAACGCTTGCCAAAAGCTCGTCGCGGTCGCGGAAATGGCGATAGGGCGCCGCCGGGCTCACGCCTGCCCAGCGCGCCGCCTCGGCGAAGGTGAAGCCGGCCGGCCCTTTCTGCGCAATGAGTTCGAGGGCGGCGCGCAGCAGCGCCTCCTTGAGATTGCCGTGGTGATAGCCGCGTGGGCCTTCGCGGTCTTCTTTCGACCAGCTCATGTAAATAGCTTTTACATTGTCTGGTTCGAGTAGTCGACCAGGCGCTGTTACCTGCGCACGCCACGGTTATCGCCCGGTGAGCGGTTGATTGCCGCCGCTGCCCGACTTTCCGCCTCAGGGGGATCGACGACGCCGCGGCGCCGCGGCAAGGGGCAACGCCTCGAACAGCGTCGGGCCGCCCGGCTCCGCGCCTTCGATCGAGAGCAGGCGCAGCTTGGTGCGCACGCCTCCCCGGGCAGAAAATCCGCCCATTTTACCGCCCGCCGCCAGCACGCGATGGCAAGGCACGATGATCGGGAATGGATTTTGCCCGAGCGCTTCGCCGACGTCGCGGGCAAGCAACCGGTCGCCCAGTTGCTCAGCGATGTTGCCGTAGGACAGTGTGGCGCCCGCCGGAATGCTCCGCGCGACGTCGTAGACGCGGCGGTGAAAGTCCGGCAGCCCCGCCATATCGATTTTCACATAGCCAAGATCCCTCGGCTCCCCATTGAGCAAGGCCGCAATGTCGTCGATGACGCGCCGTACATCCGCTGGCGGCACCGCCTCGGACACGCCAGGAAAGCGCCGCAAAGTACGGCGGCGGATGGCACGCTCATCGGCTTCGGGAAGCTGCACGCCGGCGATGCCGCGCCCATTCCACAGGATGCCGCAGCAGCCGATCGGCGTTTCGAACAGCGCAAAACCGAACTCAGTCATCACATCGCTCTTCAAGTCGGTCATGTCGCCACAAATAGGCTGTGGGCCTGCAACATCCACCCGATTCCAGCAGATCACCGAGCAAAACCGCTTTCAGGGTTGAGCGGCTTCCTGGTCGGCGCGCATGGCGATGCGCAGCGGCTTCGGGATCGGCCGCGCCCGGCCGCCGCTGATGAAGGCGACGCGCACGCTCGCCTCGACCAGAAGCTCCTCGCCGCGATTGACGCGTTGATGCAAGGTTATCGAGGCGCCTTTGACCACCTGCGGCCCGGTGACGATTTCGAGCACGTCGTCCATGCGCGCGGGCCGCAGAAAATCGAGCGTCATCGATCGAACCACGAAGGCAAATCCCGGCGCCTCCTTTTCGGTCGCCTCAAACAGCGCGCGGTGATCGGCGCCAATGAGGCGCAGATAGTTGGTGCGGCCGCGCTCCATGTAGCGCAGGTAGTTGGCGTGATAGACGATGCCGGTGAAGTCGGTGTCCTCATAGTAGACGCGCACGGCGAGGAAATGACGGCCGTCGCGGATTTCGCCATCGAGAGGAACGTGGCTGGCATCAGTCATCGCTTGAATTCTCTTCGGCTCATGGTCCGTCACCCTGAGGTGCAAGCGAAGCGAGCCTCGAAGGGCGACGGCCGCAGCGCTCGGGATGCATCCTTCGAGGCGCGCCTGCGGCGCGCACCTCAGGATAACGATGGCCGATAAATGCGGTCACTCTCGCCACGGCACCTCCTCCGCGATCGCGTGCTCCCAATTGCGGCCGTCGAAACGGTGCGGCTTGAGGGCGGCGAGATCGACCCCATCGAGACAGCGGACGTTGACGTCGATCTTGTCCGGATCGGAGCGAGGCACGTAGAACGGATGAATGCCACAGGTAGCGCAGAAGGTGTGCTTGGCCGTGCCGGTGTTGAACTGATAAGTGGTCAGGGCATCCTTGCCACCGAGCAGCTCGAACGCCTCGGGCGTCACGATGAGATGCAAGAAGCCTTTCTTGGTGCAGATCGAGCAATTGCATTCGGTCACGGTCGCGAGATCGCCGCGCACGCGGAAGCGCACCCGGCCGCAATGGCAACCGCCTTCAATCGTTGGCAACGGCGTCTCCATCTAAGACCTCGCTTTGCCGGTCAGCAGCGAGCCAAGCCCGGCGACAAAATCCATGACCGCACGGACGCGGGCGGTGCG
>Ga0207650_10002952_pt1 | contig 11732 bp, 17 predicted proteins | sample KBSS63metaG_FD_184325 | JGI IMG/M metagenome (GOLD analysis project Ga0207650, IMG submission 184325) | Switchgrass rhizosphere microbial communities from Kellogg Biological Station, Michigan, USA - KBS S6-3 metaG (SPAdes) (version 2) | ecosystem: Host-associated > Plants > Roots > Rhizosphere...
CGTCTGATCGCTGCGCATTCGCGAACTTCGTCGCCATCGTTTGCCTTTGCTTCTGCGGTCGTCTGTTACTGCTTTGAGCGGATCGTCAGCACCGCCAGCGCATAGCGACACGTACATAAGCGTGCATTATCGGATTCCGTTTAGAATCTTTACATCTCACTTACTGCCTTAGCGCATGATGTCATCTCGATTGGCGGGTGCGTTGCTGGGTGGATTGCTGGCGATCGGTGCGGCGTCGAGCGACGCTCAGCCCTCGGTGAAACAGGTCCTGGTGTTGCAATCGCTGGACCGCGGGAACCTGATTCTTGATCAATTCACCGGAGACTTTCGCATAGCGTTGGACCAGCGTGCTGAGGAACCCGTAAACGTGGTTCAGGTCGTCGTGGGCCGATAGGGTTCGTCGGCGCCCCCGACCAAGCGGTCGTCGACTACATCCGATCCATTTACGCCGATCGTGCGCCGCCGGATCTCATCATGACCGTCGCCGGTCCCGCAGCTGTTTTCGCGCGTAAGCATCGGCGGGAGCTTTTCCCAGGGACGCCGCTCCTGTTTACTGCGGTGGATGAGCGCTATCTGCGCGACGCTCCGCTTGGCGATAACGAAAGTGCGGTCTCGGTCATCAACGATTTTCCTCAGCTGATCGATGGCGCTCTGCAGGTACTGCCCGAGACCAGGCAGGTCTTCATGGTGATCGGATCGGGCGCCATCGGCCAGTTCTGGCGTCGCGAGCTCGAGCGTGACTTAAAACGATTTAGCGACCACGTGACATTTATTTGGTCCAGCGAGCTTTCCCTTCAAGATATCCTGCGCCGTGTCGCGAGCCTCCCGAGCCATTCGGCAATCGTCTATTTCACCTTCGGCACCGACGCGCAGGGCGGGGCGTACGCGGACACCCAAATACTCGACGACCTTCACGCCAGGGCAAATGCCCCGATGTTTGGAGGGCATAGCTCATTTTTCGGACATGGAATTGTCGGTGGATCGATGATGTCCATTGACGAACTGGCGCGCAACACGGCCGACGTGGCCAGTCGAATCTTAAATGGCGAGTCACCCGCGAGTGTCAGAGTACCGCCACAATTGCCAAGTCAACCGAGATTCGATTGGCGCGAATTACAGCACTGGGGGATACCGGAGTCGCAGCTTCCTGCTGGTGCAGAGATCATCTATCGGTCACCAAGCGTTTGGGAAACCTACCATTGGTACATCGCCGCGATCATCGCGGCCCTGATACTGCAGGCCGCGTTGATAATGGCGCTCGTGCTGCAACGTAATCGGCAGCGGCGTGCGGACTCGGAACTTCAGCGAACGCGTGGCGAGCTTGCGCACGTAACACGCATATCCGCGCTTGGCGAACTTTCGGCGTCGCTGGCTCACGAATTGAAGCAGCCGCTAACTGCCATGACGAGCAACGCGCAAGCGGGCCGACGGTTCATGGCCAAGGGTGGTCCGGACGATATCGAGGAGGTGCGCGAAATACTCGGTGATATCGTTCAGGCCGGCCTACACGCAAACGCCGTCATTGACCGAGTGCGCTCAATGGTAAAGAACGAACAGCGGGGTGCCGTCTCTTTTGATATCACAAACGCCATACGTGACGTCGTCCTGCTTCTGCACTCCGACGCGGTAATGAGAAAAATCAGTGTATCACTCCAGGCCGAGCCCGAGATGCCGGCTGTGCAGGGCGACCGCGTTCAGCTGCAGCAAGTCGTTTTGAATCTGCTGCTCAACGCATTTGATGCCATGAAAGATTCGGATAGGAGCGATCGCACCGTGCTGCTCGATATCGCACGCGTTGACGAGCACATGCTGAAAGTATCTGTCACTGACGGAGGGCCTGGCCTATCCGCGGAATCTGCGGAACGCGTATTTGACGCGTTCTATACCACCAAATCCAACGGGCTGGGCATGGGCCTTTCGATCAGCCGGTCTATCATCGAAGCGCATGGTGGCCGCCTGTGGGCAGAGAACAATCTTCGACGCGGTGCTACATTTTCGTTCACGATCCCGATTGCGATGCGCGCTGAGTCGATTACGAATCGCTGAACGATGTGACGTTGGGCGTTTGCCTAACAGGCCAGTACATTCGGCGATGGAAGATGTCATCACCGTCATAGCGAATCAGTTAGGCGTTCACCGGAGTTGGAATTAGATCAGCGTTCGGCGTTCATTCGCAAGATGGCTCGACGGGACAAACCCAGTCGTTCCAGTGCAGACGTGAAGCGTTCGGCGATATGCCGGATGTAAAGATGCGGGAACCTTCAGCGTCGTTGGATCAAACGTGTGGTTTACGCGTTTCCCCTTCTATCGGGGGCCCAGCCATCAGGTAGAGCAGTCTTTGCATCGGTAACATGCGGGTGCGGCGGCGGTGTATCGGACAATTTCCGATACATCGTACGAGCGGCCAATCTGTGTTTCATCTACTCGTGCTTTCACCTGCCGCTCGCTCGGGCAACCAGTTAGCGGATCGCGCATTCCTGGCATTTCCGCTGATGCATCTAAACCGATGACCATTACAACGTACCGCTCGCCGTAGTACGTGCCGACGGCGCCTACGCGGCGCTCAGCATCGCTAGGCGCACAACCGGTCGCCGCTATGCCCAAAGGCATATATGACCAAATTCGGCATTTTGTCGTATATACGCTGCTGATGCGCGCCGGAACAATCCTCTCAACACATTTCAACGAGAGGTCGGATCATGATGGTTCTCGCTACGTATATCGTCACCGGCGCTTTGGCGGGCTTTCTTGCTGGATTGCTCGGTATCGGCGGCGGACTTATCGTCGTTCCGGTGCTGGTAGTGTCTTTCACGATGCAAGGGTTTTCGTCTGACGTCATCATGCCCTTAGCAGTCGGAACGTCGCTCGCTACGATTGTGGTGACTTCCTCAATCAGCATTCGCGCACATCACGCGCGCGGCAACATCGACTGGCGTATTTTCAAGCCCACTGCGCCTGGCATCTTTGTGGGTGCCGTGCTTGGCCTCACGCTCAGTGCAACTGCGCCAACCCAGCTAATGCAGATAGCGTTCGTCGCTTATGCTTCATTCGTTGCTTTGAATTTGCTCACGACGCCCGAAATGCCAGCAGCGAGGCGAGCGGTATCCGATGCCACGTTTGCCGCAACCGGTGCAGTTGTGGGCTTTGTGTCTATGCTGGTGGGCGTTGCCGGTGCATCCTTGTCCGTCCCCTTCATGCTGTGGAGCAAAGTGCCTGCGCGGCTTGCGATGGGCACCTCTGCGGCACTCGGCCTACCGATCGCCGTGCTCGGCACCGTGGGCTACGCAACCACCGGCGCGATGAAAGGGGTCGCCGTGCCAGACGCGGTCGGCTACATTTATGTTCCTGCTTTCATCGCCATTGTCCTTGCCGGCACAGTAGCAGCGCCCCTGGGCGTGCGCATGGCCCACTTGCTGCATGTCGACGTCCTGAAGAAAATCTTTGCGGCGGTATTGATTTTGACAGCGACGAGAATGCTACTCGAACTTAACGTGTCCGTGTTACACGGCTGACCTGTGCCTATACAGAAAACCCCGCGTAATACTGAGTCGCGGTCTCGCGGCGAAACAAAGACTTGCGTTGCGTTGTTTTGCCATACGAATAACAGCCGTTAACCGTATAGCACATGTTATAGTGCTTCTTAGTGCAAACAGGAGGCGTATGAAAGTTAGACGGGCAGCAATCTACGCACGTGTGTCGACCGATAACCAGACGACACAGAATCAGATTCGAGAACTGCGGCTGCACGCAAGACGTATGGGATGGGAGATCGTGCAGAAATACGTCGACCAAGGCATCAGCGGTGCCAAGGGGCGCGAGCAGCGGCCCGCTTACGACCAGATGCTTAAGGACGCTGCACGCAAGGAATTCGATGTGATCGCTGCTTGGTCTGTGGATCGTCTCGGCCGATCGTTACAAGACTTGGTCGTGTTTCTCGGAGAAATTCACGGCAAGCGGATCGATCTCTACTTACACCAGCAAGGGCTGGATACGACAACGCCAGCGGGTAAAGCACTGTTTCAGATGTGCGGCGTTTTCGCTGAGTTCGAGCGGGCCATGATCGTCGAGCGTGTGAACGCAGGGCTTGCCCGAGCACGAGCGCAGGGTAAGCAGCTCGGGCGACCGCGAATCGGTGCTGCGATGGAATCCAAGGTACGCAAGCTGCGGGCAAAGCAGCACGGCATCATGCGCATTGCGAAGGCACTGGGCATCGGCGTTGGCACTGTGCAGCGGATCGTAGCATTTCCGTAGTTTGACATGCATGCCACACGCTTAGGCTCTCGCCAACAGATGGCGCTTCGTGTGTAAACTTTTCGCGGTTACGGGCCGCTGACCGATACAGTGGACTGCCTTGCATCTGTCTGCATGGCCTCCATGTCGGCGGCAAGCGGATAAGGAGTGGACTCAGTGTGTTGACGCCGTTCTCCTGCCGTTTTTGTACTTCCTGTGGCAACCGCAGCGCCAGACGCTTTCATGGAAGCCATGTGCGAGTTCGCGAGGTCCTTATCGTTCACACTGAGCCCGAACACAGCGATAAACACCATGACCGCAAGACCTATGCAGCAGCGGCCAACCAAAGACCAGGTGGGCGCGGTCGGATCATCGGCGTACATCCTGATCAGCCTTTGACGGTCCGTTGAGCTTTGCATACTCATCTCCTATAACAGTGCGTTTGCCGCCTCGTTACATGAAATTTGTGGTCGTCAGTGCTGGCGCTCGGACGCTATCCGCTTGACCCGCCCACCGAACTTGGGTCAGCGCAGCCCGAGAGGATGACAGTCGTTTTGGCCCCAATCGGGGGCCGCGGAACGAGTCGTCGACTGCAGATTTGCGGTGCTTGAATTAGTACGCCGCAATATGCTCTTCAGTGCGCTTCGCCTCATTGATGTACAGCGCGGGGAAATACGCGACGACCGCAGCTACCGTTGCGATCCGCGCCTCTTCGACCACCGGTTCATGCAACGTCGCCTCGGGGCCGGCGCGCATCCATAGCCCGGCGGCGAGCATAAGAAGGGCAATCGTAGTGATCAGGCCAACGTGATAGCGCCCGCGCATGCGATCGAACGCGCGTTTCGTTTTTATAGCACAGAGGGGGACGCCGAAAACATGTCTACGAGCGGTCACGATGGTCCCCCTTTACAGGATGTGCGCTGAATACTAGCACCTGTCGCGCCACAAATGGCAAATGAATTAGCATGACAATTGATTTACATCATGGGTGACGACGCGGAAAATGGTAGTTGAACGCATTCTTTCGCGTTGCTGGTTTCGGCGAGGCGTTTGCAGTTACGCTTTGCGATTGGCTTCTAGCGTCTCAAAGGACGTGTGAGCACGCTACTCTTGATGCCAATTACACGAAGTCAACGGTCCAGCATCGTTGTGGTAATCGGATATGACGCATCGGTCAGGTGTGAGCGCGGCGACAGCAGCGCTGACGGTCTTGAGCGGCGGGCGGGGGGCAACAATGAACAGCACCGCGTGAGTGTGCAGTCGAGTCGACGAAATGCTACTTGTCAATACTCCAGGAGAACAGCATTGAGAAATGTGGGCGCCTTGGTGACAGCATTGTTTATGAGTGAGGCACTTTGCGCCACTCCAGTGGCGCTCGAGCGAATGGAGTTGGAGCAGACATTCTGGGCCTGCGATTATGTCGCGACCACTCAGGGTTTCGACCACACGTCGATCGACCAGTGCACTAGCGCTTATGAGCAAATTAAGAGTGTCATGTTCGAAGGCGATGTTGATCGACTCATCGCATGGTGGCAACTGCACAAACCAGCGCAACACACAAAGCTACAGCAGTTGGACCGATAAACCGCGAGTTGCAAAGACCGTCCGTATGATGGAGCGACGTTCACGTCGGCCTCGCACCGTGAACAGCATGTTACGTCCGGATCATTCACTGCAACAGGAATTGCGCGAGCGTCTCAGACGGCGGGTGCGAAGCTGCGGCCGTTATCGATTGCACTGCTTGCGCAAGAGTGATCCGACCCTCTTAGGGTCTGCGTCACGGCATGAATCGGCGCAAGCGGGCCAAACAGGTGCCGGTGAGACCGTCCAATCGCCACAAGCTGCCGGCGCAAAATGGAGACAATCTGCGCACCAAGCATCGGCGACCGCTGCTTCGCGGTTGACGTGTCCAAGAAAATGAGAGCGGTCACCACGGCGATTACGGGTGCCGCATGTTCATTCCGCATGAGCGCCGGTTAACCTTACGAGTCTCCGGTATTGTTCGTAATCACCTCGCAGGTGTTGAGCGAAGGCTTGCGGCTCGAGGAACCATGGATCGAGCGTTTGGCCACTCAGCATCTGTGCCACGTCAGGTGCGTTGAGCACTGTTCGGATTTTTGAACTCAGCTCATCGATGATGGCTTTGGGCGTACGACTCGGAACGAAACAGCCGACCCATGAACTGAGCTCGTAACCGGCTACACCTGCTTCGGGCAGTGTCGGCATCGTCGACAATGGGTCGGTACGCGTGTGCGATGTGACCGCAAGCGCGCGCAGGCGCTGGGTCCGTATGTGCGGCAGCAGCGCGGCTGCGTTCGCGATCATGACCTGCGTTTCTCCAGAGGCGAGCGCAATGACTGCTGGCCCAGCCCCCTTATAAGGGACATGCACAATCTGGGTGCCCGCCATGTAGTTGAACAGCGCCATTGCCATGTGCGAGAACGTGCCATTCCCCGATGAGGCGTATAGAGGCGCGCCACGCGGCGCCTTGGCGACCGTAATGAGTTGCCGCACCGACTGCACGGGCATAGAGGGGTGAACCACCAACGCTGCAACTTGCACAGCGAGCGGTGATACGCCAATGAAGTCTTTCAATGGGTCATATGGAAGCTGTTTGTACAGGTGCGCATTGGCAACATGCGCCGCGGAGTGGACGAGGAGCGTATAACCATCGGGCGTGCTCTTGGCGACGATGTCGGTGCCTAACACGCCAGAGGCGCCCGCACGGTTTTCGATTACGAACTGCTGCTCGAGCGAGCTGGCGATGTGACGGAAGACAATGCGCGCCACGACATCATTCGGCCCGCCAGGCGCAAACGGGACGATCACGCGGACCGGCTTCAGAGGATAGGCTTGCAGGGCGCTAGAAAGCAGCAGCATGACGATGAAAGCACCCTTTGTGACAGCCGGACATCGCCTCATCGCGCTCTCCACACAACGGCTTCGGATACAGCAACGGTAGAACTGGCACCAATTCATGGCGCTGTTCACTTCGTCAGGCTACCGGCCTCTTCGTATGCCGTCCAATGCAAAGTCGGCCTATACTCATGCCGAAATAGCATAGGTTAGGGGTTGCAGTGCATCTCAACTGGAAGGCGCTGATCGCGTTGCGCACAGTGATACGGGAGGGAACACTGACAGCGGCGGCAAACCGGCTGCACCGGACGCAACCCGCGCTAAGTCGCTTGATGACGCAGCTCGAAAACGATGTCGGCTTCGCACTCTTCCGCCGAGAGGGCAGGCGCCTGCTGCCTACCGCGGAAGGCTTAACTTTTTACCGCGAGACCGAACGGGCATTCGCAGCCCTTGAAGAAATCGAATCGACTGCGCTCGACATCTCGAAAGGACGCGAGACGCCGCTGCGCATCATCGCACAATCGCACATGGTGCACGGATTGCTGCACGAAGCGCTTGGGACGTTCTGCGTTGAGCGACCTCACTTTCGCTTCGCGATTGAGATACGGCAGAACGAATATATCAGCCACTGGATCGCCAATCGTTTATTCGATGTGGGGTTCACACCTGAACGTGCGGACCATCCGCAGATCTCGCACGAAGCGCTGGTGCGCGCACCGCTTTACGTCATGATGCCCAGCACTCACCGGTTAGCGAGTAAGGCAAAGCTCACTGTCTCGCAAATTGCCCGAGAACCGTTCATCGCTGTGCGGCCAGGGGCTCCATTGCGCGAGCGTTTGGAAGCGTTCTTTGCTGCAAGTGGAGGTGCTGTCACGATTCGTGGTGAGACAGCATCCGCTGTATCGGCCGGTCAGCTCGTGGCTCAGGGATTGGGCTTAGCCATTGCGGATCCGTATGTAGCGAACGTGTTCCTCGGCGACTCTCGCCTCATGATACGACCTCTTGCTCCGCGGATTGAAATGGAATACTTCGTGCTGCGAGCAGCCAATCACGATGTCCGCCCAGAAAGCGAGGAGTTCGTCGACAGCGTAAGAAAGGCAGCACGCGAGATCAGTAAACGAGTGTCTAATTACGCATCTCGCTAAATCAAGCACCCCTGCATCGCGTAGACAGTCGTACGCTGGCAGCCTTGACGTTCGTTGCCAAGCACTTGAGAGACTGGCAGTGCTCGAGCTGCTGCCAGCGCGCCGACTGATCCACGGTTATGCCCAGCTCTGCGAGCGTTGGTGCGATCAGAGCTGCACGCTGACGGTTTGATTTTCGATCGCCGCCACGCATCTTGCGCTGGGCCTTCACGTCTATAGCAAATGTCCGGTGTGGCGCCCGAACGAGGCGTATGATCATGATGTTGCCCCCAATGATGTTGAAGTAGCGGCTGTAACGACTACCACCGACAAGGAACTGCCAACCGCATGCGCGAGACAGCGATACGTATCGTGCACAGACTCGCGATTGCCGTAGGGCTCGTGGGAATCTACTTGATAGTGGCGGACTCGTTCGACGTCGTGCTATATGGCTTCATTTTGTTTGCCACGGCACTTGCGACCGAAATCGCCATTGCCACTCGTTGTCACGAAGAAAACGGTAGCCACTACGAGCCGATCAGTTGCCCGTTTACCGATACACGACCGCTCAACCATCGTCATTGATTGTCGACAGCGGCGTGTTGCGTTGCGGTCTGCGCTCGTGACCTGACGGCAGGGGGCGACCGATCGCGTCGCTGTTTCCTGTGCCGACTGGCGCAAAGCTGTCAGTGCCTGTGGCCACCGTCACCTTCAAGAGGTTGCCGGCTTCCCGCTCGGCCCGCGTGCGGATCTCGTTCGCCTGGCGCTGGGCGTGGATTACCGCCACCGACAGCGCGCTAGGCGTCCCTCGACATCCAGAAGTATTTCTTCGCGCCGCGTGTCCTATCAGGCATGAAGCGTCGCCAACGAGTCGCGCAAAGCGTGCACGTATAACGCTTTTCAAATCCGTTTAATTGTCGCAAAACACCATCTTGAATGAGACGGCTGTGTGGTTGTTTGGCCACGAGCTCTTCGTGAAGCGTTCGGCAATTCGAGCACTTCGCCATATCGAATTGGACCGCAGATGGTTGTCCCATCTTAGTGCGCGGTACAACTGGATTCTTCCCAACGGCAGTCGTTGGTCGTGCTATACGTGAGATTGGCGTCGACTTCACGCCAGCGTGTGCCCAGGTTATCGATAAGCAGGTTACCGTCATTCGCAGTCGCCATCATGTCGCCTGCGTTGGGCGTCAGCATCAGCGTATATGTCGGTGGGGCACCCGCCGAGTTGCTGACCGTAAAGGGCCGTTGCAAGGTGTAATGTTTGGCGACCTCTACGGGTACGGTCATGTTCGCAAGTTCCCCGCCTCCGGCGCCGAGGTCGGTTGCATAGGCCCGCTGATCCAGGAAGAACTGTTCCTGGCGTTGAGATAGGTCCATGAGAAACACTTGGCCTTGCGCCCTTATCCCGCGCTGGATGTAGCGTTGATACGACGGAAATGCGATTGCCGTTAGTATCGCGACAACCGCCAGTGCAACCATGAGTTCGATGAGTGTGAAGCCGCTGTTTCTGCGCATTGGATCAATCCTCCCAAAGGGCAGCGTAAAACGGATGGATTCATTACGCGCCTGCAAAAGTCACGTGGCAGGAGCCGCCGACATCGCTAGTCGATGAGCGGTCGATGGATTCGAACAATCGTCCAGATTGATACGTGACGTGTGACGCGGTGCGGTCTGCATTGTTGCAGATGTCACAGACCGTAAAGGGCGTTCCAGGTACCGTGCGACTTTACGCGCGCATACCAAACGGCCGATAGTCAGCACATAGAGGCATGAGCGATTCACGTACCGCGAGTTACTCGTTGTCCTCGAGGTAAGGCTTAATCATGTCGCATGCTTGTCAACGAAACATGCGTCATCTTGGTGCGCTGGTTTGCTGCCAGTAGGAAAATCTTCTGACTTCAGCTAAGCGCGACGTTGATGCGCTATTCGCGGCGGCCGCTTACCGCTAAGCACGCGGCGCAAACCGCTTCCCGTCTACTCGCGAGCCAAGTGGGCTAATGCTTTAGCAATGAAGCGGGCGTATCGTGCACGGCACAATTGACGACGGATCGAGCCGACGTAATGCAACTCCGTTCCTTTATCCGGAACCGTTCATGCCGTCTCAGATGGTATCTCGCTACCATGCTGTTTGGGCTCAGCGCATTCGCGACTGCTGCCTGGACAAAACTGGTCAGTGATTCGGAGTTCGACGGTTACGCTGCTAGTGCCCAGCGAACCGGTAAAGGCGGTCACACACAGCTCTGGCAGCTTGATAACCTCAAGGTAGCGCGAAACAGTGCGGTGGGCCGACCGTATTACTCGGTGACAACATTATGGGAGTTTGACTGCGCCGATAAGATGCAGCGACTCCTATCGGTGAACTGGCATGCGGGCCAAATGGGTACCGGTGAGATAGTCCAATCACATCAAGCTGCCGGCGCAAAGTGGGAGGCAGTCTCCGCAGGAAGACGCCAACACTTTCGGCGATCAAGCGGGCATGCGCCGGCTTCGTGGTCGGCTCATCGAACGAGTTTTTTGCAGGCGGTGCATTTCATGCCGCAGTCCAAACATGCGGCGCGCGACCAAGACCGAAAGCGCGCATGGTGCGGCGCCATCGAGTGCCGCAGGTGTTGCAGTGGTAGGTTAGTTCGAAGGATCCGCGTCGAGTCTTCTTAATGCCACTGGGAATAAGACTCGTGTGCCCAGGCATTGATGTGAGCGTGCCGGACAGTTTGATACAGTCGACGCATTGCAAAAAAAATGGCCATCACGCGATAGCGAGACGGCCAATCCCAAGTCCGCGTGCCGAGCATGAAGACGGAATCATCATGCGCGTGCGATGGTAGTCAGCACCATGCGGATTCCGGGGGCAGTATGCGGCGGACAAAAAGAAAGGGCGCATGTGTATTGCATGGCCCTTTCAAGACAACCCAACAGGAGGAAATGCGCTTACAGCTTGCTCGCCCTCTCTCTGCCATTCAAGGCAACTAATTCACAGGAAAAAAATAGGCCGCCAGGGAGGGAGCGGCCTATCGATCCCCTGAACAACAGGGGATTTCCATCTCAACCAAATACAGCGATTACATGGTGCCCGATACCGCGGCCACGATGCTAGTCAGACAATCTCTGATTTGTAGGGCGAGCGGGCCGGGACGCCATTCCGCCCAGGTGTGCCTACATCCCTGCGCTTCCTCGCACTCCACACTGTCGGGTCTCGTTGGCCACTGCATGTTCAGCGGGTCGTTTGCACCGCCAGCGCATAGCGGTATTACGTGGTCGATCACGTAGCCGGGGCACGCACCGCGCGGTTTGCCGGTGACAGGAGAAGGTTCAATGCGCAGGTACGCAGTGCACGCCTTTCGCCCCGCTCGCCCGTATACGCTGACTGGGTCGCCGGCAGCGCCAGAATCACGTGAGTATTTTGCTAACGATGCGACGTAATACACATGTCACTTGAGACGGGCTTGATTAATATGGTTTCACTTGGGAGGGGATTCAATCTTGGTCGTGCCACGCGGGCTATCAGAGCAACGGCTGCTC
>Ga0207650_10002954_pt1 | contig 11729 bp, 9 predicted proteins | sample KBSS63metaG_FD_184325 | JGI IMG/M metagenome (GOLD analysis project Ga0207650, IMG submission 184325) | Switchgrass rhizosphere microbial communities from Kellogg Biological Station, Michigan, USA - KBS S6-3 metaG (SPAdes) (version 2) | ecosystem: Host-associated > Plants > Roots > Rhizosphere >...
TCTTTATTTGGGCTTTTAGCATTAGCAACGGCAATGACGTTATCGTCCTGTGAGGTTGTGGGCGGCATTTTCAAGGCCGGTGTATGGGTAGGAATTTTAGTTGTGGTATTAGTGGTGGGATTGATTTTGTGGCTTGTAGGAAGAGGACGCAGGTAACCTTCATCCTGCAACGATATAATAGTAGATCCATGGTGATAAGCCGTTCGATTAGGGCATTATCATCATGGATTTTTTTATTCAGTTACAGCCGGAATTAAATTCTCCTGGTAAGACCATGACTGGTTACTGGTTCGGGGTTGTTGGCTTTATAATTCTACCTAACTTAAGCTGTGTTTCGGAAATCAACAATACAATTGCTGCGGTTCCACTTTTCTTTTTTTCTGTTACCTATTTATTTATTTGCTATCAGCCAGCCTACAGTTATTGATTGGAGGAAGGCTACGCTGGTTTTTTTGATATTGCATTTGTTAGTCTACCCATCCAGCAACGGATATAATTCTTATATGGATAGGGATGACACACCTATTGGTGGTTTAAAACATCCTATGAAGCCCACAAAAGAACTGTTTTATACCACAATTGTAATGGATGTTCTGGCTGTTTTTCTTTCCCTTTTGGCTGGCCCTGTCTTTACCGTGTGTATTTTACTCTACATTCTGGCTTCCAGAGCTTATAGTTACCGAAGAATCCGGTTGAAAAAATATCCTATTCCTGGTTTTTTGACCGTATTCATTTTTCAGGGGGCACTCATTTTCTTTGCAGTATTTCATGCAGTGCAAAATGGTTCATTATCGGGTACTCCTGTCTTCCCCTGTATCGTGTCAAGTATGTTAATTGGAGCACTGTACCCGCTAACCCAAATTTATCAGCATGAAGAAGATAAGAAAGATGGTGTGATTTCAATTAGTTATTTACTGGGAAAAAAAGGAACATTTGTATTTAGCATGTTGCTTTTTTTAGCAGCAACCTTTTTAATGTACCTGCGTTTTAAAGAAGTAAATCAGTTGAACCATTTTTATTGGTACTTGTTGATTATGTTCCCGGTGGTACTATTTTTTCTTTACTGGATGAAGAAAGTATGGGAAAATGGAGAAGCCGCCAATTTCAGCAATAGCCTTTCGATGAATATACTTTCAACAATCTGTACAACCGCTTTTTTTATAATCCTTATTATATCGAAACATTGAGTAAAATAATTTCCATTGGTACAGCAGTTCCGGCTTATTGCCACCAGCAAACGGACATTTTAAACTTTATGCAGGCTGTATATACAACCAACGAAGCAGAAAAGAGAAAGCTCCGTTACCTGTATCAACAAAGTGGCATTCAACAACGTTACTCAGTGATTTCCGACTATAGTAAACCGGTAGAAGAATGGAAGTTTTATCCTCAAACGGAAAATTTGGAACCTTTTCCATCTCTTGAACAACGAATGACAATCTTCAATAAAAAAGCACCGCTTTTGTCTGTAGATGCCATTCGCAACTGTTTAGGCCACATGCACGATTCAAAAAAAATTACGCATCTGATTACGGTTAGCTGTACCGGTATGAGTGCGCCAGGATTGGATTTACAAGTTCTGGAACTAATGGATTTTGGAAAAAATATATTCAGAACATCGGTAAATTTTATGGGATGCTATGCAGCGATCCACGCATTGAAAATTGCTGATGTTTTTTGCAAAACCGATCCTGAGGCGCAGGTACTGATTGTGTGTACAGAATTGTGTACTCTCCATTTTCAGAGAGAAGCCACTTTAGATAATATTACCTCTTCCCTTTTATTTGGCGATGGATCCGCCGCGGTTTTAGTGAGTAATGACGAAAATGAACATGAAGGCTTACATATTGATAATTTTTACAGCCAGGTAATTCCGAAGGGCAAAAGAGATATGGCATGGGAACTTTCTTCAAATGGATTTTTAATGACCCTGAGCGGCTATATTCCTGATTTGATTGAAGAAGATTTTGAAAAAATAGTAAATCGTGCCCTGGAAAAAGATAAAGTCACTAAAGAAGAAATTTCTCATTGGTGTATACATCCGGGGGGGAAAAGAGTATTGGAAGCCATTCACAAAAGTTTAAAATTTACCAATGGTCAACTGGTAACTTCTTATAAAGTGCTGAACCAATTTGGTAATTTGTCGTCAGCAACTGTTTTATTTGTGTTGAAAGAAATGCTCCATAACAAAAAAGAAATCAAAAAAATGTTTGGTGCCGCATTTGGCCCGGGCCTTACAGTTGAAACTTTTACTGCGCACTATTAATGACACTATTCCAGCATCGCTCATATAAAAAAGAATTGCTCGATAAAAATGATATTCCATTTGAGGATATAAAACGGAACATGCAGGAATTAGACTTCATCAACAGAAAATTGGGAGGGCACGATATTACACTAGACGGAATTGTTAGCTTAATAAAGAATCACATGTTCTTCAACTCTAAACTAACTATTGTTGAAATTGGGTGTGGTGGTGGAGATAACTTAAGAGCTATCCGAAAATGGGCTGAACGAATTCATCTTCCTGTACAATTAAGAGGCATCGACATCAATTCCGAGTGCATCGCATATGCTATACAACAAAAAAGAAATAGAGGAATTCAGTTTATAGTTTCCGATTACAAAGATTTTTGGTTTGAAGAAAAACCGGATATTATTTTTTCTTCCTTGTTTTGTCATCACTTTTCGGAAGCAGAATTAATTTTTATGGTTCGATGGATGCAAAGCAATAGCAACCTTGGTTTTTTTATTAATGATTTGCATCGGCACTGGTTTGCGTATTATTCAATCAAACTTTTAACGAAGCTTTTTTCAAAAAGTTACCTTGTAAAAAACGATGCACCTCTTTCAGTTGAACGAGGATTTAAAAGAAATGAATGGAACACCATATTTGAAAAAGCAGGTGTCCCTAATTTTAATTGTAAATGGCGGTGGGCCTTTCGTTGGTTAATAACCTGTTTAAATGCAAACAAAGAGTGATTACGATGTAGCCATTATTGGCGGCGGCCTTGCCGGCTTGGCCACGTCTATTTTACTTGCGAAATCAGGCTATTCCGTTATTCTGTTTGAAAAAGAAAAATACCCATTTCACAAAGTTTGTGGGGAGTATGTGAGCTTAGAAAGTTGGAATTTCTTAAACCAGCTGGGAGTTCCATTGCCCGAAATGTCATTACCGATAATTGATACTTTATTTCTTACCTCGCCAAACGGAAATGCTTTTAAAACGAAATTGCCGCTGGGTGGCTTTGGAGTGAGTCGCTACTGTTTAGATTCTGTATTAGTCAATATTGCCAAACAAATCGGTGTTCACATTCTTGAAGAGACGAAAGTTGATGATGTGGTGTGCAATACTAATTTTCAGATATCCACCCGTTCAACCAGTTTTTCTTCCAGGGTTTGTTGTGCAGCCTATGGAAAGCGAAGTAACCTGGACATTAAATTGAAAAGAAATTTTCTAAACAACCCGAATCAACGGTTGAACAACTATGTTGGCATAAAATATCACATCAAAACCAACTGGGAAAAAAATGTCATAGGCCTTCACAATTTCGAAAACGGGTACTGCGGTATTTCAAAAATTGAGGATGACAAGTACTGCTTATGTTATATGACCGTAGCGGAAAACCTGAAAAAATCTAACAACGATATTTCGCAACTGGAACAAAATTTTTTATATAAAAATCAACATCTCAAAAATATATTTTCAAACTCTGAGAAGGTTGAATCATTTCCGGTCACGATTTCTCAAATCAATTTTAACAAAAAGACACAGGTTGAAAACCACATGTTAATGCTTGGGGACAGCGCAGGAATGATCACTCCTCTTTGTGGAAATGGAATGAGCATAGCCCTGCATACTGCTAAAATTGCTGCCACCTTATTTAAGTATTTCCTGGAAGAGAAAATTTCAAGAACAGAATTGGAAGTATTGTACAAAAAACAATGGACTCATCATTTTGCACGCAGATTAAAAACCGGGAGAGTACTTCAAAATTTCTTCGGAAGTAATGGCCTCAGTAATTTATTTGTTGGAGCATTTAAAACATTTCCGTTTTTATCAAAACCTTTGATCAAAATGACACATGGCAAACCATTTTAAGGCATAGGCTTTGTACTTTCAGGTTTAAATCAAGGATGATGGATGATAAAAAGAAAACTGTGGTATTAGGAGCATCAAGTAACCCTGCCCGCTATAGTTATCTGGCTGTTCAACGGCTTCGTGCTCACAATCATCCAGTGACAGCTATTGGCCGAAGAACTGGCCAGGTAGCGGATGTAAACATTACGAAAGATCATTTGCCGGAAGATGGCGTCGATACTATTACACTTTACCTCAATCCAAAAAACCAGGTTGAATACTATGACTACATTCTAAATCTACATCCTAAACGCATCATTTTTAACCCGGGTACAGAAAATGAGGAGCTTATTCGAAAAGCTCAAGAAAACAATATAAAGCCAGTTATTGCCTGCACTTTAGTAATGCTTGGAACAGGACAGTATTAATCAATCACTGATAAAATACTTACAGCAGTTCTCACAATTTGAGTAAATCCACGCGTTTTGAAGACCTTCGCTACAAAATGATCTATTATTTTCAAAATCGACGTATTTTTTGATATTTCTGTTGGTGCTTCTGTATGATAAATCTTACACAGAGTTTGCAATTCAAAGCAACTATTGTTTCATAATTGGGGGACGATAAAAATCTCAGGGCATTAAAAACAGGCAATGGATAGCGAGTAAAAATTGGATTCAAAATAAAGTAGATGATGTACCCAGTAAAAGAATTGCCTGAATTTACAATACCTCTATCCTTGGGTAACTCAGGGTTTTTACGTAATTTGGAAAAACCCTTTTTCTATGATAAAATGGAGAAAATTCAATGGTGAGCCAATTGGTCTTCCAATTTATGATGCTGTAGAAAATGCCATAAAGAAGGAAACCAATGCTGGCTACAAACTAAAAGTTTGCATTGGCACCGATTCGCAGGTAAAAGGACAGGAAACAGAATTTGCTACTGTTATTGTTTTTCTACGCGAAGGTCATGGTGGTTTCATGTTCATTCATAATGAAAAAACTCGCCAGCAGTTTTCAATAAAAGAACGAATGCTGGTAGAAGTAGCCAAGAGTATAGAGATTGCATATGAGTTGTGCAATCTTTTTACTTTATATAATGTGGATATGGAGGTACATGCCGACATTAATACGAACCCTCATTTTAAAAGCAATGATGCGCTTAAAGAGGCGATGGGCTATATTCTTGGGATGGGCTTTGCATTTAAGGCAAAACCTGAAGCATTTGCCAGCAGTAGCTGTGCCAATAAAGTGGTGAACTAGCTTCGTTTTTTTCTTTGTCGGATGCCAATAAAAACTCCGGTTAAAAACAGTGCTACGATTATCACCATTCGTAGTATGATTATCTGCCTTTCTTTTGCTTTTGGTTTTAATTGAACTATTGGCTTATTGCTATCGAGGTGTTTGACAGAAGCCCGATAGATGCTATCCTGGGCTTTCGCGAAACTGTCCTGCCAGTTTTTCTGTGCTTTTGTTGACAGCTCCATGGATTGTTCAAGCGAGTCTAATTTCTTTTGATCGATTTGGCCGTAACTATTCAACTTTGATAATAATACAATCACAAGCAGAAAACGATGCATCAGCAGATTTCTTTAATTGCGACTGACTGCAATATTTTTAGTTTTTGGTTCAATTGCTTCCGCTGTATAATCTATAGTTTGGGTTGGAGCTTTTACTGTGCCTTTTGCATTATATTTCTCAAATGCTTTCTGAGTATCTCTTTCCGCAAATGAAAATGCTACCATTACTAACACAAACAATACAACTACAAAACCTTTTTCAAATAGTGATTTTTTCATAACTCCTTTAAAACGTGCTGCAAGATAATTTATCGAATTCATGTAGTACGGCTTTTATGATTGTAGAACAAGATATTAAGTTCTGCGATAAAATTCAATATTTGCTTCATACCAGTTCTTTTAATAGCTGAGGTAACGAAATGGGGCGGCAGCTCCTGCCAGGTTTCCGATAAATCTTTCAAAAAACGATTCACGTTATTGGCAACCTCCTTTTGGGTGCTTTTATCGGCTTTGGTAAACACAATAGCAAACGGGATTTTCCAGCTGCCCAACCGGTTGATAAACTCCAGGTCGAGCTTTTGTGGCTCATGTCGGCTATCGATCAACACAAAAAGGTTAACCAGAGTCTCTCGTTTTTTAATATACTCTTCTATCATTTTTTGCCAGGTTTTGCGCTGGCTTTGCGACCGCTTGGCGTATCCATAGCCCGGCAGATCCACCAGGTACCATTCTTTTTTATCGCTCGACTCTACGGTAAAATGATTAATCAATTGCGTTTTGCCCGGAGTTGAAGATATTTTTGCCAGCTCCTTCTTGTTAGTAAGCATATTAATCAGGGAAGACTTTCCTACATTACTTCTCCCAAAAAAAGCATATTCAGGTTTATCAGGCGCTGGACATTTATCTATCGAAGGACTACTAATCAGGTAATCTGCATGAACAATCTCCATGGTGCAAAATAAGCGATTTGAAAGGGAAGAGATGGGTATAGCATCTGCTTTTAGCCCTTCCTTTTCTAAAAGAATACCCGTTCATATTTACTGAGCTAGCGAAATACGAACCTGAACCCCAGCCCGTGTGGTGGTTATCGGGGCACTAGTGGCAATTTTTGGAATAACCTTATTCTGCTCAAAATAGAATTTAAGTTGCACACGATTATTTACAACATAATCGATTGAGGGTGCAACACGAATTATTTTTTGACCTGCTGTGCCAAAAGCGGTGTTCTGGTCAAGCTTTGTATTGGCAGTGGCATCATCGCGGAAACTGTAATCAAAGCGGAATGTGACGTCATTATCCAGTTTCTTTCCCTTTTTCCCAATCTTCACATTTTTAAATAGTGGCAAGCCTTTTCTTCTCCAATCAGCACCAATGGTGTATTCGGTTGAATGGTTTTCTGCCAATTGATAATCGACCAGGCTTAAGCTAAGTGTACGGGTTTTTTTGTATTCAAACCTCGTGGACACCTGGTTAGTAAGTGTGGCGTCAAAACCGATTAATGGATTGAATTGCTCGGTAATTGTAAGATTAGGAAGTAAAAAATAAGGAACATAATTTCCTGTGGACGGATCGATAAACCATGGAATTCCGGCACCTGGGTAAAAGTCCTGGAACAACAATGACGTAGTGAAGCTATTCATGCCAAGCGTACTGTTATATCCATGTCTTAAGGTGAAATTGGTGAATATTTTCTCCATGCCTTTTATTCGTGTTAACCCATTAAAAGTTATGTTCCAGTTTGGCTTTGGTGTATAACCTGAAAATGGATTGGAACGAAGATTTGCATTGGTGTTTTTCACAAGCGGCACGCTCAGCGGATCCTTGTCCGTATACGCTGCAAGAAAAGCCGGGATCAAAACATCCTGGGCATATCGTCCATAACCTGTATAATAACCTGTTGAAGGATCGTATGTGCTGCCCCTGGTTTCTCCAATTCTTTTTGAAAGTATCGCACGGTTAGATTCAAAGCGCCTGAATGTTTCAGAAATTTGGTTGGGATCGAATTTCTCAAACAAGGTTTGAAAAGCTATATAACTTATACTGAAACTTCCAGTTGTGTAGGGATTGAACCGGCGCAAGCCCGCAAAACCGCTTGTATCCTTGTATAATTCTGAATAGTTTTTATCGTAAGTTTTATCCCAGGTAATGTCAATATTAAAATCACGAAACGGTGAGAGCAGAGCGGTTGCATTAATGTGCTGGTTATACCTCTGCTGAATTAATTGATTAAACACTTCGCTGCGGGTAAACAATCCTTTAGCACCTAAACGATTAATATCATTGGTGTCTGGCTGATAACCGAATACATATTTCCAGCCAGGATTCCCGCTTTGTGGATTCATTCCCAAAATTTTGGTGCTATCCAAATAACCGGGAAGTAAGGATCCCAGGTCCTCGTTGTATTGAAGACTAATACGTTTTACTGATGTAACCAGTTTTGCAAGAGTTTTCGTTACATCTCCAACATAATATAATTGGTTTGGGTTCTTTATTTTTATTTTCTTTCCTGTACTATCTCTTTGCGGCTTTTGTTTGGGTTGTTTTTGTTCCTGTGATTCACTATAAACCGAACGGAGGAATTTCGATTTTTGATATAATCTTTCAAAATCAAGATCACTTGTAAAATTGATGGTTTGTCCATTGAGAAGCGTATTGCCCAATTCGCGATCCAGCAATGACCCTGCGACCCAATCATATTTTGCAGTGTAGGTTGCACGAACGGTTGTCCAATCTAACACGGGCAATTTTGAAGTAGGCAAATTATAAGACAAGGTACCCTCATGATGATAGTGCGTGTTGCGTCCACCAGACCAGAAATTTTTTTGTATAGAATCTTTTTTCTCCTTGGTATCAATCCGGCCAAATGGTTCATCCACTCTTGCATTATTGATGGCAATAAAATCTAGACTAATTGACCTTGTAAAGTCCCAACGTAAATTGTAATAGCGGTCGAAATAAAAGAACTTATTATAGGTTTCCGGCAGCTTGAATGAAGTACCTATGTTTCGGGACCGGGTAGCTCCAAATTGCCTGAACCAATCTGCCTTAACCGAAAGTAAAGAAGGAACGTAATTGAAATTAAAATCCCTTACCAATGCTAACCATGGCGATTTTGATTTGAACGAGTTTTTGAAAGGCTCAATAAATTTTGGCTGAGGTGCATAGTTATATCCAATGGCTGCTCTTGTTTTTTTGATGTCCTCCAATTCAATAATCGGGTTTGTTCTTTCCTGGTGCGTATAGTTATAGTTGACATCCACATTTGAAATGTCTATCAGTTTAGGCTTTTTGCCATTGGTCTTATTCTTTCTAACATTAGTGAAGTTTACTGTTTTAATTGTGGTTTGATCTATTGCCTGGGTTTTTATTGAATCTGCATCATGAGAATTTTGCGCACCATTGATTTTATCCTTCAACTTAAGGTCCATATCCAATGGATCAAATTCTGGTTTGCTGGTTGTTTTGCTGATACCAGCATATACGGGAATTTGTAAACCAATATGCTTAGGAGTTAATTTTCCAAGATCAAGGCTGGTTGCTGCATCCCAGGTAAGATAATCTTCTTTACTTCTTTCATTCACTCTCTGTTCAATTGTACCAAAACCTACACTGCGATAATTAGCGCTAAGGGTAAGAGATCCAAGATCTGCTAATCGCATATCAACCCTTCCTAACGCTGCCCATCCGCCATTTTCGTTCATTTTTGTGAGGCGCATTTCATCAAACCAAAGTTCTGCATCCAGGATTTCTTTTTTTGCATTCTCCACTCCGATGAACATGCCCCTTACTTCGCCCAGATTGGGATTACCAAAAATACCATAGCGTTTACCGTCAGGACCGGTTTCGAAATAATAACTATTTATAGCCTGGCCGCTGCTGTTACGATGGATTTTGAGATCCGTAAGCTGTTTAAGATCGAAATCCATATTATTTTTTTCAGGCCAAATGATATCTTCATCCCTGGATCCCCAAGGTGTAATATTTAATGGAATGCGTATTTCATAATAGTTATTGGTGAAATCCGTTCCGATACGAATAACTGCATTTGCAGCACCATCCGCGATATCATTACCCGGAGTATTTAATGATTCAGCATGAATAAACATAGAGAGCTTGCCGTAGGGGCGAAGATCAAGATTCATAGTCTTAAAAAGACCCCGTATCTTTTCTTTTGGCAAGCCCTGTACACGTACACTAAGCGATTGTTCGTTTAACAATAACTGGACATTGTTGTTACTTAATTGCTCCTGCCGTTCAACTCCAGGTGGTTGTCTATATGGTATTGGCGTACGCTGATCATTCTCCTCAATATTTACGGCAAGTATGTCAACTTTTACAGGATCAGGGAACGGCAAGGATGGACTAACTCCAGTCGCATCCACTTCGTAAGTAAATTTTCTCCATTGATTTCTGACCAATTCGAGTTTAGCAAAACGCAGTACCGCAGTGTCCTCAAAACCTGTCATGAACGTGCGGATAAACCGGATTGATTTAAAGTCCGGAATGTTGCCAATTTTCGCCTGGAAATCTTTTATTGGAACACGGAACAGATACCAGGTTTCAGGTCTTTTAGAACCATCAGCAAGGTTTGCCTGTACTTTTCTAACATCGGTGATATAGGGGTTATTGAGAATGTTCATTCCCGGAAACAATGGAATGTGATACTGGAAATATTCTTCCACTTCATTCATTGTATTGTCCCGGTTCAATTCCTCCTGGTCGGGATATAGAGTGAACGCATTAAATTCATCGCTTTGTGTGGCCACCGGCGAGTTGCCCTGTGGACTATTGAAATTTTTGTAGCGCTGTAATATTCCATCATTTGAGGTAAAAGATGGGTCGCGATAGCCTTTAAAATTATCCTGCGAAGGATCGGTTGTTGCATTTTGGTAAACAATTGGGCTAACCACCGTTCTTAGTTGGTTAAGATATTTCGAGAAATGCCTCTGTTCTGCCGTGTCAGTTAAGCCATCTAAACCTGCATCCTGGAAGGGCCTGTCTGCAGGATCATTACTAAATGCATTTGTTACCTGCAAAGGATTTCGTGGTACCTGTCCCCAAACAGAGGTATCTACAGGTACTCTGGCAGCTGGTGTAGGTAACCCGTTTTCGTACAAACGTTTGCCATCGCGTAAAATATCCTCTGAAATGTTACCTAAATCAAAATACAATTCACCTCCCTGCGGATTGCGATTATTATACTGGAAAGGATCCATTACCCAGAACTCGATGAATTCTATATTGCTGGATTCAAAATCAGTTTGATCGATGTTGCGCATAACACCCCCCCATGATTCCTTGGGATTTTTCAGATAACCATTGGGATTTATTTTAGTAGCATCGGCTACGTAATTATAAGGTCCTCTTTCTTTAGGATAATAAGCAAGGTCAAACGTGGTCAATATTGCCTGGCCAATATCTGTGGTTCGCTTCGGAAAAATCTCGGATTGATAAACCAGTCTTGTCTCGGGCTTTGTCAATTCAGATATGTTATTTCGCAAGGGGTTGTCGGCGTCATTTCTTTCCTGCAATCTTTGTTCAATATTATACCAGGCCATCTTTGCACGCCTGTAGCCCGCTATCAAACTATCACTGTACTGGGACTCCGGAAACATTCCATTTCCCTGCGGTATTGAGGCTAAAGCCCAGCTAATTAAAGGGAATCGAAGATCAATACTGCTTCGCGTTCCTTCAAAATCGTCCACATAACTCGCACCACTACTTCCCTTTCCAATTTGTTTAGCATGGCCTGGATCCAAATAAGCAACTTCGCCATAAGCCGAAATCGATGAATTGGCTTTAGTGGAATAAAAAGGAATCTTATCCAGCCATTTGGAAATACGTGGTGCGTCATTCCGGTAATCGAAATCAACTCCGTACATCCTGTTTTTAATTGGATCTTCTCCATAAGACTGCTTGGTAAAGAAAGGACGTTCGCTTAACTGGATAGCGGTACCTCCTAAAGAAAGGTGTTTATTGGCCATATAGTCCAGCCGCAGTCCCATGAAATTTTTTGTTTGCAAACCATAGGTAGCATTGTTTTCAAACTGGATTCGTACCGGAATTCCTGAACTGATAATAGCGGGATTAATGACATGGAGTGTACCTAAATCATAGTTGATTTCATAA
>Ga0207650_10002955_pt1 | contig 11726 bp, 5 predicted proteins | sample KBSS63metaG_FD_184325 | JGI IMG/M metagenome (GOLD analysis project Ga0207650, IMG submission 184325) | Switchgrass rhizosphere microbial communities from Kellogg Biological Station, Michigan, USA - KBS S6-3 metaG (SPAdes) (version 2) | ecosystem: Host-associated > Plants > Roots > Rhizosphere >...
CTCGAGCCCGGCCAGCGCGTGCGCTCGAGCACGATCACCGCCACCGGCTGGGCGTCGCTCGGCAAGGCGCCCGGACGCCTGCGCACCGCGGCGGCGGTTTCCCCCGGCCTGCCGCGCCTCGGCAGTGACCCGGATCCCGCGATCTATGCGTCGACCGAGTGGTTCCCGAAGAGCCTGGGCAACGTCGGGCCGACGGGCGCGATGCGCGGGCGCGCGCTCGCCTCGCTCGCGCTCCGGCCGGTGCGTGTGCGTCCCGGGACCGGCGAGCTCGAGGTGGCGACCGGCATCGAGGTGCGCCTCGTGACCGAGGCCGACCCCGACGCCGAGCCCCTCGTGCGCCGGCGTGTCGTGCCCGAGTGGGAGGAAGCGTTCGACTTCGACGCGAACCGCTACGGCGTCGGCCTCACGCGCCCGGCGCACGAGACGTTCCCCGGCGCCCGCATCGAGCCGGCCGCGGGCCTGCAGTCGGCGGGCGGAGGCTTCCAGCCGTCGAGCCTGCCGAGCGTCGAGGGCAGCCCGGTGCAGTACCTGATCATCACCAACGCCGTGATGCAGCCGCAGCTGCAGCGCCTCGCCGACTGGCGCACGCGCACCGGCGTGCCCACGGTCGTGCGCACGCTCGAGTTCATCCAGGCGAACTATCCCTACGGCGTGGACCTGCAGGACCGCATCCGCCGCTTCATCAAGGATGCCTACCTGCAGTGGGGCACGACCCACGTCCTGCTCGGCGGCGACACCGACATCATCCCGCCGCGCTACGGCTTCACCACGTTCTTCTCGGGGAACTACATCCCGAGCGACCTCTACTTCTCGGACCTCGACGGCAACTGGAACGCCGACGGCGACTCGCTCTTCGGCGAGGCCTTCGCCGATTCGTCGAACCTCGGGGACAACCTCAACCTGATCCCCGACGTCTACGTCGGCCGCGCGCCGATCATCAACCTGGCCCAGGCCACGACGTTCGTCGACAAGACGCTGCAGTACAGCCGGACGCCGGTCGGCGATTACGAGAACCGCGCGATGTTCGCCGGCGAGGTGCTGTTCCCCCAGGACTGGAACCCGAACCTGACGATCTCGCTCGACGGCGCGAACGACTGCGAGTCGGCGATCCGCAAGCTGACGCCGGACATGCAGCCGCGGCGCATGTACGAGAACTATGTCGCCTACGACACCGTCGGGGCGGTGCCGCTCACGCGTGCCGCGTTGCTCGACAGCCTGAATCGCGGCTGGGGCGTCTTCCATCACGTCGGCCACGGCTTCCGCAACTCGATGTCGGTGGGGGACGCGGCGCTCACCAATCCCGACGCCGACGCGCTCACCAACGGCAACCGCACCTGGCTGCTGTACTCGATCAACTGCACCTCGAACGCGATCGACTTCGCCTGCATCGGCGAGGCCTTCTGCCTCAACCCGCACGGCGGCGCGGTCGCCAACGTGGGCTCGACGCGCGAGGACTTCCCGGTCACCGGGCGCGCCTACCAGGACGAGTTCTACGACCTCGTCTTCCAGCGGAAGGCGCACACGCTGGGCCAGGCGTTCTCGCAGCAGAAGCTGCCGTTCACCGGCCTCGCCTACTACGACAACACGCACCGCTGGACGCAGTTCACGCTGACGCTGCTCGGCGATCCGGCGCTGCCGGTCTGGTGGCGCAAGCCGAAGACGCTGACCGTGACCTTCCCGCCGACGGTGCCGCTCTCCGACACGGTCTTCACCGTCCACGTCACCGACGCGGGCAGCCCGGTCGACAGTGCGCGCGTCTGCATGCTCAAGTCCGGCGAGGAGTACGAAGTCGTGCTCACGAACTCGGCGGGCGACGCCGTGATGCACGTGCGCCCCGAGACCGCGGGCGCGGCCTTCCTGACCGTCACCGGCACCAACGGCGGCGCCTTCCGGCCGTTCGAGGGCACGGTCACGTTCGGCGCAGCTTCGGGCCCGGTGCTGATCTCGCGCGCGGCCGACCGCACGATCGACGACGACCAGCTGGGCGGGACGTTCGGCGCGAGCGACGGCGGTGCCGATGCGGGCGAGACCATCGACTGGCGCCTGCCGCTCAAGAACGGCGGCATCGGCTCGGCAGCCTCGGTGACGGCCACCCTGTCGTCGCTCGACCCGCGTGCGACCGTCACGGTCAGCGGCTCCTCGTACGGCTCGATCGGAGCCGGCGCGACCGCGAACGGCACGCCCTACCGCATCGTCATCGACGGGGCCCTGCCCGACGGCACCGAGGTTCCGTTCCGGCTCAACATCTTCTCGGGCGGCTTGCATTGGGTCGACGAATTCCGCCTGCCGGTCAAGGCGCCGGCGCTGGTGCACATCGGGAACACGATCACCGACAACGGCAGCAACGGAACGATCGGCAACGGCAACGGCCGCCTCGACGTGGGCGAATCGGTCGACCTCGCGATCACCGTGCGCAACGTGACGCTCGGCACGGCGTCGAACCTGACGGCGACGCTGTCGACAAGCTCGCCCGGCGTCATCATTGCCGGCCCGAACGCGACGATCGGCACGCTGGCCACCGGCGCGAGCGCCACCAGCACGCCGTTCCGCATCGTCAGCACGTCGAACTCGAACCCGGCGCTCCTGCTGACGATCAGCGACATCACCGGCGTGCGCTACCAGCGGACGATCGACCTGCTGCAGCCGGTCGCGGTCGTCGGCCTCGTCGGCACGGGCGCCTCGAGCACGATCACGCTGGTGTGGAAGAAGACGGTGAGCGGCGACGTCGCGGGCTACAACGTCTATCGCTCGACGCTCGTCGGCGGACCGTACTCGAAGGTGAACCTGACGCCGACCGACCGCACCGCCTACTACGTCGACGCCAGCCTGCCGTCGCTGACGCGCTTCTACTACCAGATCGCCGCGGTCGACTCCTCGGGCAACGAGTCCGCGAAGTCGGCGGTGTCGTCCGCCTCGACGAATCCGCCGCTGCACGCCAGCTTCCCGCTGCCGACCGAGCGCAACATGCCGTCCTCGCCGGCGGTGGCGAACCTCGACAACTCGAGCGACTCCTCGCTCGAGATCGTCGCGGGCGCGAACGTGCTCTACGCCTGGCACGCCGACGGCACGCCGCTGCTCGATGCCGACGGCTCGGAGCGCACCTCGGGCGACTTCACGCTCGAGGGTTCGTACTACGCGGCCGGCGCGACGATCGCCGACCTGAACCTCGACGGCACGCTCGAGATCGTGGCGCCCGACTGGGACAACAAGACGCTGCACGTCTTCGAGCCCAACGGCACGAACTTCCCGGGTTTCCCCATCTTCCTCAACGAGTCGATCTGGTCGACCGCGGCGGTGGGGAACATCGACGCCGACCCGCAGCTCGAGATCGTGTTCGCCTCGCGCGGGCAGAAGGTGTTTGCCTTCAACTGGGACGGCACCGAGGTGCTCGACGGTGACGCGAACCCGTCGACGATCGGCGTGTTCAAGACCATGCCGTCGGCGTTCAACGACGCCAGCCCCGCGCTCGCCGACCTCGACGGCGACGGCAAGCTCGACATCCTGGTCGCCGGGTTCGAGGGCCTCTTGAACGCGTGGCGCTTCAACGGCACGAACCTCCCGGGATTCCCGGTCAACCTGTTCGCGGGCACGACGTCGTCGCCGGCGGTGGGCGACATCGACAACGACGGGATCCTCGAGATCGCGATCACGAGCAACAACGGCAAGCTCAACGTCTTCAAGGCCAACGGTTCGCAGCAGCCGAACTTCCCGGTCACGGGCGTCCAGGCGACCGGCGTCTCGAAGTACCCCTCGCCGGTCCTCGCGGACATGGAGGGCCTGGGCCAGAAGGACATCGTGATCAACACCACCGACGGCTTCGTCAAGGTGTTCCGCCCGAACGGCACGCTGATGAGCCAGTGGACGAACGTGCGCTACTCCTACACGTCGAAGGCGTCGGAGAGCTCGCCCGTGGTGGCCGACATCGACGGCGACGGGCAGAACGAGGTGCTGGTCGGCGGCGAGGACGCGAATCTCTACGCGTTCGACAACGACGGCTCGCTGATGGCCGGCTTCCCGATCCACCTGAACGGCGAGATCCGCGGCACGCCGCTGGTCTACGACCTCGACAAGGACGGCATGACCGAGATCCTCCTGTCGGGCTGGGACCGGAACGTCTACCTGTGGGACTACCCCGGACTGTTCAACCCCACCGGTGCGGCGGCGTGGCCGATGTGGCGCCATGACCAGTTCCACCAGGGCCGCCTCGGCGGGCCGCTGCTCGTGGCCACGAACTCGGTCGCGTTCTCGGCGGTCGACGGCAAGCAGGCCGGGCTCGAGCTGACGTTTGCGCTGCCGATGTCGATCGAAGCCGAGGGCAGCTTCGACGTCTACCGCGCGAGCGGTCCGGGCGAGGTCGGCTCCTTCGCCTATCAGCTGCCGCCGTCGTTCGCGCGCATCAACACCGAGCCGCTGGCCCTGAAGGCGGGCGCCCTCGTGAACTGGAGCGACGTCTCGGCGCTGCCGGGCACGACGTACCGCTACCTGCTGGTGCGCCGCCAGGAGAAGCCCGGCGACGCGTTCCTCGCCTACGGCCCGTTCGCGGCGGAGGCGTCGGCCGAGGCGCCGGAAGTGGCGTTCGTCACGCAGAACTTCCCGAACCCGGTCGCGGGTGGCCGCACGACGATCGCCTACGGCGTGCCCGGCGGATCGGCGGCGGCGACGCGCACGACCCTGCGCTTCTACGACGTGCGCGGCCGCGTGGTGCGCACGCTGGTCGACGGCGTGGTGCCCCCGGGCAAGTACCAGGTGACCTGGGACGGCAAGGACGACCAGGGCGCGCGGGTGGGCTCGGGCGTGTACTTCTACGAGTACGTGGCGGGACCGACGAGCCTGCGGAAGAAGGCTCTGTTCATCGCACCCTAGACACGGTTCCTGAAACGGGGCAATTTCGGGCCCGGAGTGCTGTCAGCGCTCCGGGCCTAGTCATGATCGGAAGTCGAGATACAACGGAGGCTCCGTGTCTGCTCCTGTCCGCGTCCGCTTTGCTCCCAGCCCGACCGGCTCGCTCCACATCGGCGGCGCCCGCACCGCCCTGTTCAATTGGCTGTTCGCGCGAAACCAGGGCGGCGCATTTCTCCTGCGCAGCGAGGACACGGACGTCGTGCGCTCGACCCGTGAGGCCGAGGCCATGGTGCTGCGCGACCTCGCATGGCTCGGGCTCGACTGGGCCGAGGGCCCCGACAAGGGCGGGCCGTACGCCCCGTACCGCCAGAGCGAGCGCACGGACACCTACCGTCGGGACGCCAAGCGGCTGCTGGGCGCCGGGCAGGCGTTCTACTGCTACTGCACGGACGAGGAGCTCGAGGCACACCGAAAGGCCCAGCAGAAGGCCGGCCAGGCGCCGCACTACGCCGGGACGTGCCGTGACCTGACCGAGGCGCAGCGGGCCGAGCGGCGCGGCCGGGGCCTGCCCGAGGCGATCCGCTTCCGGGTGCCGGGCAAGCCGGTCACGTTCGTCGACCGCGTGCGCGGCGAGGTCACGTTCCCCGGCGACCAGGTGGGCGACTTCGTCGTGCTCAGGGCCAACGGCCTGCCGACCTACAACTTCGCCTGCGTGGTCGACGACGCGGGGATGGCGATCTCGCACGTCCTGCGCGCCGAGGAGCACCTGTCGAACACGCCGCGGCAGATCATGCTGTACGAGGCCCTGGGATACGCGATCCCCGAGTTCGCGCACATGTCGCTCATCCTCAATCCCGACCGCACCAAGATGTCCAAGCGCAGCGGCGAGGACGCGACGTTCGTCTCCGAGTTCCGCGCGCGCGGCTACCTGCCCGAGGCGCTGCTGAACTTCCTGGTGCTGCTCGGCTGGTCGTGGGACGGCGAGCAGGAGATCTTCACCGTTCCCGAGCTGATCGAGAAGTTCTCGATCGACCGCGTCAACAACACGGGCGCGGTGTTCGACAAGGACAAGCTCGAGTGGATGAACGGCCAGTACCTGAAGGCGATGCCGCTCGATCAGCGCGTCGCACGCGTGCGCGCCTACCTCAAGGAGACCGGCGGCGAGCCCGACGCGAAGGTCGTCGGCGACGTCGACGCGTTCCTCGCGCTCGCGACGGAGGCGGTGGGGGAGCGCCTGAAGACGCTCGCCGACGTCGAAGGCTACGCGGGCTTCGCGTTCCGCGACCCGGTCGAGATCGCCGACGATGCCCGTGCCGAGTTCGCGAAGCGGCCCGAGGGCGACCACCGCTTGCGTGCGCTCGCCGACGCGATCGAGCCGGTCGAGCCGTTCGAGCTCGAGTCGCTCGAGGCGGCGGTGCGCGCGCTGGCGGACCGGATGGGCGTCAAGGCGGGGGACCTGTTCTTCCCGGCGCGGGTCGCATTGACCGGGCGCCGCGTGGCGCCGGGAATCTTCGAGGTCATGCGGCTGCTCGGGAAGCGGCGCACGCTCGAGCGACTCCGGGCCGGGGCCGAGGTCTGGACGACAGAACATGCCGCGTTGCGGCAGTCCTCTTGAGGTCCTCCGGGTGGGTCGCCCGGGCCGACTGCCCGCAAGCGCGGCCTGCACGACCGTGTCCGAAATTCGGGACCCTGTCCGGCCTGCAGGGCCGTGCGAGGACCCGTCGCCCGGGCGACCCACCCGGAGGACCTCACGTTGACACGCTCGGACCAAGCTTGTTAGCTTCGCCCTTCACGTGCCCGGTCAAACGGGCGACCAGCCGATCGACAACAACAGCCTAACGCATTGAATGACAACGATATACTGCCCGGTGGTGTAACGGTAGCACGACTGGCTCTGGACCAGTTAGTCGAGGTTCGAATCCTTGCCGGGCAGCCAATTTTGAACCGGTTTTGCGACGCCCGGGCGGATTGCCCGGGCGTCTTCGTGTTACCGTTTCAGTGAGCGGGGGCTCGAAGGTGCTGCAAGTCGTTCGACACCAGGGTGGGCCCATGCGCGCATTGGCAACATTGCTCCTCTCATTGTTCCTGGTCCTTCCCGCGCAGGCGAAGTCGCGCCCCAAGGCCAAGCCCCGCACGGCCTCGAATTCGGGCGAGGCCACCGCCGTGCGCAACCTGCTCGCCACGGGTCGCCATCCGAATCTTTCCTGGCCCGTCGTCTCGGACGTGCGCGAGGACGTCGAGCGCATGTACGCGCGACACGGCTACGCGCCCGCGTGGCTCGAGAACGCGCGCCCGACGCCCGCCGCCAACTCCATGATCGACCAGCTCGCGGGAGCCGACAGCCTCGGCCTCGCGGCTTCCGATTACGATGCGGACTGGCTGCGCACGCAGGGCCATCGTCTCGCCAGCGAGGGCGCCGCCGCGCCGTCGGAGCAGGCGAAATTCGACGTCGGGCTCTCGATCGCCGCCGCGCGCTTCGTCGACGCGATCGAGCACGGCCGCGTGCCGCCGTCGGCGATGAGCGTCCAGTACCCGGCGTCGCCGAAGGGCGCGCCGCTCGACGCCATCCTCGACTCGCTGACGAACGAGTTCGAGCAGGCAGGCGTCCTCGAGCGCCACCAGCCGGCGCTCTGGCACTACCGCTACCTCAAGAACGCGCTCGCGCGCTACCGCCGGCTCGAGAACGACCCCTTGTTCACCACCGCGCTGGCGCTGCCGCGCGACCTCAAGCCCGGCGCGCGCTTCAAGGACGCGGCGAAGTTGCGGCGCCGCCTGGTGGCGCTCGGCGACCTGGGCGCCGCGAAACCGCCGAAGGCGAAGGCCGACACCGTCTATTCCGCGGAGCTCGTGGCGGGCATCAAGCACTTCCAGCGCCGCCACGGCCTCGATCCCGACGGCGTGATCTGGCCGAACACGGCCGAGGAACTGCAGCGCCCGCTGTCGGAAGGCGTGCGCAAGATCCGCCTCGCGCTCGAGCGCTGGCGCTGGCTGCCTGTGCCGTTCACCGCGCCGCCGATCCTGGTCAACGTCCCGGCGTTCCGTCTCTACGCCTATCGCGAGCTGCCCGACGTCGAGGAGCAGACGCTCGCCATGGACGTGCTGGTCGGCGCGGCGGACCGCAACGCCACGCCGTTGTTCGCCGGCTCGATGACCTATCTCGTGTTCCGGCCGTACTGGGAGGTGCCGACCGAGCTCATGATGGACGAGCTCGGGCCGCGCGCCGCGTGGGACGGCGAGAAGCTCGCGGAGTCGGGAATCGTTCTGGTCAAGAAGGACGGCGATCCCTCGAAGAACCTGCCGCTCACGCCCGAGAACCTGCAGCGCCTGGGCCGCGACCTGCGCATGCGCCAGCTGCCCGGCGAGCACAACGCGCTCGGCCGGGTGAAGTTCATGTTCCCGAACCAGCATGACGTCTACCTGCACGACACGCAGGTGGGCGGCCTGTTCGCGCTCGCGCGGCGCGACTTCAGCCACGGCTGCATCCGCGTCGGCGACCCGGTGGCGCTGGCGGAGTTCGTGCTGAAGGATCAGCCGGAGTGGAACGAAGGCACGATCAAGGCGGCGATGGACGGCGAGGACAACCACCGCGTCGACCTGGTGAACCCGGTGCCGGTGTTCGTCACCTACACGACCGCGGCCGCGTTCGCCGACGGCGAGGTGCGCTTCTACGGTGACATCTACGGGCTGGATTCGAAGCTCGAGGCGCTGCTGGCGAAGGGGTACCCGTACGGCGCGACGCCGTCGCGGAAGGGCGCCTAGCCTGGAACCCTAGGGGAGGATCTCGACGGGCGTGCCGAGCGGCACGGCGTCGAACAACTCCTCGATGTCCTGGCGGTTGAGCGCGACGCACCCGTCCGTCCAGTCCCACGAGGACGACAGCCCGTGGATCATGATCTGTCCGCCGAGCGGCGTGTTCATCGGCGGCGCGGCGCGATTGACGAACGCCGCGATGATCTTGTCGTGGTCCTCGTTCGAGATCAGGTTCGTCTCGAGGCCGCGCTCGGCATCGTTCGGGTTCGGGTAGCTCACGCCGATCGACAGCCCGAACTTGCTCCTGGGGTTCTTCGAGCAGACGAAGTAGTTGCCCTCGGGCGTCGCGTAGTCGCCCTGGGCGACCTTCGGCATCACGGGCTCGAGGCCGAGGCCCACGCGGTAGCGCCGCACCACCGACTCGCCCGACACGACCTGCAACTCGCGCTTGGACTTGAGCACGACGATCTTCGCCGACCGCGGCATGCGGAAGGCGGCGTCGGCGGGGGCCGGCATGGACGGCTGCGCGATGGAGAGGGCAGCGACGAGAGGCCAGAGCATCGGCGGTACTCCTGGGCGTCGGGACATGGTGCCCGGATGGGGAGCAAGATACGCTCCGGACCCGCAAGCACCGGGGAATCCTAGCTCTCCTTGGGATGCCGGCGCGAGCAAAATGGCGCCGTGCAATGTGTGGCCGTGCATCCTGCCTCGAAAGCGCCCGAGGTCCCGCCCGTAAGTCGTTGAAATTGCGTCAGGCCAAGGCGCCCGCCAGGAGCTGGTGGAAACGGTGGATTCCACTTTCCCGGGTCGGCGAGTAGCGCCCCCGGCCGTAGAGCCGGGAGGTCGTCCCCCGCATGACGCCCTCGACCACGGCCTCGTCCTCGAGCTCGACGTCGTGCAGCCCGGCGCCGGCTCCCCGGTCGAGCCGCGCCGGATCCGTGACCCAGGTCAGGAACGCGACGCGCGTGCGGTCGACGGCGAGCGGCCGCACCACGTTCACCGAGAAGCCCCACGGGTAGACGTTCATCATCAGGTTGGGCCACAGCCACAGGTAGTAGGCGGCGATGCGCGGGCCGCCGCGCGGCGACTCGTCGAACGCGTTGTCGCCGTCCTTCGCATGCCCCGTCTGCAGCACGCCCCAGGGCAGCGGCTCGGTCGTGTAGCTGCCGTAGTCGATGACGTCGTTGAGCCCGGCATGCACGTACGGAATGTGGAATCCCTCGAGGTAGTTGTCGACGTAGAGCGCCCAGTTGGCGGCGAGCTCGTAGTCGCGCGAGCGCTCGGGCGCGAACGACCCGTGGTCGATCGTGCGGCCCGCGAGTTTCGTGCGCAAAGGCTCGCTCCACTCGGCGAATGGGACCGCCGGCTGCAGCGAGGTAAAGAGAAAGCGCGACCAGCGCTCGAGCGGCAGGCGCGGCAGGTCGTCGGCGGGACGCGGGAAGCCCTCGGCCTGCTCGAACTCGGGCATCGACTTGAACCTGCCGTCGTGCGCGAATCTCCGGCCGTGGTAGCGGCAGCGCAGGACCGGGACCGTGCCCTTCTTCTCGACCACCAGGTTCGCGCGGTGCGTGCACACGTTGGAGAAGGCGTGCAGCGCGCCGGTCTCATCGCTGGCGAGCGCGATCGGCTCGGGCAGCGCGCCCTCGACGAAGGTGCAGGGCAGGACGCTGGTCGGGGCCGCGAGCTCGTCGGCGTCGGCGACGAACTGCCAGCTCGGCGCGAACACGGCCTCCTTCTGGCGCGCGAAGACGTCGGGATCCGAATAGACCCAGCCCGGCGGGGTGAGGGCGCGGCGGACGTCGGGATCGACGGTGAAGGAGCGCGGCATCGTGGCCTCCGGATCGGCGGCCAATCTAACACGCTTGCGGCCGGAGGTCAGGGTCCCGCAAGCTGCGCAGCATGATCCTCGTCGCGCTCGGCGCGCTCTCCGCGTTCCTCGCCGTCGCCCTCGGCGCGTTCGGTGCCCACGCCCTGCGCGACCGGCTTGCCCCCGAACTGCTCGCCGTGTTCGAGACCGGCGCGCGCTATCACCTCGTGCACGCGGTCGCGATCGTCGTCCTCGGCTTCGCCGAGGCGCGGCTGCCGGCGGTGCGCGTTTCCGCCATCCTGTTCCTGCTCGGCACGCTCCTGTTCTCGGGCAGCCTGTACGCGCTCGCGCTCACGGGCGTGCGAGCGTGGGGCGCGGTCACGCCGCTCGGCGGCCTGGCATTTCTCGTCGGCTGGGCGTGGCTCGCCTGGGCAGCCTTCGCGCGGGCTTCGGTGTGAACCGGCTGCTGCCGGGACTCGTACTTGCATTCGCCCTCGCGGGTTGCGGCGACGGCGGCGGACCGCCCGCGACCGCCGACACCAGCGACGCGTTCCAGCCCGCGACGGGGCTCGCGCTCGAGGAGGTGGCGCACGGGTTCGACGCGCCGCTCTACGCGATCGCGCCGCCGGGAGACCCGCGGCTGTTCGTCGTCGAGCAGGGCGGGCGGGTCCGCATTCTCGAGGGGGGGAAGCTCCTGCCGCACCCGTTCCTCGACCTGTCGGCCAAGACGCGGGCCGGCGGCGAGCGCGGCCTGCTGTCGATCGCGTTCCATCCGCTGTACGGCAGGAACGGCTTCGTCTTCGTCGACTACACCGACACCAACGGCGACACGCGCATCGAGCGCTACCAGGTGAGCGCCGACCCGAACGTCGTCGATCCGGCATCGGCGAAGCTCGTGCTGCGCGTCGACCAGCCGTACTCGAACCACAACGGCGGACACGTGCTGTTCGGGCCGGACGGGCGCCTCTACGTCGGGATGGGGGACGGCGGCTCGGGCGGTGACCCGCACGGCAACGGCCAGAATGCGAGCGCGCTCCTCGGCAAGCTCCTGCGCATCGACGTCGACGCGGCGGATCCGCGGGCGGAGATCTGGGCGCTCGGGTTGCGCAACCCGTGGCGCTTCGCCTTCGATCCGCCGTCGGGACTGCTCTACATCGCCGACGTCGGGCAGAACCGCTGGGAGGAGGTCGACGTCATGCCGCTCGCTCGACCCGGCCTCAACTACGGGTGGAACGTGCGCGAGGGCAAGCACGACTACAAGCCGGCCGGACGCTCGAGCGGGGGAATGGTCTCGCCGCTGGTCGAGTACTCGCACGACGCCGGCTGC
>Ga0207650_10002961_pt1 | contig 11719 bp, 13 predicted proteins | sample KBSS63metaG_FD_184325 | JGI IMG/M metagenome (GOLD analysis project Ga0207650, IMG submission 184325) | Switchgrass rhizosphere microbial communities from Kellogg Biological Station, Michigan, USA - KBS S6-3 metaG (SPAdes) (version 2) | ecosystem: Host-associated > Plants > Roots > Rhizosphere...
TCAGCACGCACTACGCAACGAAACCATGCATGCCCGTTCGCATTACGGACAAGCGGACGCGGAGGACATCTATCGCTCTACCGTTCGCTTCATGGAAACATTGGCGGAGAAACTGGCTGAAGTCCCCACGCCCTGACGCAAATGTTAGGACATCAGCTCAGCCAGCTTTACGCCGAGGACGCGCGCAATCGACAGCAGAACGAGAAACGACGGATTCGCCTCGCCGCGTTCGATGCTGGACAGGTGGTTGACGTGAATCCCGGCATCGAACGCCGTTGCTTCCTGCGACAGTCCAGCCGCAAGCCGTAACTCCCGCACGCGCTTTCCGAGCCGTATGAGCGCCTTCTTGTCTCGCGGCGGTGCCATCTTGACCGCGAAAGGAATCTCACACTATCCTGTGTCCGCACCACCCAATATATTGTGAATGACACGCTTAATTGTCTGAAGGGATTGTGCGATGACGCGACTCGAAAACTTCATCAAAGAATGGGGAGTGAAGCCGGGCGTCCTTGCCCGCAGGGCCGGAGTCAGTCGCGCGCACCTGCTAAGGCTTCGCAAAGGGGATATGGACCCGACGCGCGGAGTGATGTGCAAGCTGGCACTAGCGGCGAGCGCGATGCGATCCCGGCGCGTCTTTCTTACCGAGATGTTCGAGCTGACCGAGTCCGAGGAGTTGACGCACAACCTGCTAGTTGTCGCGAAGGCGATCCTCACCACGATGCCAGATGAGCTAAAGGAGCGATCGTGACGGCGCGCACCATCGAAGTCCACAATCCGCCCTCGTTCGTCGTCGTGTCCGCCCCGGACGGAAACGTCTGGTTGAACGCTCACCGCATTCTCAGCATGCGTGAGGACCGGCAAGGCACGCACATCGAGATGGACAACGGCGAGACGTTCCACGTCGCGGAGCGGGCAGCCGTGATCGCGGAGTATGTGCAGCGGCCTACCGTGACCGTCGTCCTCGATCCGCCGAAAGAGGAGTAACGATCGTTACTGAGATCGCGGTGCTACCATTCTCTCGCCATGACGAAGCCTGCCACATCAAGCGAGTACGACACGTTCACTGCGATGGTGGACAAGGTGCTGTCGGTACCGAAAGCGGAACTGTTACGGCGCGAGGCTGAGTACCGGAAGCAGGCCGATGCGAACCCGAGAAAACGCGGACCTAAGCGGAAGAGAGAACCTTAGTACGCCAGCGTAAACCAGCCCCTCGATCCGTTGTAATTCAAAAGGCAATCCTTCAGCAAATCACGCCCGATAAGACCTTGGATGCCCTGATGGTGCAGAGAGTTCGGCTGCGCGGCGAGCACTAATAGCGTAGGGCTACCAAAGGGCTCGTCCGTTGCCACTCCTGCCGGAATTACTAAGCCTATATCGTACTGGTCGCACTGGAGTGGGGTACCGCCGGTTAACGGACCGAATGCCGGCACTTGACCTACCGGCGCCAACTGGAGAGTCTGTAGTATTGATGGTTCTATGCATGTAGCACTTGCGCCGGTGTCAACTAGTGCTCGGATCGGTACAGGTGGCGGTATAGCTTGATTGGCGGCCTTTAATGCCACAAGACGCGCCGCGCTCACTACAACAAGTGCATCAAGAAGCGGTCCGTTCGGCGTAATTTGTAGCGTGAAATGCGGCACTGGCGGGTCTCACGCAATCTGTGGTTCGACGAACCGTGAGATGAATTGGACTATCTCTATTGCGCGAATCTGCTTTACCAGGAACGGTTCGAGCTTGAATTTTTCGTATCCGGCGTTGATGGCGTCCTCCGCGCTGGTAAACGTGCCAGCCACTTCGTCGCCATGGATGAGGACAAATTTACCCTCGGAAGCTTTCAACTCTGGAAGCTTCCGCTGGTAGGTCGCAAGTTCTTTTTCCAGCGCCATATCGATCGCCCTCATTTGAAGATTCACACGCAAATATACCGCCAGCATGCCCGCTATGCAACCGTCACAAAACGGTGACAGGCAGCACACCTATCCGGGGCCTCGCTTCCCTCGCCCCTGCCTCGGGAACTTCCTAGAACGGTTCCCACGGCTGCGCGGTCGGTTCGGCGGGCTGGACTGCTTCGATGGTTGGCTCTGCCGTTTCTCCCACCTTGCCGGTGAGTTCCGCGTAGGTGAGTCTCTTCCCGGCCACCTGAGAAACTACGGCGCTGAAACGGTCAGCGTCATTCATCCATTTGCGATTGTTGTAGCGGAACGACTGCTCATCGAGATAACGGAACAGGTGGAACGGCTCAACACTCACGTAGGTTCCGTGCAGGCCGCGCTTGAGCAGGCTCCAAAAATTCTCCATGGTGTTGGTGTGGATGTTCCCGTTCACATATTCGATTGCGTGATTGATGACGGCGTGTTCGTAACCCTCGGTCAGACCTTTGTACGACGGATGTTCGTCGCTGAAGATCGCCGCGCCGACTTCGATCGACTCCCGAATGCGGCGCTGGAGTTCGACCTTAGTAGTCTCGTCAACGTGGGCGGTCTTGACCTTCCCGCCACGCTCAATCATCCCGAATACAGCGGCCTTGCCCTTGACGCCGTGCGCGGTGATCTTCGCCGCGCGCTTCGACTTGTGCATGTTGCGGGACTTGCCGCCGATGTAGGTCTCGTCCACTTCCACGTCGCCATTCAGCTTCCCCCCGTCGTTGTCCTGCATCGCCAAGCGAATGCGGTGCATCATGTGCCACGCGCATTTCTGGGTCATGCCGACCGCACGATGAATCTCCCACGACGACACGCCATTCTTGCAGTTGGCAATCATCCACATAGCGGTAAGCCACTTCGACAACGGCAGTGCCGAATCCTCAAAGATGGTTCCCACTTTCACGCTGAACTGCGCGCGAGGGTGACGGCTCTTGCACTGCCACACGCGGCGCGCACCGACGTAGGCCACGTCCTTGCGTCCGCAGGTAGGGCAGGCCACTCCATCCGGCCAGCGGCGCGCTACGATGTAGCTGACACAGTTGTCCGGGTTAGCGAAGTAGATGATCGCTTCCTGAAGGGTTTGCGGATCGGTGGCGCTCATGACTCACAATATAGGCTCAGTCGCCTGATGAGTCAAGCATATTTTTACCCAAGAGTGTCTGTGCCACATAGCCGCGTTGTGACCGAGTCCCCGGCTCGATGTGGCACAGACACTCTTGTCTGTGCTACTTCTTCCTTGCTTCGCGCATTGCATCCAATCGCGCCTTCATCTTCGCCTCGGCGCCGACGTCTTTCGGTTCGTAGAAGCGGCGATCGGCGAGGGCTTCGGGGAGGCAATTCATCGCGGCGGTCTGCTCGTCGAAATCGTGGGCGTATTGATAGCCGCGGCCGTAGCCGAGGTTTTTCATCAGGCCGGTGGGCGCGTTGCGGATGTGGAGCGGGACGCCGGGGTTGTCGCCCTGGCGGACTTCGCGGACGGCTTCTCCATAGCCGATGTATGCAGCATTCGATTTCGGCGACGCGGCGAGATAGGTGACGAGCTGCGCCAGCGCCACGCCCGCTTCCGGCATGCCGAGGAAGTGGACGGTCTGCTGCACGGCGATGGCGAACACCAGCGCTTGCGGATCGGCGTTTCCGATGTCTTCGGACGCGGCGCGGACGAGGCGGCGGGCGATGTACATCGGATCTTCGCCGCCTTCGAGCATGCGCACGAGCCAGTACACCGAGGCGTCCGCGTCGCCGTTGCGGAGCGACTTGTGGAGCGCCGAGATGATGTTGTAGTGCTCCTCGCCGCCCTTGTCGTACATCAGCGAGCGGCGCTGCAGGATCTGCGTGACTTTTGTTTTATCGATCGGTCCGTCGGCTTTGGTAGCAGTCTCGACGACGAGTTGCAGCGAGTTGAGCGCCTGCCGCGCGTCGCCGGCCGAAGTCGCGGCCATGAAGTCGAGCGCATCGTCGGTGACTTCGATGCCGTACTTTTTCAGCGACGGATCGGCGATGGCGCGGCGGAGGATGGTCATCACCTGCTCGCGTTCGAGAGCGGGGATGACGACCACTTTCGTCCGCGACAGCAGCGCGGAGTTCACCTCGAACGACGGGTTCTCGGTCGTCGCGCCGATGAGGATGATGTCGCCCGCTTCGACATACGGCAGAAACGCGTCCTGCTGCGCTTTGTTGAAGCGATGGATCTCGTCGATAAAGACGATGGTCTTCGAGCCGCGCGCCTTCCGCTCCTTGCGCGCCTCTTCCATCAGCGTACGAATGTCTTTGATGGAGCTGCTGGTCGCGGAAAAGGTGACGAATCGCGCCTGCGTCTTGTTGGCGATGATGCGCGCCAGCGTGGTCTTGCCCGAGCCGGGCGGACCCCAGAAGATCATGGAGGGGATGCGGTCGCTCTCGATGGCGGTGCGAAGGAAGCGCCCCTCGCCGAGAAGCTCATCGAGACCGACGATGGCTTCCAGCGTACGCGGGCGGACACGCTCGGGAAGCGGAGCGTCCGACTTTGCCGGCGGATCGAAGGGGGCGGTGTCGAAGAGGGTCATTGCTGATTTGTCATCCTGAGGCTGCCGCAGCCGCGCGGCGCGAAGCGCTGCGACGGCGGAGGACGGCGAAGGATCTCAAGATGCGCAAATTGTGCTGAAACCCGGTTTCAGAGCATGCCGCGCATCTTGAGATCCTTCGGCGCGCTTCGCGGCCTCAGGTTGACAATCTAGCAAAGTAGCGAAAAGTCGATGTTGCCGCCGCTGACGACGATCGCCGTCTTTCCTTGCGGCTTGATCATCCCCGACAGCAACGCCGCGATCCCCAGCGCGCCGGTTGGCTCGATGACCAGCTTGGTCCGGTACATCGCCAGCTTCACCGCATCGAGCAGGACGTCGTCTTCCACGCTGACCACATCGCGCACGCGTTCCCGGATGACGGCGAAGTTGCGTTCGCCGATGGCCAGCGTTCGTGCGCCGTCGGCGATCGTCTTCGGCGGATCGATGGCTACGATCCGGCCGGATTTGAATGATTGCTCGCCGTCGTTGCCGGCCCGCGGCTCGACACCGTAAACATTAATGTTGGGATTGAGCGACGTTGAAGCGATCGCCACGCCCGAGAGCAGGCCGCCGCCGCCGAGCGGGGTGACGATCGTTTCCACCTCCGGCCACTCCTCGACGATCTCCAGCCCCACCGTTCCGGCGCCGGCGATGATGCGCCAGTCGTCGAAGGGGGGGATAACCGCGGCGCCGCTTTTCTCGGCGATCTCGCGGGCGACGGTGTCGCGTGTGGCCGACGTCACGCCCGCGGTGACGACGGTTGCGCCGTAGCCCTCGGTGGCTTGAACCTTCATCTGCACCGAGTTTTCCGGCATCACGATCGTCGCTTTGATGCCGAGGAGTTTGGCGGCGAGCGCGACGCCTTGGGCGTGGTTGCCGGAGGAGAAGGCCACGACGCCGTTTCGCCGTTCGTTTTCAGAGAGTTGCAGGAGGGCGTTCATCGCCCCGCGAATCTTGAATGAGCCGGCGCGCTGCAGGTTTTCGCACTTCAGACGGACTTCGACGCCGATTGCCTCGGAGAGCGAACGGCTGGCGAGGAGCGGCGTGCGATGAACGTACGGCTCAAGGCGGGCGGATGCGGCGCGGACGTCATCGATGGTTACGGCGGCCACATCGATATTTGAAGAATTCACCGGCGCAGTATAAACTCCGGCAAACTGACCACAGAACGGTGCACTACGCGCCGGCCAAGCATTAACGGGCAAAAGGTTATTTTCGGGGAGGTTGGGGTTATGTGGAGAAGGGTTACCCGCGGCCTGGTTCTCGCTGTTCTCGTATCGCTCGTCGTTCCGGTGCTCCTCGCACAAACTGCGGAAACGCGCGGCAATCTCGATTTTCCCGATCCGACGGTCACTCAGTCCGGCGTGATCCTGGTCAAAGGATGGTTCCTCGATCCGGCCCTGATCTCGAGGATCGCCGTTTACGTCGACGATCAGTTCATCGCCAATTCGAATACGAATCTGCCGCGCATCGACATCGTCGAGGCGTATCCGAACTATCCCGGCATTCAGCACATCGCGCCCGGATTTTCGATCGGCATCCTGGCCAGCCGTTTCAGCAACGGCCCGCACACGCTTTCGGTCCGCGTGTTCTACAGCGACGGCGCGACGACGGAGCTGGGAAGGCGCACGATCATCATCGACAACACGCTGAACCAGTCGCCTTTCGGTAATGTCGACATCCCCGATCTCTCCGGGGTGTACAACGCCTCGGGATCGTTTCCGGTCTCCGGCTGGGCGCTGGACACCGACGGCGTCTCCAAAGTGGAAGTGCTGATCGACAACGGCGTGGCGCAGAACGCGATGTACGGCGATCCGCGCCCTGACGTCGGCAACACGATCGCCGACTGGCCGGACGCGCTCTACAGCTCGTTTATCGCCAACGTCGACACGACGCGTTTTCCGGACGGCGTGCACACGCTCGACGTTCGCGCCACCGATCGCCTCGGCATGTCGCGCCTTCTCGGCCGCCGCACGGTTCAGATCTTCAACGAGAACTCGAACCTGAAGCCGTTCGGCTACATCGACGAACCGAAACGCGATGCGACGTTGTACGGCACGCTCTGCGGCACGGTCCCGACCTTCTCGCCGTTCGTCAATCCGCAGTCCCACATCACGCCCGTCCGCGGATGGGCTCTCGACCTCGGCACGCGCACGGAGACCGGCCGCGTGGCGTACGTCGAGCTGGTGATCGACGGACGCCGCTGGTATTCGACGGCCGAGGACTGCGGGTTCAGTCCGATCTTCAGCAACTACGTGAACTGCTACGGCATGCCGCGCTTCGACGTGGAGCGCTACTACCCGAACTATCCCGATGCGCCGCGGTCCGGCTACCTCTTCACACTGGACGTCGGCGCGCTCATGGCGCTCGGCGTCAAGCCCGGCAACCACATCCTGAAAGTGCGCGTCGGCGATAACCAGGGGACCTTTACCGAGCTACCGAATCGCGACGGCATCCCTGTCTTCTTCCAGTGCGCCGAGGATTTCGTTGCCTCCGCGGTCGGCTTCATCGACGTTCCCCACACCTCCGACTTCATGAAGGGGACGGTGACGTTCCAGGGTTGGGCTGTGATCGAAGGTTCGCCGGTTCAGAACGTCGAGATCATCGTCGACGGCGACTTCAAGGGACTGGCGCAGCTCGGCTTCCCGCGCCCGGACGTCGCGGTGCAGTATCCGTATCTCGGATTCACGCAGAACTCAGGCTGGCGCTTCGCGATCGACACGACGAAGCTGGCCAACTCCAAGCACCGGCTCACCGTTCAGGTGGTCGATTTCCGCGGCCTGAAGACGATCATCGGTTCGGTCGACTTCTATACGCAGAACGCGAACGCGACACCGTGATTACTGCTGCGCGGCGGCTTTCGCCGCCGCGCAGCGTTGTCGGTTGCTTGCGCTTCGCGCGTTATCCCTGCCGGCGGCGCGGCGCGAAGCGCGCAGTTTCATCGCCACGCATACACATCGACATTCGCCCGCGCTCTCAACTGCGTTGTCCAGGTCTCGATCTGTTGATCGAGCTGGCGCGAGCGGATGAGCGTGCGGATCTCTTCGCGAACGTCGTTGAGCGGCGGAACCGGGAGACCGCGGGCGACACGCTGCTGGCGCCAGGGGCCGTTGTAGTACGTCTCGATGTCGTCGTTGGCGACGAAGACCAGCGGCGCGAAGCGCTCCTGGATGTATGCCTCGACCTGCAACTGCCGTTTGATCAGCGCGCGCAGCTCGTCCGGCGTCAGCTCGGCACGCGCGAGCGCGGCGTCGAGGTCGGCGGGGGAGGCGAAGCGGTGCTGGATCTCCACCAGCCGCGCCTCGATCGAATCCTTCGGAATGTCCTGCGCCCCGAAGCGCTCGACATCGCGAAAACGCAGCGCCTGCGCGATCAGCGCTTCGAGGATGTCGTGTCGATAGTCGTCGTCGCTCCGGCCGGCAACGCGCGGGAAAAAGCGAACCTCCGCCATCTGATTGACCTCGCTGACGGTCAGCACCTGCTGATCGATGACCGCCGCGATGCGATCGACCGTAGTCGCATACGCCGGCGCGGCGAGCAGAAAGGCGAGCAAAGCGAGGCGTTTCATGCGATTGTCATTCCGGTATGGGCGGCGGGTGTCGCCACGCCACGCCCCCAATCTTGACACCTTCCGCCGCAATTCCTACATTCTCCTCGGCGTTAGCGGTCGGACGGCATGCCCCTAATGGTTCAACATATTGAGCTGAGTGGTGACGATCTCGACAGCCGCGCCCGTGAGGTGCTGCGCGAGATCATCATGCAGCACGTCGCTACAGGCGAGCCGATCAGCTCCCGCTCACTTGCCAAGGGCGGACGCTTTCAACTCTCGCCCGCCAGCCTCCGCAACGTGATGGCGGATCTCGAAGACCTCGGCTACCTCCAGCAGCCGCACACCTCGGCCGGCCGCGTCCCCACCGATCGCGGCTATCGCTTTTTCATCGATCACATCATGCGTTCGCGCACGCTCTCGCAGCGCGAGCGGGAGATGATCGACGACCAGGTCAGCCACGCCAACGAGATCGACGAAGTGCTTCATCTCGCCTCGCGCGTCCTGTCGAAGCTCAGCGATCAGGTCGGCGTCATCTTCATGCCCACGCTGCTGCAGTTCACCATCCGCAGCATGGACTTCGTCGCTGTCGCTGACAGCAAGATCATGTGCATCATCGTCGGGCAGAACGGCGTGGTGGTGAACAAGATCATCGAGGCGCGGCAAGCGTTCACGCGCGATGAGCTGCAGAACATTTCGCGCTACATCACCATCGAGTTCAGCGGGATGACGCTCGACAGCATCCGCCGCCGCCTCATTCGCATGACCGAGGAGGAGCGCGCGCGGCACGACTCCATGTTGCAGAAAACGATCTCCCTCGGCATCGAAGCCGTCAATGACGTCACGCCGCTCCAGCACGAGCTGTACGTCGAAGGGACCGCTTCCATCCTCACCAAGCCCGAGTTCTCCGATGCGGTCTCAATGCGCAAGACTTTCCTTGCCTTGCAGGAAAAAGAGAAACTGGTGGAGATCTTGAACTCGTGTCTCTCTGAAGAAGGTCTGCAGATTCTGATCGGCTCGGAGAGCAACTTTACGCAGATCTACAACTTCAGCATCGTGGCGCGCCGTTATGGTACGCAGGCTGCGCCGCTCGGAATGGTCGGTATCATCGGCCCGATGCGCATGGAGTACGCGCGCATGGCCCCGCTGGTCGATTACCTCGGCCTCGCGCTCAGCCGGAAGATCGAAGAGGAACAGGAGCAACAGCAGTGAGCGAAAACGACAACGATGATGATGCCTACGTGATCGAAGACACCGGCGAAACCGTCGCAGACATCGAGAACGAGATGGAAGCGGCCGCACAGGAAGCCACCGCCGAACGTCCGCCCGCGCCGGCGCAAAACGAGGATTTCCGCGACCGCTACGTCCGCACGCTGGCCGACTTCGAGAATTTCCGCAAACGCTCCGAGCGCGAGAAGATCGATTTCCGGCGCTACGCACTCGGCGACGTCATCCGCGACCTGCTCCCGGTCCTCGACAACTTCGATCGCGCGCTCGATCACGCCGAGGAAGGCGACGAGTTTCACAAAGGCGTGTCCCTCATCTACAAACAGCTCTTCGACGTTCTGCAGCGCCACGGACTCAAGCCGATCACCGAATCAGGCGTCCATTTCGATCCGAACATTCACGAGGCGGTCATTCGCGAAGAAGATTCGTCCGTCCCGTCGCACACTGTGGTGGCAGTCCTCCAGAAAGGCTATTTCCTGCACGACCGTCTGCTCCGTCCGGCCATGGTCAAGGTCGCCGTCGGCGGCCCCGAGGAGCCCTCGGGCAACTAGCGCATGTCGAAAATCATCGGAATCGATCTCGGGACGACCAACTCCTGCGTTGCCGTCGTGGACGTCGCGACGCCGCAGGTGATGCCGAACCGGGAAGGGAGCCGCACCACGCCGTCGGTGGTCGGCTTCACCGAGGACAGCGACCGCCTGATCGGGCAGATCGCCAAACGCCAGGCCATCACCAATCCGTTCAACACCGTCTTCGCCATCAAGCGCCTCATCGGCCGGAAGTACGACTCGGACGAAGTCGCGCGCGCCAAGCAGATCCTCCCGTACCAGATCGTCTCCGCCGACAACGGCGACATGAAGGTGAAGATCCGCGACCGCGAATATTCACCCGAGGAGATCTCGGCGTTCGTGCTGATGGAGATCAAATCGTTCGCCGAAGAGTTCCTCGGCGAGCCGGTCACCGAGGCGATCATCACCGTGCCCGCCTACTTCAACGACAGCCAGCGCCAGGCCACGCGCGACGCCGGCAAGATCGCCGGACTGGAAGTTCTCCGCATCATCAACGAGCCGACCGCCGCCGCGCTGGCGTACGGTCTGGACAACAAGCAGAACCAACTCATCGCCGTCTACGACCTCGGCGGCGGCACGTTCGACGTATCGATCCTCAAGCTCGAAGACGGACTCTTCGAGGTGCTCTCCACCTCGGGCGACACCTACCTCGGCGGCGAAGACTTCGACAAGCGCATCATCGACTGGCTCATCGAAGGCTTCCAGAAAGAGACCGGCATCAGCCTCGCCGACGACCGCATGGCGCTGCAGCGTCTCAAGGAAGCGGCCGAGCGCGCCAAGCATGAGCTCTCCGTTTCCGACGAGTCGCGCATCACGCTGCCTTTCATCTCCGCCGACGCCTCGGGGCCGAAGCATCTCAACAACATTCTCACGCGGCGCGAGTTCGAGAAAATGGTCGAGGACCTGATCCAGAAGACGATCGATCCGGTCAACGACGCGCTCAAGCAAGCCGGTCTGACGCCGAAGGACATCGACGAAGTCGTTCTCGTCGGCGGTCAGACGCGCATGCCGCGCGTCGTGGAGGCGGTGCAGCAAGCCTTCGGCAAGGAGCCGAATCGCAATATCAATCCCGACGAAGTGGTGGCCGTCGGCGCCGCGGTGCAGGCCGGCATCCTCCGCGGCGACATCAAGGACATGATCCTGCTCGACGTCACGCCGCTGTCTCTCGGCGTCGAGACCCACGGCGGCGTCTTCACCAAAGTCATCGAGCGCAATTCGACCATTCCGACGAAGAACTCGCTGATCTTCACCACCGTGGCCGATCATCAGAACAAGGTCACCGTACACGTGCTGCAGGGCGAGCGCGAATTCGCGCGCGACAACAAGTCGCTCGGCAAATTCGACCTGGTCGGCATTCCGCCGGCGCCGCGCGGTGTGCCGCAGATCGAAGTCACCTTTTCGATCGACTCGAACGGCATCGTCAGCGTCACCGCGCGCGACCAAGCCACGGGCCAGTCGACCGGCGTGCAGATCAATCCCGCCGGCGGCCTGTCGCAGGACGAGATCGAACGCCTGGTGAACGAAGCGGCCGAGCACTCCCGCGTCGACGCCTCCCGCCGCGATACGCGCATGCTGCAGAACAAGCTCGAGGGAATGATCTACACCAACGACAAGGTCTTCCGTGAGTTCGGCAAGATGCTGAACGAGGATGATCGCGAGAAGGTCGAGCGCTGCATCGCGAAAGCGAAGGAGTCCGTTGCCTCGGAGGAAAAACAGCGCCTCAACGACGCGATCTTCGAACTGCAGACGGCCTCGCGCATCCTCACCAGCGTGATGCTTTACAACCCGATCAATAAAATGAACTCGCCGGACGGCGCTCCGTAACGATTACGAATGGCTACGACAGAAAAACGCGATTACTACGAAATTCTCGGCCTGGCCCGCGAGGCCACGGTCGACGACATCAAGAAGGCC
>Ga0207650_10002962_pt1 | contig 11718 bp, 6 predicted proteins | sample KBSS63metaG_FD_184325 | JGI IMG/M metagenome (GOLD analysis project Ga0207650, IMG submission 184325) | Switchgrass rhizosphere microbial communities from Kellogg Biological Station, Michigan, USA - KBS S6-3 metaG (SPAdes) (version 2) | ecosystem: Host-associated > Plants > Roots > Rhizosphere >...
CCCGTCCGATCGCCGGCTCATGCGCTGCTACGAGGCCGAATACGAACTCTTTCGGATGGTGGAGCGTCGGTTGTGCGAGCCCGATATCAGCCGCGTCTTCCGCTCGGTGGACGAGTTCCTTGAGACCGCAGGTCGGGTTATGAACCGACGCAAGTCTCGGGCGGGCCGCTCCCTCGAAAACCACGTCGAGCATGTCCTGCGGCAGGCCAAGATTCCCTTCGACGTGCGCCCCGACATCGAGGGCCGGCCCGACATCGTCATTCCAAGCAAGGTGGCTTACGACGATCCGACATACCCGGAGCACAAGCTCTTCGTCGTCGGCGTCAAGACGACCTGCAAGGACCGCTGGGGCCAAGTCGTCAAGGAGGCGCCGCGCGTGCGGCACAAGCATATACTAACGATCCAGCGCGGCATCGCCTCGGGCCAGTTGGCGGAGATGCACCGGGCCAGCGTGAGCCTGGTGGTGCCCGCCGAGCGGCACGGCGACTATCCGCGGGAACGGGAGATCGAGATCCTCTCAGTGGAGAATTTTATCGGAGTGGTACGGGATCGGCTGGGTCTGGCCCGTGCCTGACGTCTTCACGAAGAAGAAGCGCTCGGAAGTCATGGCTAGCATCCGCGGACGCGGGAACCGCACCACCGAACTGGCCGTCGCCGACCTGTTCCGTCGGCACCGCATCAGCGGTTGGCGCCGCCATTGGCGGGTTCCGGGCCGGCCGGACTTCGCCTTCCCCCGGGAGCAGGTCGCGGTGTTTGTTGACGGATGCTTCTGGCACCGCTGCCCGACCTGCTCCACCGCTCCGGCCACCAACCGCGAGTTCTGGCAGGCCAAGCTCGACATCAACGTCGCAAGGGACCGCTCCGTTACTCGCACGCTCCGCCGGTCCGGCTGGAGAGTGGTCCGTATCTGGGAGCACCGGCTGCGCCGGCCCTCCGATCGGGTGCGAATCGTCACGCAGTTGGTCCGGCTCCTCTCTGGTCCGGTTGACAAGCAGTGACGATGCCTGTTCGAGGGGTACTTTTCGCTCAGGTCTGGCCCTACGCATGGCTCTTCATTCTTTTTCCCGATCGGGCCACGGTCTGTGGCTCTTATCCGAACAGGATGACCACTCCACCGAGGACATCGATCGGTTTCATACCTCCTCTTACTGCGAGGCGATCCGCTTCTGGTCGTTCATTCCCGGGTCCATGAGTGGCTCGATGCGGCCTTTAACGGGAACGTCTTCATTGACGAGTATTCGGTATAAGCCGAGCGTCCAGCTTCCAACAGCTCTGAATGGTCATTGACGAGCTAGGCCAACTGGCTGTAGCCCAATTGTTTATCATAAACACATATCTCGACCCGTGAAACAGTCGGCGCAACACTATGGAGCGACGATATCTATCGGTAGATCAGTGCTCTCGATTGCCAATTGATACCCGCCATTATGAATTGGTGTACGGATACTCTTTCCAACGTTCACTTTGCATGTTGACCCATCAAGGCCGCCTCTCTAGTATGCCGCCACTTGCAGTCAGGTGCCTAAGCCCAGAGTCGCCGTCAACTTCTGCTTTAATTGAGCGGGGCAGACAACCCGCCATGCAGGACCACTCCTTGCCCGAGGAGACAAGTTGACAATGAAGGGGTCGCCCAAAGACCCAGCAGCGCTAAGTCCCGCTTATGTGCATTCGGGCTTCTTCGTTTTACGTACCCCGCTCTTACCCTTTGCGGAATGGGCGGAATGGCTCGACCGGGTAAGAATGGCTTCACCGACAGGGACGCCAATTGGCTCTGAGGCAGAGCTCAGGCTTCTTGAGCAGGAGCTTCGCGAGTGGTCCACCGACTCCATTGTCAGTGAAGGTCTGTTTCTTGCATCGTCAACACTCGTGTCGGAGCTAGAGGCCAATTCTGAAAGCCGTAACGCGGCTCAGTTGGCCCGTACCAGCCGGGCACTAGGCAACTATCGCGCCAGGATGTCCGGACGCTGCACACCATTTGGACTCTTTGCCGGTTGGACAACGGGTAGGATCGACTCTGAGAGCAGACTTCAACTTCCTTCGCGTTCTCACTACTTGCGTACGACCCGATTGGATAGCGGGCTACTTACACGAATTATTGACGGCATATTCTCGATGCGCGAGGACTGGGACTGTCTGGTAGTGCGGCCCAACGCAAGCATTATAGAAGTTGGTAAGCGCATCCGCTTTACGCAGGTCCGCACCAAACTGGAGCGTGTTGAATATTTCCTAATGTCAGTCGCGATCGATTCATCTCTGGAGCGTCTTCTTTCAGTGGCAGCAGGGGGCGTAACAATCGGAGCTCTGAGGCGCTCGCTTCAAACACGCGGCGATTCTTCCACTGTAGCAGCATACGTAAAACACGCTGTTAAGTCACAACTCCTCGTCCCGGATTTGTGTTATTCGGTTACAGGTGCAGGACCTCTAGAAGATTTACTAGGTGACTTGGAGCGGAACCAATGCCTTCAGGCCGAGCATCGCAAACTAAGCGCCGTCAAACTCGCACTCGGCAACGTGGACAAGAACGGCCTGGGGGTCACACGCGATTCCTACCTCTCGATCGCAAATCAATTAGGGGATGTCGCTACGGCAACACCCCCTAGCCATATGTTTCAGGTAGAGCTAACAAAACCCGCATCAGGTATGACACTAAAGGCCTCGATAGTCGAAGAACTTCTGGCCGCAGCAAAGGCGCTGCATTGTTTATTTGCGAAGCCTTCTGACCTGTTAACCTCATTTCGCAAGAAGTTTGTCTCCCGCTATGGTGACGCAAACGTCCCTCTTCTTGAGGCTTTAGACGAAGAGTCGGGAATAGGCTATGGATCTTCCGGGGCAACCGCAATCTTGCCACTTCTGGCCGGGGTGCCTCGGACTCACCCGGGGCGTCTCTCTCAAACAATCGCCTACAGCAAGCGCGCCAGGCTATTACAGCGGTTGCTTTACGACCTGCGCGCAACTGGCGGAGATGAGATCGAACTCACGGACGAACATCTCGACGAGTGTCGGGATCGCAATGCCCCCCCCTTGCCTGACGCATTTCACATCGGAGGATCGATAGTTTCCCTTGATGACATAAGCCCAATTTGCGCACGAATTGATCATGTATCCGGTCCTTCGGGCGCAATCATGCTCGGACGCTTTTGTCACATAGACAAAGAGCTACGACAGCAGGTAGAGAAGCATTTGGCAACAGAGGCAACCTTGTATGACGCGGAGCTGTGTGAAATTGTACACGTACCAAGTCCTCGCCTAGGTAACGTAGTCGCCCGTCCCAAACTTCGCAAATATGAGATACCGATACTGGCGCGGTCCGGCGCAACTACCGACACACAAGTGCACCTCAGCGACCTGATGATCGCAGTCCAGGGTGAAGAGGTTATTCTCCGCTCACGACGACTCGGGCGGAGAATCTTGCCAAGACTCACATCCGCTCTTAATACAACGCTGCCCGGCCTCGGTCTCTATCGCTTCTTGGCAGCTCTTCAGTGGCAGGGCGTGTGCACGCCTTTAACATGGGACTGGGAGCATCTCGCGGAACTCCCATATCTCCCCCGAGTGCGCTACAAGCGCGTTCTATTGACAACCCAACGCTGGCGGCTCGACAGCAAGGAGTTGAACACACTGCACGCGGATAGTGCACCCACGAGGTTTGCCCGGTTTCAGTCGACACGCCAGCGACTCGGATTGCCGCGATATGTGTCTCTTATAGAAGGCGACAATATTCTTCCGATCGATTGCGACAATATTGCGAGCGTTGAAAACTGTATAAGTACAATCCGGAAGCGACGTAGCGTGACGCTGCGAGATCTTAATACAGGCACAAATGGACTTGTCGTGACAAGTCCCGATGGCGAATTCGTCAACGAATGCATTATACCATACGTACGCAAAGCATCAATGAATGCGACTACGTCTGTGACTGGTCCCATTGGCGACCCGGCATCGGGGCCCTGGCAGCATAGTCACAGGATGACCTCGCAACAAATGCGAAACTCGCGCCAAAGGCCACCCGGCTCACAATGGTGTTATGCGAAGATCTATTGTGGCGAGGCTACAACAGATCGCATATTGCTAAGTAACATCGAGCCATTGGCAATGCAGCTCGCGACGGCGGGTCTAGTAAACGGCTGGTTCTTCGTCCGCTACTACGACGAGGATCCTCACTTGCGGGTACGGTTCTGGCGAACAGGGGCTCGCATCGCAGCCCACACCCAAAGGCGGATCAGTCGGGTGCTGGAAGGCCTTTTGACATCAGGCACGGCTTGGCGAATCGCGTACGATACATACGATCGTGAGGTTGAGCGCTACGGTGGTGTGTTGGGAATTGACGCGTGCGAGACGATGTTCCATGCAGACTCGCGGGCGGCGGTCCAGCTCATACGCGAAATAGACGCCGCAAGCGATGAGAGATGGATCCGGACGATTAGCGGTGTCGACAGCATATTAAATGACTTTGGCATGTCACTGGATGACAAGCTGCAGTTTGCTGAGAAGCGAGCAGCCTTGATAGGGGAACTATCTGGTCTGTCCGGGTCCCTCCAAGTGGTAAAAACAAAATTCCGCACGGCGCGCGCTATGGTGGTGGACGCAATAATGGGCGACCATACCTACGACAGTGTCTTGCTTGAGAGGTCGCATGCAATGCAACCCGCCGTTCAGATTCTGGTTGCGCACGCAGCTGCGGGCAAGCTGGGCCGTGCCTTGCCCGATATTGTTACAAGCATAGTACACATGCACGTAAATCGTATGCTCGCATCGCTACAGTCGCAGCAGGAAGCAATTATATATCGATATTTGGCATTGGGATACCGCGGTCTGGTTGCGCGCAGAGATAAGACAGAATAATCAATACGAATGCGGTTCCATGAGCACTGCGGGAGGGTGGCAGGCCAGAGCGACGAAGATGACGCCTTAGTGTGGGACGCAGCAACTAGGAATGGGTGGCGGAGGTAGCCATGCATGCTCGCGCACCGCCGGACGAGTCACACTCTCAGGAGTTGCGAGTTGTAGGGAAACACTTCACGTGATGCCCTAAACCCATAACGAGCCACAGTGGAGGTCATGATGGGACGCAAGACGCGCAGCCCTCTCGTTCTCAACTTCGATACAATTCGGGCACTCACTGACGAAGAGGCGGCGAAGGTCGTGGGGGGCGACGTTATGCCAAGCACTGATTCCTGCGGGACCGACGGCTGTGGATGCAGCCCGGGGACCTTCCAGCCTGCCCCGTGCGACGGGTCGGGTCCCACCAACCCTTCTTCACCGGGCGCCTGCACTACCCACGCTGCACTGAGATGCACGGTCGGATGCTAATACAAGAAAGGCCCTGACAGTTGGACCTCGACCGGCTCGCGTGCGGGTGGCTGACGCACGCGGGTCGGTGCTGTCCAGGCACAATGTCGGTCGGATCTACGGCCCGCGAGATGCGTTCGTATTGACACGGTGCGTTCGACGAAGCATGAGAGAACAGTCATGACGCTCGGGAATGGGAAACAATGCCAAGAGGTGGCGTTAATGTCAGCCTGGACTGCATACGCAGGTGAGTCGCTGGAAGCTACAGCCCGAGACGCGGCAATGGAAATTCTGGATCAGCTTGCGATAGAGGTTCAGGGAGAACGCCTATCCATGGATCTGTGGGAGGGGGCGGCGGGTGTGACCCTCGCATTAGAGTCAATTGGCACCGTGGCGGGTGACGCCGCTCTGACCATGGCGGCTGATCGCGCTTGGTCGAATGTGTTAGATGACCTCGCAAATCGAGTGCTCGGGCCAAGCCTTTTCATGGGAATCGCCGGACCGGGGTGGGTGCAGGCTTACCTAGAGAAGTCGAGCACGGACGAGGGCGATAATGACGGGATTCACGAGGCACTGGAAACGACCCTGCTTGATCATGTGCGTGCTCACAGACACAATACACGGTTGTTAGGGAACGATCTGATTGGGGGCCTTGTAGGCGTTGGTGTATACGCACTGGAGCGATGGCCGCACGGCCGCTCAGTGGAAATCCTCACCGACGTCATTAGTGCCTTGGCGTCGAGAGCAATCGAGTCACGTAACGGCTTTACTTGGCTTGACCATCAAAAGAGGCTGTCGCCAGGAATGAACGCCAGCCCAGATCTTGGCGTCGCCCATGGCGTTCCGGCTATGCTCGTATTGTTTGCGCGCGCCGAACAGCTCAACATGTTATCGGTGCGTGCCAGGGACGTCCTCGAAGGCACGGCCACGTGGCTAATTCACGAACAACGTGATGACGCGGCCAACTTCCGGTACGGTTACACGGCTGACTCTGTCCCGTCAGGTACGAAGCGAGGCTATTCCAGGCTGGCATGGTGCTATGGCGATCTCGGTGTCGCAAACGCTTTCGCTGTAGCAGGAAACTGCTGTGAGCGGAAGGAGTGGCTCACTCAGGCGAATCTACTGGCACTCCACTGCGCAAAGATGGCGTTTGAAGATACGGGAGTCGATGACCATGGCGTGTGCCATGGCGCTGCTGGGGTAGCACATCTCTTCGCGCGCATCGCTGGGCTCGTCAGTAACCCTGAATTGCTGTCAGCTGCACGGCGTTGGCTGTCGCTGTTGTTGGAGACCAGGGTGCCCGGAGTCGGCATTGGTGGGTTCGCCCGCATGAAGCCACGAAATCCCTCAGGTAATGGTCCGGAAGAGCGCGACTACTATCTGGCGAAAGACCCCGGTTTCCTGATGGGAGCCGCCGGTGTCGCACTTGTGCTCACTGCTTCCCATTCGTCGATTGACCCAAGCTGGGACCGAGTACTCCTTGCCTCGGTCTAGAAAGAAAGCGCCATGCGTATTTGGCTGAAGGTCATTGCCCTTCTGGTGGGCGTTAGCCATCTTGCGAGGGCAAGCGACAATTCCGGAGTGAGTGGTGCAGGTTTCGTCGGTGTGCTTCTCTCGCGCCAAGAAGTTCAGCTTCGGGCCGAGATTCCGGCCCGCATTGTTTCCGTCCACGCAGAACTTGGACGCCCCGTCTTGCGTGGCGAGACTCTGGCGGTGCTAGACTCGCGGGATCTCAAACTAAAACTCGTGGATGCGATGTCGGCGCTGGAGACGGCAAAGGCAAATGTCATCGCGAGTGCTAGAGAAAGCCTTGATGCGGGATCCCGCTTCAGGGCGCGGAAGGCGATCCCGGACGCTTGGTCCAAGGAAGATCTGGCAAAGGTGTCGCTGGATTTAGAACATGCGAGAGCCGCAATGCAGGCAGCGCAAAGCAATGTGGTCAGTGCCAAAGCTGTTGTCTCTGCAATTAGACTACAACTGGAAACAACGAGAATTGTCGCCCCATTTGATGGTTGGATAGCTGGACGATATAAAAATATTGGTGATCTGGTGTCACTTCATGACCCAATTGTGACTGTGATCGGAGTGGGACCGCTATTAGTTAGATTTGCACTACCGCCGGAAGTTGCTGCAAGCCTAGGGCCACAGCATATTGTACAGATTAACACTCAAGAGCCGGGTCCACTATTGCGCGCTACCGTGCAATCCGTAGCCCCAACAGTGGACGCGGCGTCGGGGATGATCATTGTAGAAGCGTTGTTGTCTACATCAACCGACGCAAGACATGCGATATATGCAGGAGATGTCGTCCGGGTTACCCTATAGTCAGGCGAGCATGGCGGTCGCGCTGTGATGGTGTGTAAGAGCATGGATGGCCTGACATAGCATGGTCTGACAAGAGGACGCCAATGTCTGATGAATCCGAGGAGTTGTTCCGCAGAGAAGCGTGGCGACATCATGCTGCCGGGGCAGGCGTCCTCGGAGATCCATTGAAGCTGTTGCCAGGTTGGATCCGATGGAGTTATCGGGCATTGGCGCTTGTCATAGTGCTGTGTGCCATTCTCGGCTTTACATTTCGCCTTACGCGGTTTGGCAGTGGTCAGTCAGTCGTACAGATAATAGGGCAACGTGATATAGTATCGCCGGCCACGGCACTTGTAGATAGCATTCTTGTCATGCCAGGGCAGACGGTTACAATCGGACAGCCTCTAGTGCGACTTGACGCGTCTGAGCAGGAAGCGGAGTTGGGGCGAGTGCGTCAAGAATTTGATTTGGCACTCGCCAACCACTTGCGGGACTTGCTAGATCCATCCGCGAACGAAGCCCTTAGCAGGCTTCGTACTCAACTTGAGTTTGCGACTCGCACAAGAGATATGCGAGATCTTCGTTCTCCGGTCGAAGGGAGAGTCGGAGACCTTCGTTGCCAGTCGGGTCAACAACTACTCCCCGGGCAATCGGCGTTGACCCTACTCACAAAACACAGAAGCGTGCGTTTCGTCGGTGCTCTCCCAGGGCGGTTCCGACCCCTCTTGCGGACCGGACTGCCCGCTTGGTTCGCATCGGATGCCGACCCACACAGGCGTGTCAGGGTTGTGATCGTAAGGGTGGATGAGGAAATCATTGGTCCGAATGAAGCCGGGCGCTATTTGGGCAACGGCGTGGCAGACGCTGTAACTCTCTCTGGTCCGGTCGTAATGGTTGAGGCAGCTCTTGTTGTGCGAGACAATGGGCGAATGGTAGATCCTGATCTGTTTTACTCAGGGGCGCATGGACGGCTGGACGTCGAGCTCCGTTCAGAGCCCGCCATGCTGGCTCTGATTCCGGGACTCGCCACGGCCGTCGGAAATGGCCATGACTGACCATCCCAAGGACGACGCGGATCAGCGGTCACGGAGTAGCCCCGATTGGCAAGAGCGATTTCCTGCGCTTCGCCTTCTAACTCTCGCGGGTGGCAGTAAGCAGGTCCCGCACGTACCAACTTTTACGCTTCTCGACTGCGGACCTGCGTGTCTCGCGTCAATACTTCGATACTTCGGAAAGGACGTGCGCCTCCAGGAAGTAATCCAGCAGTGCGGCGGAAGCCACCAGGGGACGTCGGCCCTTACCCTGCTTGAAGCGGCCAAACGCTTCGGCCTTCGAGGCCGCGCCATCAAGATAGATATCGAGGCCCTTTCGCAGCTGCCTCCTGCCACAATCCTTTTCTGGCAATTTAATCACTACGTTGTACTCGAGCGTCAGGTGCGGCAGGGCATCCTGATTGTAGACCCAAACGCGGGGCGGCGGAAGGTTGGGTTCGCGGAACTTAGCAATCTGTTCACTGGTGTCGCGATCGTATTTGAAAAGGGCGAGTCCTTCACGCCTGGAGGCAAACAGGGAACTAGCCTCGCCATTCATCTCCGGCGCATTATTAGTCACCGGGCATTGCTGTTCCGCGTGATCGCTACGTCGGCGATGCTGCAGCTGTTCGGGCTTGGTCTTCCGATTCTGACCGCTGCAGTCGTTGACCGCGTTGTGCCATACCGTGACCTCGCATTGCTTGGCTTCATTGGAGTCGCATGCGCAGGCGCGGCAGTCTGCTACGCACTGACCAACCTAGTCCGTTCGCAGTTGCTCCTGCACCTGCGTACACATCTTGATGTGCAAATGACCCTGGAGTTCTTGGATCATCTGGTCAATTTGCCTTTGAGGTTTTTTCAGCAGCGTTCTTCGGGCGATCTTATGATGCGTCTAAATAGCAATACCACGGTTCGCGAGACGCTTACTTCAAGCGCGTTATCAAGCGCACTTGACGCCGCCATGGCACTGTCATATCTTGCCGCGCTACTCTTCATGAGTGCCCCCCTAGCGCTGGTCGTGCTACTCATTGCATCTGCACGTGGACTACTGTTTGCAATGACAGGGGCGCGATTGCGTGAATTGGCTGGGACGACGCTTGGCAAGCAAGCTGCATCGCAGGGATATCAGGTTCAGATGTTTGCTGGTCTGGAGACATTGAAAGCCGCTGGGGCGGAGGGGCGCGCAGTTGATCGATGGGCCCATCTCTTCGTGGAATATCTCAACGCTGTCATTGAGAGGGGCCGCTTTGCGGCAATATTCCAGGCGCTTGCGGACGGACTCACATATGCGGGACCTCTGGCGATTCTGGCCTGTGGAGCCTATTTGTCAACAAGTGGAACACTGTCATTGGGGGCGATGTTGGCTCTTAATGCTCTTGGTCTGGGAGTCCTTCAGCCAGTTACAAATTTGATTGCGACGGCAACACAGCTGAAAGAGTTGGGAAGTTATACAGACAGATTGGATGATGTCTTGTGCTCTGAGCCTGAGCAGCCGCCTGGAGTGCCTCGAGCGAAGATTGTGCTTCAGGGCGATATTGTTCTGGAGGACGTGTGTTTCCGCTACGGGCCGCAAATGCCGTTCGCTTTGGATAAGGTGAGTCTTACAATTCGAAAGGGTCAGCGAGTAGCCATTGTTGGGCCTTCTGGGTCCGGCAAGTCCACACTCGCACGTTTGCTGGTTGGACTCCACTCACCCGATAGCGGGAGAGTGCTATATGATGGGAACGACTTGCGGACGCTTGACTTGCAGGGGGTGCGGTCGCAAATCGGTTCCGTGCTGCAAGACGTGTATCTGTTTAACACATCTATCAGAGATAATATTGCCTTGGCATGCCCTGACAGACCCTTGGATGACGTTGTTAGCGCAGCGCGGTTGGCTCAAATTCACGACAGGATCATGGCGTTGCCGATGCAGTATGAATCGCTGGTTACCGACAGTGGGCGTTCACTATCAGGAGGAGAGCGTCAGAGAGTCGCACTGGCAAGGGCGTTGGTGAACAAGCCTCCAATTCTTGTGTTAGACGAGGCGACAAGCGCTATTGATGCTGTAAACGAGCGACGGGTGCAACTTGCACTGGCGGGGCTCAGGTGCACCCAGGTTATCATCGCTCACAGACTCAGTACGATTCGCGACGCCGACATAATTGTCGTGCTCGGAAACGGGACGGTAGTCGAGACGGGGGTGCATGACGAACTTGTCGAGCGCGGTGGGGCGTACGCGGAGTTGTTGTCCGGGCAATTCCAGCGCTCCTTGGTGCAAGTCGTGTAAGAGAGCCCGCCTGCCAAGGTGTGTCAACCTCCGAAGATTGGGAAGTCCGGCTGGGATGCCATGCGGCATTCAATTGCGGCGAGCAGGATTCCCACGTGGCCGTCAAGAAGGTTTGTAGGTTCTGCCGCTGTATTGCCAGATTGAGTCGATTCGAGCAACAGCGCGGCTCGGCGTTTCCAATGTGCTCGATCGAGAAGGGCTGAACACCGCGCCAGCACGATTGCCTGGCCGGCTGCTCCGCAGCACAGCGAGTTCAGGCGTGTCGGAAGCTCATCGATTCCCCAAGCTATGCGTTCCACGAGGTCGGCATCGTCGCGAGACTGGGTCCGGGTCCAGACGCGAAGCCACGTGAGCAAATGCCCAGCTGTGCCATTACACCAAGAGCTCACCGCGTGCCTAGTACCGGCAAAAATAGGCCAGGTCGCCCCGCGCCGAACGAGGATCGTATTGCGATTCAAGACCGCACGAAGCGCGTGTGCCTCCATTCCGAGGCCAATCACTTCTGCGAGAAAGAGTTGGCCAGCAAGGCCATGGGCGAAACCGAGATATGTTTGAGAAGGGAGTCGTGATGTCGCCTGAGCCCGAAGGGGAATTGCCCATTTATGACTGCGAGCAAAGAGCGTTGCGGTATCATCAGCCCCGGCGATTGCCGCCAGCTTGTGGGCGGATAGGCTCGCCCCGAGGGAGCCCCAATATAAATCACCAGAGGGCGTCTGTCCTGAGGCGGCTGCGCAAAACTGCTGCACAGACTTGCTCACGCCGGCCTCATCACCTATGGCGTGATGGATAAGCGCTTTGGCGAAGTAGATACCAGGCCAACCTCGG
>Ga0207650_10002963_pt1 | contig 11718 bp, 12 predicted proteins | sample KBSS63metaG_FD_184325 | JGI IMG/M metagenome (GOLD analysis project Ga0207650, IMG submission 184325) | Switchgrass rhizosphere microbial communities from Kellogg Biological Station, Michigan, USA - KBS S6-3 metaG (SPAdes) (version 2) | ecosystem: Host-associated > Plants > Roots > Rhizosphere...
CCGGTGGTGCGTCATCCGGCACGACGGCGCTATCTTTCTTTACCTCGAGCGTAATCGCCTTTGCTCATCGCGCGAACGAGATTGGGCCCACGGCGAAGAGCCGCCGGTACGCAAGAGCGAGGACAATCCCATGACCAACATCAACGAAACCGTCGTCCGCTACATCGCCGCCTGGAACGAGCGCGATCCGAAACGTCGCCGTGAACTCGTCGCCGCAACCTGGGCCGAGGACGGCAGCTATATCGACGCGCATCGCAACGGCAAAGGTCACGGCGCCATCGACGCCATGCTGGCGACGACGCAAGCGCAGTTCCCGGGCTATCGCCTCAACCTGGTCAGCGGCATCGAAGTGCACAACAACTTCGTGCGCTTTAGCTGGGCGGCCGGCGGCACCAGCGAGGCACCGCTCTATCTCGGCGGCACCGACTTTGCGACCTTGGCGCCGGACGGCCGCATCAGCGTCGTCGCCGGGTTTGTCGACGCCGCTCCGGCGCCGATGAAATAAGCCCGCAGGCAGCGAGGTGAAAAGGCACCGCCCGCGCGCACCAGTGCGGGCGGTACCGCAATCCGCGACGGAGTGCGCCGCATGCCATCATTTCGCCGACACGGCGCAACCGGTCGCGCGTCCCGACTGGCTTTTGCCGCGGCGCTGTCTAGATAAGGCTTGCCCGCAGCGTTGAGAGCCCCGCCATGGAAGCCGTAACTCCAGTCGCGCCTGAGCCGCAAACGCAGATCGAGTCGTTCGACGGCCCGCTCGGCCGGCGGATCATCGACACGCATATCTGGGCGGTGCGCGAGGGCCTGCGCGGGGCCACGGCCTATGATCTGTTCGACGGTTACTGCCAGCGCTTGGTGATCCACCACGTGCCGCTGTGGCGCGGGCATACCTCGATGGAAACGCTGCATCCGCAATGGAGCGGCTATGGCTACACTTGGCGGCGCGACCTCAATGCCATCCAACCCGAGCAGTATGTGCGTGGCAATGACACCGAGGCGCGTTGGCAGAAGAGCCCAATGTTCGACCTCATCAGCCGGGCGCGAACGGGCGAACCCAATCCGACGATGCGCCGGCGGCTGGAGCTTGGCCCGGAGCAACGCGATTTTGAAGTGCTCGAAGAGTTCTTTGCTGCCGGTGCGACGGACTATTTCGCCCAGCTGTTCGTCTTCGGCGACCGGGGCGATCCGGCGCACGGCAGCGGGATCGTCTATACCTTCTCCACCGATCGGCGCGGCGGCTTCGAGGCTGACGACACCGCGCTGCTGCAGGCGACGCTGCCGGCGCTGTCGCTCGCGATGAAGTCGCATGCTGGTTACGTGATCGCCTCCGGGCTGCTGCAGACCTACCTCGGCGTGGAGACCGGACGTCGCGTCCATTCCGGCGCAATCGAGCGCGGCTCGGTCGAGAGCATTCATGCGGTGCTCTGGTATGCGGACATCCGCGGCTTCACCGCCGCGAGCGACGCCACGCCGGGGCCGGCGATCATCGACCTGCTCGATAATGTGTTCGAGACGCTCACCGCATCGCTGCGCTCGCGCGGCGGCGAGGTGCTGAAATTTCTCGGCGACGGCATGCTGGCGACATTGGCGTTCGCGGAGGCCGATCGCGCGCAAACCTGCGCACGCGCTCTCGACGCTGCGGCGGAAACCATGCAGGGGCTTGCAGCGTTCAATGCGACACGCGCCGCAGCCGGTCTGCCGGAAGTTGCGGTCGACCTCGCCTTGCACGTCGGCGAGGTACTTTACGGCAACGTCGGCGCGGCCGACCGGCTCGACTTCACCGTGGTCGGTCCCGCCGTGAACGAAGTGGCCCGCATCGAGGCGCTGTGCGAGCCGCTGGACCGCGCATTGCTCATATCCGCGGAATTCGCCGCAGCGCTCAAGGATGGCGACGACCGCCTCGTATCGCTCGGGGACTATCACCTGCGCGGCGTGCGCGAAGCGAAGGAAATCTTCGCTTTGCGTGAGCTGCCGCTCGGTGCCGAAGCGGTCGTGGCATCAGCTGCCGCCCGGTAAAGCCCGATCGCAATCTGCGCGATCGCGCGAACACGGCGGCATCGCAATTCGCAACTGCCACGATCCGTGGCGGTCAGCAGCCCATAGGCGTGCGAACGTTCCCGGTCCGTCCCAAGCGAGAGGCGCGCCTATCGGCCGGAAAGCCGACGCCGTCGTGTCGTTAAATCACCGTATTGTACAACGAATGGTTCCGGGCTAGTGGCAACGGCCTGATTTGACGCCCTGATTTGTTGGTACCGAACGAATGGAGGTGCCCTTGGCAAGGCATTTGACAAGGCTGATCGTGGCGGGGCTAGTGGCGCTCTTCGCCGTCGCTGTCCTACCCGCAACGGCGCAAGAGCCCTCGGTCGCCGGTCTCTGGCAGAAGATCGACGAGCAGACCGGCAAGCCAGTCATCTGGTTTCTGTTCATCGATCGCGGCGGCGTGTACGAGGGCGTCGCGGCGCGGCTCTTTCAGCGTCCCGGTGAGCCCCCAACCCCGCCCACCTGCACGAGCTGCCGCGACGACCGCAAGGGCGCTTCCTTCCTCGGCCTGCCGATCATCCGCGGCATGCGGCGGGCCGGCTTGCGCTATGAGGGCGGCAACATCCTCGATCCGCGCGACGGCAACATCTACAAGGCGGTCATGACCGTAAGCCCAGACGGGCAGTCGCTGACCGTGCGCGGCTATCTCGGTTTCGAGTTGTTTGGTCGCAACGAGACCTGGTATCGGCTGCCGGAAAGCGCGCTCCGACAACTCGATCCGATCGTGATTGCCAAATATCTGCCGGCACAGAACGCGACGACCGGCACAGTCGCAGCGCCGGCGCGGCATCCGCAGGGTAACGTCAAGTCCGCGAATCCGACGAACCCGGTGCGGTGAGTTGGGCTTGATCAGATGAGATGAGAAGCGGCGCCGCGAGCCGTGTCGCCGCTCAATCCTCGCCCACGCCGAATTCACAACCGGCCGCGGCGTAACGAAGGCGTCCCACCCCGTATCGATCGCGTTCGAGGATCGGGCTACACCGCGCCAGCCACTTCCGATCGCGCGCCACAAGGCGCGCCCTTTCGGCTTCGTCGACCGGTCCTGGAATCGGTCGGACGTAAGGATTGCCGGCCGGTCCCCATCGCGTGACACAGTTGAAGGTCGTGAAGCCGCCGACGCAGCTTGTATCACTGACGCCGCCAATCTCACGCCGGTCCTGGGCGCGGGCCGACGTACCGGCAAAGATTATCGCCACTGCCGTGACCGCCGTTAATGCCACGGCAGTCAGTACAAGCGTTGTGCCCGCGCAGGCATCGAATCTGCTTGCTGTAACTTTTCCCGCGCGGCGACTCGTTAACACCCCAATCTCCCTGAGAGCGCGTCCCGATTGGGGTCAATCGGTGGCGCCTGATCTGTTGCGTTGGCACCCATCGCCGCGCGGATTCCGCGACGGCGAGCGAGCACCGAGCATCGATCAAGGGGGAGCAAAGCAAGTGCCAGCCGAAGTGCCCTGTTTTGGCACAGCAGGGATTGGCTCTGGCAACGGTTTCGCGCGGTGCGTGGCCGCGATCAGCGAAACGAGGCCAAGGCCGTTTCGAGCCGCCGCCATGCGCGCTCATTGGGCGGCAGGCCGAAGCGCAGCCAGCTGGTGTTGTCCGGAAACTTCCGCACGAAAATTCCGGCGCGTCCGAGCAGATGAAACAATGCGCTGGCCGCCGACATGCGCACCAGCCGGAACAGGCTGGTACCGCCGAGGACCTCGAGACCCGCACTCTCAAGCGTCACATCAAGCCGCTCGGCGGCCTGCGCGAGCTGGTATCGGGTCCGCTCGATCCATGCCCTGTCCGCGAGCGCTTTGGCCCCGACCGCGAGCGCCGGTCCGGACACCGCCCAGGGGCCAAGCTCTGCGCGCAGCCGCGCTGCCTCGGCCGGCGCAGCGAGCGCGAAACCGAGCCGCACTCCCGCGAGGCCAAAAAACTTTCCGAACGAGCGCAACACAATGACGTTGCCGTGCGCGACCTCGTCGGCAAGGCTCGCGCCCGGCGGGCCGACATCCATGAATGCTTCGTCGACCATCAGCGTGGCGCTGCGCGGGCGCAGATTTTGTTCGACAAACGCGCGCAAAGTATTGCCGCCGAGAAGCCGGCCGTCGGGATTGTTTGGATTGGCGATGATGACGAGATCGGCGTCGGCGCACGCATCGAGCTCGTGCACGGCGCTCACGCGGTGTCCGGCGAGCTCCGCTGCGCGGGTAAATTCGCCATAGCTTGGGGCGAGCACCGCCACCCGGCCCGGCTGGACCAAGCCGGCGAGCAGCGGCAGCAATATCTGCGTGCCCGGCGCGGGCACGACGTGTGCCGCCGAGGGCGCGCCATATGCCTTTGCGGCAGAGGCCGCGAGCGCCTGCACGGCAGTCGGCGTCGGCAGTTGCGCGAACAGATCGACCGGAAGGCGTGGCAGCGGATACGGATTGGGATTGATCCCGGTGGAGAGGTCGATGAAAGGTTCGGGGGCGCCGGGAAACAGGCGTCTTGCGGCGTCCAGGTCGCCGCCATGCGCCACCGCTTCGCCCGCGTGCTCGTAGGGGATCATGTCTGTCGCGCTGGCACTTCTCGCCATGCTGATCGAGCTCTGCCTCGGTTATCCGCACTTCCTGCTGCGTGCGATCGGCCATCCGGTAATCTGGATCGGTCGGCTGATCGGCGCCCTGGACCTTGTGCTCAATCGCGAAGCCCTGGCAGCGGGCGCGCGGCGAGCCGTGGGTATCGCCGCGGTTCTGTTTCTCGTCGCCGCTGTCGGCGCCGTCACTTTCCTCGTGCAGCGTGAGCTCTTCCGTTGGCCCGCCGGCCTCCTGGCAACCGCGCTCCTCGCCAGCACATTGATCGCGCAACGCAGCCTGCATCGGCACGTGGCGGACGTCGCTGTCATGCTCGCCAAAGAAGACATCGGCGCCGCGCGCGTCGCGGTCGCGCATATCGTCGGTCGCGACACCGACACGCTCGACGCAGCGGGCATCGCGCGCGCCGCTATCGAAAGCCTGGCGGAAAACTTCTCCGACGGCATTGTCGCCCCGGTCCTGTGGCTCGCCATCGCCGGCCTCCCTGGCGCTGCACTCTACAAGGCGATCAATACGGCCGACAGCATGATCGGCCACCGCACGCCGCGCTACGCCGCCTTCGGCTGGGCCGCGGCGCGGCTCGACGATCTCGTCAACCTGCCGGCCTCGCGCTTTTCCGCACTCCTGCTGATCGTCGCGGCCGCGCCGGCCAAGAATGCGTCGGCGGGCGCGGCATGGCGCGCGGTGTGGCGCGATGCCGGCCGCCATCGCTCGCCCAATGCCGGCTACCCGGAGGCAGCCATGGCCGGAGCGCTTGGCCTCGCGCTCGCGGGTCCGCGCGTCTACGGCGGCGTGCAGGTCGAGGACGCGACCATGGGCGACGGACGGCGCGCCGCCAACGCTGCCGACATTCTCCGTGCGCTCGCGCTCTACCGCCGTGCCGACGCGCTGCTGATCATGCTCCTCGCCGCTCTCTGCGCGATGCTCTTCATCGCGCCAGGGTGAGCAGGCGGTCGAGATCAAGATGCACGGCAAGATGCGCCGCAAGCGCGTCGAGCGTCCGCTCGATCAGATCGTCATACGCGACGTTCGCCGGCCCAGCCGCGAAGCGCGCGAGCCAAGCCGCGCGTTGGTGGTCGTCGGCGAACAGGCCGTGCACGTAAGTGCCCATCACCCGGCCGTCCGGCGAGGTTGCGCCGTCAGCCGTACCGTTGGCGAGCCGCGCGAACGGGCGCGCGCAGTCGGGCCCTGCGGTCACGCCCATATGCATCTCGTAGCCGACAAACGTCGTGCCATCGCTCGTCGAGCCGCGCGCCGGTTCGAGGCGCTTTGTGTCGGACAGCGTGGTCGCGACATCGATGAGCCCGAGTCCTGCGGCCGTCGCCGGCGGACCTTCGACCCCGTCGGGGTCGGCGATCGTGCGGCCGAGCATCTGATAGCCGCCGCACAGGCCGAGCACCAAGCCGCCGCGGCGCCAGTGCGCCGCAATGTCGATGTCGAAGCCGGCGCTGCGCAACGCTGCAAGATCGGCGATTGTCGCTTTCGAGCCAGGCAGCACAACAAGATCGGCATCGCCGGGAAGCGCCGCGCCCGGCCGCACGCGCACAAGGTCGACCGCGGGCTCGGCTGCGAGTGGATCGAGGTCGTCGAAATTGGCGATGTGCGGCAGGATCGGTACCGCTATCTTCACGCGCTTGGACGGCACGGGGCTGGATTCCCGCTTCCGCGGGAATGAGCGGAAGCTGTCTGGCTGTGCGAGCGCGAGCGCGTCCTCGGCGGGCAGCAGCCGCGCGTCGGCGAAATAAGGGACGAGGCCGAGCGCTTCCCATCCGGTCGCCTGCGCCACGCGCTCCATGCCGGCGGCAAACAGCGCCGGGTCGCCGCGAAATTTGTTGACGATGAACCCGCGAACGAGCGCCGCATCCGCGTCAGGCAACACCGCCTTGGTCCCGACGAGGCTTGCGATCACGCCGCCGCGGTCGATGTCGCCGATGAGCGCGACAGGTACGTCGGCAGCGCGCGCGAAACCCATATTGGCGATGTCGTTCGCCCGCAGATTGACCTCGGCAGCGCTACCGGCGCCTTCGACCAGCACGATATCGGCCTCGCCGCCCAGCCGCGCAAAGCTCTCAAGCACGAACGGCATCAGCTCCCGTTTCATCTCCTGGTACGCGGCGGCTTTGGCATTGCCGTAGACCCGACCCTGCACCACGATCTGCGCGCCGATCTCGCTTTGCGGCTTCAGCAGCACCGGATTCATGTGCACGCTCGGCGCCACCTGCGCCGCGCGCGCCTGCAGCGCCTGCGCGCGACCGATCTCGCCGCCGTCGGCGGTCACCGCCGCGTTGTTCGACATGTTCTGCGGCTTGAATGGCCGCACGGCGAGGCCGCGCTTCGCAAAAGCGCGCGCGAGCCCGGCCACGATCAGAGACTTGCCGACGTCCGAGCCCGTGCCCTGAAACATGAGCGCGCGTGCCGGCATGATCTCAGAACTCGATGCCGGGCTGCGCCTTCACGCCGGCGGCGAAATGGTGCTTGACCAGAGTCATCTCGGTGACGAGGTCGGCGGCGGCAACGAGTTCCGGCTTGGCGTTGCGGCCAGTGACGACGACATGCAGGCCATCGCGGCGCGCAGCGAGCGCGGCGATGACGGCGCCGAGGTCGAGATAGTCGTAGCGCAGCGCGATATTGAGCTCGTCGAGGACAACGAGGGCAAAGCCCGGGTCGGCCATGAGCTCCCGCGCCTTCGCCCAGGCACGCTCGGCGGCCGCGACATCACGCGCACGATCCTGCGTCTCCCAGGTGAAGCCCTCGCCCATCGTGTGCCAGGCGACCTGATCGCCAAAGCGGGCGAGCGCGTCGCGCTCGGCCGAATGCCACGCGCCCTTGATGAATTGCACGACGCCGATGCGATGGCCGCGGCCGAGCATGCGCAAGGCGAGGCCGAAGGCGGCCGTCGACTTCCCCTTGCCGGTGCCGGTGTGCACGATCAGAAGACCCTTCTCGATCGTCTTCTGCGCCACCTCGGCATCCTGCACGGCTTTGCGCTTGGCCATCTTGGCGCGGTGACGTTCGGCTTCGGCGTCGTCGATCGTTTCCGTCATGGCGTTTCCTTCACAGTCCCTTTCAGCGCGAGCGGCAAACCGGCGACCATGAGCACGACCCGATCAGCGTCCGCGGCAATGCGCTGATTGAGACTGCCCTGCAGGTCGCGGAAGCGCCGGCCAAGCGGATGATCGGGCACGATGCCAGAGCCGACTTCGTTCGCGACCATGACCACGGGCGCAGCGCCTGCCGCCAGTGCCTTTTCCAGACGCTCGACTTCGGCGTCGATGTCGGCGTCCGCCAGCATGAGGTTCGAGAGCCAGAGCGTCAGGCAATCGATCAGCACCGGCATATTTTTGCATGCGGCAAGCGCTGCAGCGAGATCACGTGGCGCTTCGAGCGTGCGCCAGCCGGCGCCGCGGCGCGCGCGATGCGCCTTGATGCGCTCTGCCATTTCTTCGTCGCCTGCCTCCGCGGTCGCCACATATGCCCAGGGCGGCTGCAGAGTTGTGATCAGGCCTTCGGCATAACGGCTCTTGCCGGAGCGAGCACCGCCAAGCACGAGGGTGCGCAAGCGCACGCCGTCAAGCTTCGCCGCCACGGCCAAAGCGGGTGTAGAGCGCTCCGGTCGCGAGGCCGAGCAAAGCCCAGAACGCGGCGTTGACTCCGAGCGAGCGCGCGGCGAACGCCGCCGCAAGCTCGGGGGGAACGAGCCCGGCGCCGGCTGGCGGATGCGGCGCACCGATGACGTGCGGCACAACGATAAGCGCGACGCCGACCGGAATAGCCCAGGAAGCGCGGACGAAGAGCATAAGCCCGATGGCTGCGGCCGTTGCCGCCGCGGTCCCGACCCACCACGCCTGCCGCGCAAAGATATCCGCAGCCACCGATCCCGGAAGCTCGGGCGGCAGACCGAATGCGGGCGCCAGCGCGAACGCGGCAAAGCCGGCGATCCCCCACAGCAAGCCCTCGCGGGCGTCGACGGCGCGGCCGCTGACTGCGTAAGCGCCGACCAGCAGCAAAGCGAATCCAACCGACGTGAGGGTCGTCGCGATCCAGGTAAAGACCGGACGCCAGGGTGAATCCTCCGCGATCATCGGCGCATCGTCCCCGTGATCGTGCGCCTTGGCTTCGGTGACGAGCAGCGCGGCCACGCCAACGCCGGATTGCGCGGGCAGCGCGCTGTGCTCGTGATGCGGAGGCGCCGCGCCTTTTTCGTACTTCTCCGCCTCGAGGATCATCGGCACCAGCGCGACGTGCTGGAGCGCGGCGATGAGCACGCCGACGCCAATGCCGGCGCCGAGCGCGGCCGCAAAAATCCGGCGAAACATCGCGGTACTGTCAGTGACAGGGGAAGCTGATGGCGTGACGCGTATTGTGTGCGGCGTCGTGGAGCGCCTGCAAGGGTGCGAAACCGGTCACCCCGATGAACAGGGTCCCGAGCAGGATTGCCGCGATCCCATAGCGCAACGCTTCGCGCCGTACGTCAGGCAGGGCAACGGATCGGATCAAAGCGGACATTTCGTTCTCCTTCTTCCTCCACCCGAGGACAGAGACAGAGGCCAGCGCCGCCGGCAGGTCTCCTGACTCGCGGGTCCGCGCCTGGTCTCGACCTTCCCGGAGCAGGCTCCAGTGGATCGACGAGGAGGCTCGCCGCTTACAGTTGCGGGGGCAGCCGCGGCTTCGAGCAAGCTCTCACCGCGTTCCCTCTTTCGTCCCGCCGATGCGGGAACCGGCAGTGCCGCAATAATAGCGGCCGACGGCCGCGCCGCAAGGCGTCAGCCCCCGGCATTGACAAAGTCCGTCAGACGGCCGTTTAGTCGCGGCCATTCGACGGCCTCTCGTGTGAGAGCCAAAAGGGAATGCGGTGCGGGACCTGCCGTTCCAAATCCGCAGCTGCCCCCGCAACTGTAAGCGGCAAGCCCGTACCCACGAAGCCACTGGGTTTTCCCGGGAAGGCGGTAACGGGCGGCGAGCCGCGAGCCAGGAGACCTGCCGTCGATACGGTCGTTGGCCGGGCGGGGTGCCTCGGTATCGGTCGTTCGCCCTCTGCACCCCGTGACGCATTTCGGAGCGGCGCGGGTGAATTCTTGCGACCCGACGAGCGTGCCCGACCGCGCAGCGTCGGCCGATGCGCCGGCGATCGACGGTCCGACAATCTACGTGTGCGTCACCTGCCGGCCGCCCGGCCAGCCCGACAGCGCATTGCGTCCCGGCGCGGTGCTCGCGACCGCGACCGAGCGCGCGGCTGCCGGCACGGAAGTAGTTGTGCGGCGAATGCGCTGCCTCGCCAATTGCTCACGCGGCCCGAGCGCGGCTCTGCGCTGCAACGGCTCGTGGACTTACGTTTTCGGCGGCCTCGATCCCGCCTATGCCGAGGCGCTGGTCGAAGGCGCCCGGCTCCTGGCGCGCGCCGCCGATGGCATCCTGCCGTGGCGCGGACGGCCGGAGCCGCTCAAGCGCGGCCTCGTCGCGCGCGTCCCGCCGCTCGGCTTCGAGGAGGTTGATGCATGAACGTCCCGCTGCAGCGCCTGGCACGCGTTCCCTGCACCATCGTCACCGGCTTCCTTGGCGCCGGCAAGACGACGCTGATCCGTCACGTGCTAACAAACGCGCAAGGCCGGCGGCTCGCCGTCATCGTCAACGAGTTCGGCGACGTCGGTATCGACGGCGAGATCCTCAAGGGCTGTGGCAACGAGGCCTGCCCGGAAGAGAACATCGTCGAACTCGCCAACGGCTGCTTGTGCTGCACCGTCGCCGATGAATTCGTGCCGGCGCTCGATGCCATCCTTGCGCGCGACGGGGTCGAGCACATCGTGATCGAGACCTCCGGCCTCGCGCTGCCGAAGCCGCTGGTGCAGGCGTTCCATTGGCCGGCGATCAAGAGCCGCGTCACCGTCGATGGCGTTGTTGTCGTCGTCGACGGCGCGGCACTGGCCGACGGCCGCGTCGCCGATGATCTCAACGCGCTCGCCCAGCAGCGCGCCGCCGACAGTGCGCTCGCGCACGACGATCCCGTCGAGGAAGTGTTCGAGGATCAGATCGCTTGCGCCGATCTCGTCGTCCTCAACAAGCGCGATCTCATCGATGCAGCGGGCATTGCCAAGGCTCAGGCGGCGATCGCCGGCGTGCTGCCGCGCAGCGTCAAGGTGATCACCGTCGCCGAAGGCAAGGTCGACCAGGCGTTGTTGCTCGGGCTCGGCGTCGGCACCGAAGACGACATCGCCAACCGCCGCACCCGGCACGACGACGAGCCGGACCACGACCACGACGATTTCGATTCCTTCGTCGTGCCGCTTGCCGAAATCGCCGAACCGTCGGCGTTGGCCGCGCGCGTCGCCGCGCTTGCGGAAAATTTCGATGTGCTGCGCGTCAAGGGTTTCGCTTCCGTCGCGGGGAAACCGCTGCGCCTGCTCGTGCAGGCGGTTGGGCCGCGGGTGACGCATCAATACGACCGGCCGTGGGTCGCCACAGAGCCGCGCGAAGGCCGGCTGGTGGTGATCGGACTCAAGGGCCTCGATCGCGCTGCGGTGACGCGCGCGCTGACCGAGTAAGTCGCGGAGCCGACGATGCACCTGTTGGCGACGACTTCGACCAGTCTCGACGAGATCGTCGAAGCGGTCGATCTCGGCCAGTCGCCCGGCGAGATCGTCGTGCTCTCGTTCGCCGACAGCGATTTGGCCGGCGTTGCTGCCGCATGGGAAGCGGAACGCGCCGTGCTGCCGAGTGTGCGGCTCGCGCATTTGCGCGATCTGCGCCATCCGATGTCGGTTGATCTGTGGATCGACCGCGTCGCCGCGCACGCCAAAGTCATCGTCGTCCGCCTGCTCGGCGGTCTCGATTGGTGGAAATACGGCATCGAACGGCTGTCTGTGCTGGCGCGCGAACGCGGCATCAAGCTCGCGGTGCTGCCTGGCGAAGATCGCGACGATGCCCGCTTGGCTGCGGCATCGACGCTGCCGCCCGCGGAGCTCGAAACGCTGCTCGGTTTCTTCCGCGAAGGCGGCCGCGAGAATTTGCGCGCGCTGCTGCGCACACTCGCACGCCACGCCGGGCGCGCGCTCGCGGCGCGCAAGCCGCGGCCAGTGCCGCGTTTCGCCGGCTACCTGCCGGGCGAAGGTGCCGTCGAGTTGAGCCA
>Ga0207650_10002964_pt1 | contig 11714 bp, 8 predicted proteins | sample KBSS63metaG_FD_184325 | JGI IMG/M metagenome (GOLD analysis project Ga0207650, IMG submission 184325) | Switchgrass rhizosphere microbial communities from Kellogg Biological Station, Michigan, USA - KBS S6-3 metaG (SPAdes) (version 2) | ecosystem: Host-associated > Plants > Roots > Rhizosphere >...
ACCAAATGTTTGGCGTAAGAATTTTGATGATCGAGCGCCAGCCGCATTCCCAGACCAAACTCTGCGTTGTCCTCAAACAGTGAATTGCTCCACGCTGGCCCACGACCCTCGCGATTGGTGGTGTAAGGAGTGGTGGGCAGGTTGCCGCCGTAAATACTCGAGCAGCCGGTAGCGTTCGCGATTACCGCGCGGTCGCCGAAGAGCTGCGTCATGAGTTTGATGTAAGGCGTCTCGCCGCATCCGGAACAAGCGCCGGAAAATTCGAACAGCGGTTGCAGCAGTTGAACGTTCTTGACTGAACCAAAGCCGAGGCTGCCATTGCGATTAATCTCCGGGAGCGTCAGAAAGTAGTCCCAGTTGACGCGCTCGCTGTCGCGCAATGGCAACTGTGGGTGCATGTTTAAGGACTTGCGCAAAGGATCATGCTTGTCTTTCGCCGGGCAAACTTCAACGCAGAGCTGACAACCAGTGCAATCTTCGACCGCCACCTGAATTGTGTAGAGCTGATCGGGAAGCTCGCGCCATTTCGCGGGTATGCGTTTGAAACCTGCGGGCGCGTTTTCAAGATCAGCTTCAGTACAAACCTTCGCGCGAATGGTCGAGTGTGGACAGACTAAGACGCACTTACCGCACTCGATACACAGGTCAGGTTCCCACACCGGAACTTCATGGGCGATGTTGCGCTTCTCCCAACGCGCGGTGCCTACCGGATAAGTGCCGTCGACCGGGAAGGCGCTTACCGGCAGCAGGTCGCCTCGTCCGGCCATCAGCTCAGCCGTCACTTCACGCACAAACCGCGGAGCGTTGTCGGTGACGTTTGATTGCAATTCATCAATGCCGCTCGCCTGCGCCGGCACTTGCACTTCATGCAAATGCGCCAGGGCCGCGTCTACGGCCGCGAAGTTTTGCTGAACCACTGCCTCACCGCGCTTGCCGTAAGTTTTCTTGATGGAGTCTTTGATCTTTTCAATCGCTTCGTCGCGCGGCAACACGCCGCTAATCGCGAAGAAGCACGTCTGCATGATCGTGTTGATGCGATTGCCGAGCTGTGTCTCCTTGGCAACGGCGTACGCATTGATTGAGTAGACTTTGATCCGCTTGCGGATAATTGTTTCCTGTACCGCGCGCGGCAAATGTTCCCAAACTTCCCGAGCGTCGTAAGAACAATTCAAGAGCAATGTCGCCTCATCCTCAGCGCTGCCGAGAATGTCGTAACGATTCAGGAAGCTGAATTCATGAACGGCGATGAAATTTGCTCTCTGGATCAGGTAAGTGCTTTTGATCGGCTGCGGGCCGAAGCGCAGGTGCGACACGGTCATGGCGCCTGATTTCTTTGAATCGTAAACAAAGTAGCCCTGCGCGTAATTCGGCGTGCCTTCGCCAATGATCTTGATGGAATTTTTGTTGGCGCTCACGGTTCCGTCGGCGCCAAGTCCCCAAAACATCGCGCGCACCTGATCCTTCGGCTCTATAAGGAAGTTGGGATCAAACGGAAGTGAAGTAAACGTCAGATCGTCGATGATGCCGGCGGTGAAATGGTTCTTTGGTTCCTCCTCGGCAAGCTCATCTAATACGGCCTTGACCATCGCGGGGGTGAACTCCTTCGAACCGAGACCATAACGGCCGCCAACCACGCGCGGCCTGAGCGCAAAGTCAATCGTCGAACGTGACGACGCCTCAGCGAATGCAGTCAGCACATCCTGGTAGAGCGGCTCACCGGCGCTGCCTGCTTCTTTGGTCCGGTCGAGTGCGGCGATTGCCCTCACGGAACGCGGCAGGGCGGCGATGAAATGTTCAACCGAAAACGGCCGATATAATCGCACCTTCAACAAACCAACCTTCTCGCCTTGCTCGCACAACGCGGCGACAGTCTCTTCCGCAGTTTCGCAGCCGGAGCCCATCATCACGATCACTCGCTCCGCGTCCGGCGCGCCCACGTAGTCAAACAAGCGATAGCGGCGGCCAGTGGTGGCGCCAAGTTTCTCCATGAGACTTTCGACGATCGCCGGTGTCTCGAAATAAAGAGAGTTGGCCCGCTCCCGTGATTGGAAAAAGACGTCGGGGTTTTGCGCGGTGCCACGCATCACCGGACGATCGGGCGTAAGCGCTCGCTCGCGGTGCGCTTGCACGAGCCTGTAGTCAATCAGCGACCGGATCTCGTCGTCCGAGAGCGTCTCAATTTTCATTACTTCATGCGAGGTGCGAAAACCGTCGAACACGTGCAGGAATGGAACGCGGGACTGTAACGTACTCGCCTGGGCGATGAGTGCAAAGTCCATCACTTCCTGCACGGAGTTGGCAAACAACATTGCCCAGCCGGTCGATCGGGTCGCCATCACATCGCTGTGATCGCCGAAAATCGAGAGCGCGTGCGTAGCCAGCGAACGTGCCGCGATGTGAAACACGGTGCTGGTTTGTTCGCCCGCAATCTTGAACATGTTGGGAACCATCAAAAGCAATCCCTGGCTGGCGGTGAAAGTTGTAGTGAGTGCGCCAGTCTGCAGCGCGCCATGAACCGTGCCGGCGGCGCCGCCTTCCGACTGCATTTCGCGCACGATCGGAGTCATGCCCCAAATGTTCTTCTTTTCTTTCGCGGCCCAGGCGTCAGCCGCCTCGCCCATGTTTGAGGACGGAGTGATCGGATAGATTGCGATGACTTCGTTGGTCTTGTAGGCCACGTGGGCCGCAGCTTCGTTGCCGTCGATCGTGATGTTCTTGCTCATAACTCTTGGCTTTCGTCGTCGATCAATCGATTTATATGAACCAGCCGCAGGCAGCTTACGGGAAACTACCTACGGCTGGCTGGGCACATCACCGTTGCCTGCGGCACGGGGAGACCGGGCAATTCAGGTCATCGCTGCCTGATGCGAGTCGTGTGCAGCCATATGCCTCGCTCGCGCTTGTTCAATCTCTGCAATCTTGGTCCGCATCCATTCTTTCAGAGTGCGTTCCAGTTTGGGTTGATTGTCCTGAGCTTCAAGGTCTTCGATTGTTTCACCGACCTCATTCAGTGGAATGTAGTGACACGGGATTTCTTCGGCCCGGTGTTCAGTGTCAACAAAATCGAGCAGGTGGCATTCGTTGCACGGATGCGCACGATAGGGATAACCATAGTTAACGCAGGTCAGGGAGTCCTGAAAGGCCGACTTAGGTAACCACGGTGTGCGTACCGAGCGTCCGTAACCGCCTTGCTCGATGAAAGCCAATTCTTCTTTCAGCAGCTCCAGAATGTCTCGATCATCTTTTGCCATGGTAGTGACCTCCAGTCCTCCCTGACTCTGCATCTCTGAGCAGCAAGCCGCTGCTCCATTCGCCCGGGCTTTGGGTTCCCGTTTTGCTAACCCGGCAATATCTATGCCGATTGCGTTTGCGAGAGTATTTGTGAGTAACTCGATAGGTGGTCTTCAGAAAATCTGAGGAAACTTTCGCAGCTTCCTGCGCGAAAGCTCGCAGCATGAAGCGAATACTCTTATCCAACTACCGTCAAATGGGCCAGAGGCAATCGGCACGCGCCTTGCCGGAGGGAAAACAGACGAACCAGGGAATATTTTTCGGACTGGGAAGAACTGGTTTATAGCGGGCTACTGGGAAAGATTTATCCTGTGTGTGCTAACACACAGACGATTTTCAAGGCGTTTGGTAAATCTAACCTTCCAGATAATCGGCGAATCAGTCAACATTGCAGTTGCTATGATGCCCCCGACGCAGCCGAACCAAGGGTAGTCATTAGAACTTTGCTCTTAGCGAAAGCAGCAGCATCACACGCTCTTCTCTAGCTTAGGTGGATCTTCACCTCAAAGTGAGGGCCTACGGATTGACTCCAAATAGAATCATCAAAGCGTTGCTCCTTTGCAGCTCGCTAACGGTCACCGTCATGTGGTTCGCTTCAGGCGGTTCATCACAATCCGTTAAGCTGAGCCAAACCCAAACAACAACTAAACCGGCAAGCTACAGCGCTGCGGATTACATCGGCAGTGAAGCCTGTAAGGACTGCCACGAAGATCAGTTCAAGGCGTTCTCTCATACGTCGCACGCGGAACTTGCAAAGATCGGTAGCTGGAAAGGAAAGGTTACCGGCTGCGAAGCGTGCCATGGTCCAGGAAAGGCGCACGCCGAAGAGGGCGACCCGGCAAAAATAATCAGCTTCAAGAACAAGTCTTCGAAGGATATTTCGGAGACCTGCCTTACCTGTCATGCAGGCAAGGAAGAGCACAACAACTTTCGGCGTGGGGAGCATTGGCGCAACGATATTGGTTGTACTGACTGCCATTCGGCGCACCAGAGTCTAACCGGGGCGAACCTGGCCAGCTCAATTACTTTCGTTGCAAAAGCGAATGCGCAGAAGCCCGGCTTCTCTACTCTGAACCTGTTGAAAGAAGGCGAGCCGCAGCTTTGCCTCAGTTGTCACAGCGAAGTGAAGCCGCAGTTCAACATGCCCTTCCATCACAAAGTTCTCGAAGGGACAATGAAGTGTAGCGACTGCCATAACCCGCACGGTGGCTTTGAACTAAAACAAACCAGACTCGCAACCGGCGCCGACGCAGCGTGCATTAAGTGTCATGCGGACAAGCAAGGTCCGTTCACGTATGAACATGCGCCGCTCAAAACCGAAGGCTGTTCGGCTTGTCACATACCGCACGGTTCAGCCAATCCGAGGCTGTTGCGCTTCAGTGCCGTTAACCAACTTTGTCTGACCTGCCATAGCGTGGCGCATGATGTAGGCGCGGTTGAGCCGGCCGGTCCGCAACATAATCAGAACGCGCAGTACGCGAACTGCACGGCTTGTCATGTGAAGGTTCATGGATCGCGTTCAAGTCCTGTGTTCTTCAGGTGAGGGGCGGAGTGTTCCTTATGACAAACAGAATCATACGGAGATTGGCGGCGATTACCCTGGGAATATTGTTGCTGTCAGCAATTGCCATCGCACAACAACCGACGCCCAGCCCGGCGCCGAAGAAATCTCCCGAAAAGAAATCCGACGCTGCGGTCGTCGAAGCCGGAGACGACGCCGGCGACTACACGATCATATCCAGTATTGAGGTCGGCTATCGCGGGTTGAGTGTCGATGGAGACCTCAACAAGTATCAAAGCGATCTGAATTACAAAGCCGGCCCGCGCCTGTTTGATTCCAGCTTCCTGATGCGGTCGAAAGAAGGCAAAGGTGGTTTGTTTGACACGTTCCTCGTGACCTCATCCGGCTGGGGCGCGGATCCGAACGGCCAGCTGCGAGTGAGTGTTGAGAAGCCGGCCTGGTACCGCTTTGACGGCAATTATCGGCGCTTCAAGTACTTCAGATTTGTGAACAACCTCGCCAATCCCAACTGGGTGTTTTCTCCCGCGAGCTTCAGTGTCGCGCCGAATCGCGTTACCGGAGAACACGGTTACAACACGCGGACGCAGATGGGAGACTTTGATCTCACCCTGCTGCCGAAGAATGAGACTATCCGGTTCAACCTAGGATATTCACCCGAGAGATACAGCGGTCCAGCGTTCACGAATTATCACCTCGGCGGGAACGAGTTTAATTTGCTGTCAAACCTGAGATCGCGGGCCAACGACTTCCGCGTCGGCGCTGACGGCAAACTTGGGCCAATCGACTTTTCTTTCCTGCAGGGCTTTCGTCGGTTTCGCGACGACAGCTTCATCAGTCTCGGACCAACTTCGGGCATAAACCTGAACCCTGCTGTCGCCAGCTTCACCAGCTTTAGTCGCAACGAACCAGCGCACGGAAGTGTCAACTACACGCGACTCAGCTTGCACTCGCTCGTGGCTAAGAAGCTGGATGTTACCGGTCGCATTGTCTACAGCAAGTCGACCTCGAACTTTGCTTTCATTGAGAACTTTACGGGTAGGAACTTCAATCCAAGAGTCACTGCGTGGCCTCCCGGTCCCCTGCCGGCGACACCGAATACACTCAACCTCGGCCAATACAGCATCACCGGAAACGCGCGGCGCCCGCAGACCCTCGGAGATATTGGCGTTACTTTTTTTGCCACCGACAAACTGCGAATCTCAAACACGTTTCGCGTTGAAGACTTCACCATCGACGGCAATGCGGTGTTCAGCGACTTTTTCTCAATCACGCGCGGTTCGGGCGCAACCTTAAGAACCGACACCGTCAGTTTCAGCAACCTGGACGCGAATCGGATTACCAAGTATCGCAAGTATCAGAACACCCTCGAAGGCGACTACCAGTTCAATGCTCGCTACTCAATTCACTTCGGCTATCGCTACGGCAGCCGTCGCATCGAAGAAAGTTTTGCAGGATTCAATCTCGGCTCGAACGGCTCAGTGACTCCGCCGCCAGCTCGCACGTCAGAGGAGGAAGTGGAGACAAATCATACCCATGCATTTTTCGGCGGCTTCAAGGCGCGCCCGGTGAAAGATTGGACGATCTACTTCGACGCCGAGCACGGTAGCGCAGACAACGTGTTCACGCGCATTGGAAATTACGATTACACGAACATTCGTGCCAAGAGCAGGTACACGCCGAACAAGCAGCTTTCTTTCAACGTGGCAGTGATCACGAAGAACAACTCAAACCCTTCGGAGATCGCCGGCGTTTCATTACAGGATTTCGGAGTGGACGTGAGGTCGCGACTGTTTACTGCCTCGGTTGATTGGACTCCGGACTCCAAAGTGTCGTTTAGCACCGGCTACAACTACAACTGGGTCAACAGTGACGCGGTGGTCGACTATTTCTTCAACAGCGTCAGGCATCCACTCGGTCACAGCCTGTACTTCATGAGAAATAGTTTCTTCTTTGTTGACACGACCGCGCAAATTCTTCCCCGCGTTAGTTTGTTCGCTTCTTACCGAATCAACAAAGACAACGGGCAGGGCGACCGCCTGGCTGATCCGACGGGAACGCCGGGAACTTTGATCAACTCCTACCCGATGAGCTTCCAGTCGCCCGAAGCGCGCCTGGCGATCAAGATTAACCGGCGACTCGATTGGAACCTGGGATATCAATATTACAACTATCGGGAGAGCGCGATTGTGGGGCCCCGGCCGCAGAACTATCACGCGCATCTGCCCTATACTTCATTGCGCCTGTACTTCGGTCGGAAGGAGTAGTTGGACTCGTCCCTTAGGGACGAAATGTTTATAGAATACGACATCTTCATTTTCTTCTTCAGCTCCGTCAGGAGCGAAATTCGAGAAACATTTCGCTCCTGACGGAGCGACGGTTTATGGATGCGCACCCTTTGCTATAAACATGTAGCTCCTCTGGAGCTATGGCGCCGAATTCATCGTCCGGCCTTGCTGATATTTCTTTTGCTATCCGTCACCACGGTTGCCGATTCAATTCAAACTCGCCAGCCTCGCATCCGCAGGAGAGTCGACTATTCCCGCTTCTCTCATGTGACTCACGTCACCACCCAAAAGCTGGCCTGCGATTCATGTCATAAGTTTCCCACGAAGAATTGGAAGGACGTGCGCAAAGGCGACGCGGCTTTTCCAGATGTTGCCGAATTTCCCGAGCATGCGTCTTGTATCAATTGTCACCGCGCGCAGTTCTTCGCTCGCGAACGTCCCGCGCCCGCGATCTGCTCAAACTGCCACGTCGGTGTCACTCCTAAAGATACCGCCCGCTTTATTTTTCCCAGTCTCGGGGATGTGATCGATGCGACCCGAAAGCGTCGCGACACCGAATCGGAGTTTGTAGTCAACTTTCCTCACGAGCTGCATATGGACGCGATTGGCCAAAACCATGTCCCTGCTCGGGGCGGGGTTGTGAGCTTCGTACATGCTGGCTTTCAAAAAGAGAAACCCAAAGAAGAGAGTGACCCAAAGAACTGTGTGATCTGTCATCAAACCCACCAGCCGCTGGGCGATTCTTCAGAGGAGTATGTTACGAAGCCGCCCAAGGGACTTGGCGATGCCTTCTGGCTGAAGAAGGGAACATTCAAAACAGTTCCAGTCAGTCACGCACCCTGCTCGAGTTGTCACAACACCGAGGCAGGTATCGAGCCCGTGCCTTCGAAGTGCGAAGTGTGCCACAAGCTTTTGCCGGCGCGAGACGTCGCCGCCGATTTTGATCTGAAGCTGGCCGCGAACATGGGCATCACAGATCAAACAACGCTGGCGCGCTGGCGGCGTCGCGCGTCTTCCGGCACGTTCCCACACGAAGGCGGCATGCATCCAACGTTGAGCTGCACCTCGTGTCACAACATTCCGACGATGAATACCGCGGAGTTAAAGACACTCAAGGTTTCGGTAAAATCGTGTGGCGGCGCCGAGGGTTGTCACATTACGGCAACCAGCGACGAAGGCGGCGCGCTGAATTTCGAGATGGATCAGCGCAAAGCGAAAGCAGATTTTCAATGCACGAAGTGCCATCTCGTTTTTGGTAGTCAGCCAATGCCGCCGAGTCATGTTGCGGCGCTGGCTAAGCCGGTTGCGAAGTAGCGATCGTTTAAGGTAAATCGCCAAGACGCAAAGAGCGCCAGGATGAAAAGTAGCTCCGTAGGAGCCGAATGTTTATAGCGAGACGGACCAAAGCAGAACTCAGGCCTCGTCGGGGCGAAATCAGGAAAGCGCTGGATAAGGCACAATCACATCCCGCTGCTGCGGAGCGCCCACATGTTCCTGGCCGCCGGTTCTATAAACATTTGATCGCTGTGGGACTTGTCACGTCAGTGCTTGGTATTTCGTTGCTTGCTTTTGTTCGCGGTCCAAACGCATCGGCTTCTTCAATGCGTCTCAACGATTCGTCGCTGGTAGCAAACATGAGCCCCGCGGAGCCACAGGATCAGAACATCGACTTCTCGAGGTTTTTGCACAGCAACACCAACCACGCGCGCTTGCCTTGTCTGCTTTGTCATCGCCGTGAGAACACCGGCGCTCGCCCTTCTTTGCCAGGCGGCGGCGGTCATCTTCCCTGCGCGGGTTGCCACGCGAAGGAATTCGCCAATTCGTCGAGTCCGGTCTGCGTGATTTGTCATACGAACAGTCAAACCGGAGCACTGAAGGCGTTTCCACCGCTGAGAAGCTTCAACATGCGATTCGATCATGCGCGCCACGCAAACATGGGACGCGTTGGCTGTTCGACTTGTCATAAACGCGCGCGCGGCGGTGTAGCGATGACGATTCCCGCAGGCTTCAATGCGCACGTCACGTGCTACCAATGCCACGGCCCGCAAGCGAAATCCGGCGAGCGGGATATTTCTTCCTGCGGCACATGTCATCAACTCGGCGGCTATTCCCGAACGACAACTCAAGCCGCCGCTTTCAAAGTCGGATTTAGTCATGCTAATCATGACGCCTCAGAGAAACTTAATTGCAACGCGTGTCACAGCGTCAGGGCGGGAATGCCGCAGCGCCGACAGGTTTCATCGCCACTTCCCTTGAACCATTATGCTCCGGTGGGAGCAAGGAGCTGTGCGACTTGCCACACTGGTACGCGCGCTTTCGGCGGCGATGATTTTTCGGCTTGCACTAGATGTCACCGTGGACCGCAGTGGCACTTTTGATCGGGAACAGGAGTGGGCAGAAGCAAAAGAAAGGAGTTCGCGATGCGAACTATACTTAGAAGTTTTTCCGTATTGGCTCTTTTGATTTTGGGATCAGTAACACCGGTCAGCAGGTCGACTGCTCAGGATTCGCCGGCGGCTGGCCGAAAACCACAGGACGTGTACACGCTTGGTGCGGAAGCGAAGCTCGGCGTGGTCACCTTCAGTCACGTCAATCATGTCACCAAGAATCGCAACCTGGCAGGCAATGCGCCGATCGCCTGTGTCGAGTGCCATCACACGGCCCAACCCGCTTCCGAGGTTTCCAAGCATCCGCCACTTAAAACCGCGTGGCCGGCAGACCGGACGTCAACTCTGACCGCCGATCTGTTTGATAAAGATACCAAGGCTCCGGAGGTAGTGGTTTGCCGGGATTGCCACTCGCGCACGGACACGAAACCGAAGCTGTTGGCGGAACTTCCGCAGATCAAACAGGAGGAAGGCACGGCCCTGATCACACTGAACAATCAGCAAGCCTATCACCGCAATTGTGCCGGTTGTCACGATGAGATCGTTAAGACCCGGACGGACGTGACTCCGCCGACTTCGAAGAAGTGCGTGGCTTGTCATAAGAAAGCGGCTGCCTAAGATTTCTCGAGAGTGGGAAACTGCCTTCGCTGTTCGAAAGTTTCCCCAAGCTGCGGAAAAGCCCGCAGCGCGGGGGTCGCTACGGAGGCGTTCGATGAGGAGAAACAGTGATTTATTCGGCAAACATTCGCGGCACGGTCATTGCGCTGGGAGAAATATGGATTGACGGTGAAGCTCGTACCGCAGTCCGGAACTACGCGAAGAAGGAAACGAAATCATGAAAGTCAACCAGTTTAAGCAACTCGGAATAATGGCCCTGGCTGTGGGTATGGTGATCTCAATCGCTCTGTTGGCGACGCCGGCAGGATCGGCGAACCAGGACGACGCGGCCGCGACTTACAAGTCGAAGTGTATAGCTTGTCACGGAGCTACGGCAGAAAAGAAGTTTGACGCCACGATTAGCGCAGACGACATGGTCAAAGCGATCCTGGGTGGCAAAAAAATGGAGAAGCCGCCCAACATGCCTGCCTACGCAGACAAAGGCATCACCGAAGATCAGGCAAAGGCGCTGGCTGCCTACATGAAGTCGCTAAGACCATAACTCGCTAGAGTTGTTATGGCGGCGTCGGAGGGAATGCTATCCGGCGCTAATGACACCTATGGCCCCGGATCCGCGATCCGAGGTCATAGGCGTCTTCGTGTTTTTCAGGGTAGGGGAAGAATTGTGAGATGAAACTCTCAATGAAGCATCTTTGCGCAATTCTACTCGTGCTTTTCTTCGTGGCTGGGTGGTCCGCCGGCCGGCTCAACGCACAGGAGCCTGCGACGCACAACACCGCGGCGGAGCCAACCAGGCCCGAGGCCAACCAGCCTTCAAATTCAGGCGCCAAGCCAACGCTCCAATGTCAGGGCTGCCACGGCGCCGGCAAGACACTTCCATACCTCGGCGGAGCCCTCTTTCATACAGAGCCTCACACGGCTTACGAACACGGCTTTCACGCCCAGGCAATCAAGACCGGCAATAGGGCGGCGACTTGTCTCGATTGCCACACAATAAACGGCGACATGAGTACGATCCTGCCGGCTGGGGATCCAAAGTCAACAATTAATCGCGCCAACGTGGCTGAAACTTGCGGTCGTTGTCACGGCGACAAGTCTGTCATGCAGGGTAGCGGCATCACCAATCAGCCGTTTCTTTCTTACCGCGAGAGTGTTCACGCCCAGGCCGTGGCTCGCGGTAATACCGGTGCGGCGGTGTGTACTGACTGTCACAACAGTCACGACATCCGCGCCGCCTCCGATGCGCAGTCAACGATCTTCAAAGTCAACATTCCAACCACTTGTGGCAAGTGCCACGAGAGTGAAGCACAGCAGTTTGCCGCAAGCGTACACGGGCAAGCAGTCGCGCGAGGTGTTTCGCGCGCGCCGGTCTGCACTGATTGCCACGGCATTCACAACATTAAAATGCCTTCTGAGCAGGAGACCGGATCAGCATCGGTTGCGATAGGCACTGAAAGCTGTGCCAAGTGTCACGAGGGAGTGGCCCTGTCGCGGGAGTTTGGCCTGGCGAGCGAACGCGTTAGTAGTTACCAGGCGAGCTACCACGGACTGGCCTCGAAGTATGGATCGAAGGTAGCGGCAAACTGCGCGAGCTGCCACGGCGTTCACAAT
>Ga0207650_10002965_pt1 | contig 11714 bp, 8 predicted proteins | sample KBSS63metaG_FD_184325 | JGI IMG/M metagenome (GOLD analysis project Ga0207650, IMG submission 184325) | Switchgrass rhizosphere microbial communities from Kellogg Biological Station, Michigan, USA - KBS S6-3 metaG (SPAdes) (version 2) | ecosystem: Host-associated > Plants > Roots > Rhizosphere >...
GATCAAGCACCACTACAGACATACTGCTGCCGGACTGGGCAGTCAAAGATCATCGCGCCGGTCTGCGCGAGGTTTCCACCTCTGGCGAGCTGAGAAAAAAACTCCAGGCGGACATTGTGTCCCGCTTAACAGAGGAAGGTTGGAAAGATCTCTTGTTCGTGCGCTTAGTCGCGGGGCGCCCCGAGTGGATCGGTAAGACTTTGGCCCAAGTTCCATCCGCGGCGCAGAGCCTGACTGAGCAAGTAAACAACTTGATCGATGTATCTCTCCGCGGTGGCGCTCAAGCAGTATTCGACGACATGGATGAACAGGACGTAGCCCAAAGTGCAACTTATCCATATTCAGTATTTGGTTCGGATAGTGCGGTGAGGACCCCTTCGGCGGACTACCTACCTCATCCGCGAGGTTATGGGACATTTCCCAGAATCTTCGGCAAATACGTTCGCGATCAGGGGCTCTTTTCGTTGGCAGCGGCAATTCATAAAGCCAGCGGGCAGGCAGCAGAAACATTCCATCTAGCGAACCGGGGAACTATCGCACCCGGAAATTGGGCGGACGTGGTCGTGTTTGATTCAAACACCATTCAGGACAAAGCCGATTACGATCAACCATTCGCTCACCCGCTCGGCATAGACTACGTTATGGTGAATGGAGTGATGGTGGTCGATCATGAAACTCTCACCAGCAATAAGCCTGCAGGTATGCCGGTTAGATTTCAGTAAACCGACTCTGGGCTGGCCGGTATAAATGCCGACAGCCGCCCTGAGACGCGTGACTCATCAAGTCTCAGGGGCTAACCAAGCCCGAACTCGTTTTCTCAGCGCGCGGGTTGCTTCAGGATATCTGCCAGGGCCTGCAATCGGCTCGTGTCTGCCGCACTCTGCGTTGTGGTTGTAGTCTTGTCCAACGACATTCCAAGGCTCTTGAGTTTGGCGAGTGAGCTCTTATTCAGGTGTGAGCTCTCGACGCTGCCAATTGCCTCTCGCAGGGCGGTGATACGATCGGCGGGCAGTGCTTGCGATCTCTCCAACTGGTCCACGTATGCCTTCGCCACCACCAACGTGCGCGGCCACTCGATTCGTTGCTGGTTCTGCACGTTGAGTTCGGCCACGTGCACGGCTTCCGCGGCGTCGATCTCGTTCTGCGTAAGAAACTTCGTGGGCGTCAACTCAAAAATGTCGAGGCCTCGCGCGATCTCCGAAGCGTAAATGTGGCCGTTGTACCAATAGGCCGACCAGTCGCCGCCGAGCACGAGCATCTTCGGATCAATCGGTCCGCGATCGAAGTAAGCAATCTCCACCGGATGCGCCGCGTCGGTGAAGTCCATAAGCGAGATGCCGCCCTGATACCAGGCCTGCACTTCCAGGTCACGACCGGGAACCGGAACGAGCGAGCCGTTGTGCGCGACACAGTTTTCGCTGTCGCCCTGAGCGGCCGGCAACTTGTAGTAGCTCGCAAACTTCAGCTTGTTATCCTGCAAACTGAAAATCGAATCGGCGCCCCACTTATTCGGATCGTTTGGCCGGCAACGCGCACCTAATCCGCCGCCCCACTCATCAGTGAACACTACTTTTTTTCCGTCGTTGGAAAACGAAGCCGAATGCCAATACGAATAGTTGGGATCGTTTACTGCGTCCAGACGTTTTGGATGGACCGGATCTTTGATGTCCAACAGAATTCCATTGCCGGAGCACGCGCCGGCAGCCAACCCGATCGCTGAGTACACGGTGATGTCGTGGCACTGATTGGAGGCCGCCGGCTTCTCAGAGCCCTCCTTGCCATGGGTGCCGCCGTTGGTTAGAGCATCGATTGCTCCGGTTCGCGGATCCATGAATACTCGCGGACTGGATACGACCTGCGCGTCCTGCGGCTTCGCTACCGGAACCTTGATCACGTCGATACGAAACAGCGCCGTGTTCGGATCCTTCTCCGGCGTTTCACCTGAGCAACCCGCCAGCTCCTCACTTTGGCGGACGAACGACGTTCCGGAGACGTAGATGTACACGTTGTCCTTGTCATTCGGATCGACGACGAGGGTGTGCGTGTGCGAACCGCGACAAGTTTGCACCGCCGCCACCTGCTTCGGATTCTTGACGTCTGTGATATCGAAAATCCTCACGCCCCGGAAACGATCCTTTTGCGCCGGCGGTGGGATTTGCTTTTTCTCTTCTCCGGGCGCGGGTTCAGGGGCCGGGGGCGCGGGCGGAAATCCCTGCGTGCCGCAATCGAGGCGACCGTTGGGCATCTCCACTGACATGAAGAGCAGGTTTTTGTAAACCGACAAATCGCCCTGCCCGCCGGGACACACAACGGAAGTTAGCAAGCTGGTCTTTGCCGGATTTGAGATGTCGTAGATATTGAAGCCGTAAAAATTTCCCTGAAACAGGTGATTGCCCTGAAACGCAAAGTCGGAATTTGCAAAAGCGAGTTGGGCGATAACCAGCTGCACCGGCTTCGTCATTTTCATGGAATTACCAATGCCGAGTTGACCGATCGTCTTCAGAACCTTCGGATCGTCCGGGTTGTCGGTGCCGAGTTGAAAGGCGTCAGGCTTTTTGAGCAGCATGACATGCTTGATGCCCATCGATGTTTCGGCTGCGTCGTACATTCCCGGCGCTAGCTTCGAGCGCGGGTCATTGGCATCGGAGCCAGTCATTCCTGGCGGTAGGGCTGCGGCGGGTTCCGGAGCGAACGGATTCTCTTCGTCGTCCTTGGCCGGGTTTGTTTCTGCCGGCTTCGCAGACTCCGGAGATGGGGATGGCGTGGGCGTTTGCGCCTGGATCTTCGTTGCGAAACACATGCAGAAGAAAAGGGAAGCTACGAACAAGCGGAACGCCATGGTGTATATGCGATTCATCATCTCTCCTGGTAACGGTTAGTTTGGATTTCTCTGTCGCGCAGAGAAGAACTTCTTAAGGTTTTTCCCTCAGCATTGTTTGGCTAGGATGTCTGCGCTTCCAGCTATTCCCCGAGCATTGTTTGCATGATCCTGATCTCAGCCCGTTGCCCACTGTCGACATCGGTTGCGAAGTTGAACAGTTCGGCGTCCTGCCCTGCGCCCGCGGTGTCGAACAGATCCTTCACCATGACCAATGCGCCGCCGTGGTGTTGAATCATCCCAGTCAGAAATAGACGGTCAAACTCCGCGCCCTTCGCATTTCTTAAAGCTTCCATCTGCTCTTCCGTGAGCATCCCCGGCATGAGCATCTTGTGCCCCGAATGAGTCGCATGGCTCGACATATCCATGCCCGGCATGTCCATGCCTGGCATTTCCATCATCGGCGGCGACAGCGATTCCCCCCGCGCCTGCAACCATCGTTTCATGAACTTTATTTCGTCTGACTGCGAATGACTGATTCGCGCCCCCAGCGTTCGGAGTTCCTTCGTCGTAGTATGCGATTCGATGAGCGCGGTCATCTCCACCGCTTGCGCATGATGCATGATCATGCCCTGCATGAAACGCACATCTGCGGTTGAAAGCGGCGGCAGCGTGGCCCTGGTCGAAGATGGCAGCGTCCGGGTTGGCTGGCCCGGCGCACCAGGCTGGACCACGACTGGTATCGCTGGCGCAGCTTGTTGTGCACAGACCGGCAGCGAGAACAAGCCCGCCATAACACCGCCGGCCGTTAGCCCGGAAACTCTTATTAACGTGCGGAGCTTACGCCTACTCTTCGCGTGAAAAGTTCTGAACGACGTTGAATATTCAAGCATTGCGGTGCCTCACTTTATCACAAAGCGGCACCAGGATCATTGGCGCGTGAGGTTCGCAAGTTGAGCGATTATCTATCAGGACTATCAGGCGGGCGGGGCAGTAGCCCAACCATGAGGGAGGGCTTCTTCAGCGGCTCAATACATGCCCTCCCTGATGGTCGGGCTTCTGCCAGAAGTAGGGGCGCACCCATGGTGCGCCCGTGGAAGGAGATAACGCGAGCGGGGCGGACACATAGGTCCGCCCCTACATCTTCTATTTATTACGGACAGGTTCCGTTGACGGTGTAATGCGGCCCGCTGTCTATCGCCGGCCCGCTGTTCTGGCTCTGCGGTACGAAAACCGTGGCGGTTGCAGTAGCCACATTTCCGGACGCGTCCGTCACAGAAAATGTAATCGTGTAGACGCGGCCATCGCCGCTGCCCGCCCGTTCAGCGCGAAGCTGCACTGACTTGCAATCGCCGGCGATCACAATATCGTTCGACGTGTTGCCATCACCGCTGCCGTTTTCCACTTCATCGCTTGTGACCCGCGTGATGACTACGCTGCCGACGCCCAGACTGGTATCGCAGCCGTCAGTCACGCTGTCCACAAAGTCGGTGACATTGAAAATGTGATAGTTGTGATTCGGCGGCCACATCGATAGAGTTTGACCGTTTAGATTGATGGTCGGCGCAGTCGTATCGACCACGTTAACCGTTCTGTTCACCGGCGCCGCCGCATTGCCCGACGGATCGCTGGCGTTATAAGTAATCAGGTAGGCGCCCGGCACATCTACGTTCACCGTGCCCGATGCAGTGGCTGCAAAACTTCCCGCGCAACCATCGTTGGCCGTTGCTCCGGGATCGACAAAGGTCGTGTGACATTCCACCGTCATTGGATTTGGTCCATTCAGGACTATGGTCGGCGCTACGGTGTCGGCAATCGTAATATCCACCGTGTCATCATCCGACCCGCCGGCTGACGACGAGACCGTCAAAGTAATCGTGTGCACTCCCAACGGAAGCGAAACGTTAAGCGTGGCGCCGTTGCCGAGCACAGTTGCGCCTTCTTTCCAGGTATAGGTTAAGGTGCCGCTACCGGTTGAGGCTGTGCCGTCCAACGTCACGCCCGTCAAGCTGCCGGCGCACTCCACAGTTTGATCCGGGCCCGCGTTGGCGACTACGGCTACAGTAGCCGTTCCAAGTTTCTGCACTCGATCGTTTCCGGTATCGGCGACAAAGATGTTTCCAGTTGGATCGGCCGCGACGTCCTGTGGCCCACTGAACTCTCCATCACCAGTTCCCGATGTGCCGAAAGCTTCCTGGAATGTCCCGGTGGAGGAAAAACTTTGAATGCGACTGTTACCACTGTCGGCCACAAATATGTTGCCGAGCAGGTCTGCGCCCACGCCGCCAGGCGAAGTGAACTGGCCGTTTCCGCTGCCGGCTGTGCCCCACTGCGTAGTGTAGGCGCCGGCGGAGGTGAACTTTTGGATACGATTATTGCCGGTGTCTGCAACGTAAACATTGTCGGACGAATCAATCGCCAGTCCCTGCGGTCCGTTGAATTGTCCGTTGCCGGACCCACTGCTGCCCCACGCGGTGATGAAGACACCGGCGGCGGTGAATTTTTGGACTCGATGGTTGTTAGTGTCCGAGACATAAACGTTGTTCGCAGAATCAATCGCTACGCCACTGGCGCCGAGAAACTTTCCGTTGCCACTGCCTGATCCGCCCCAGGTGAGCTGAAACGTACCAGCTGAATTGAACTTTGAAACTCGGTCAGTGAAGGCATCAGTGACGTAGATGTTGCCCGCCGAATCGACCGCCACACCTGATGGACTAACGAACCCGCCAGGAACGTCACCGGGAATTCCAAACTTCAAGAGGAAGGTCCCGTTGTTGTCGAACTTTTGCACACGATTACCGTTTCCTTCGGCGACGTAAACATTGCCTGCCGTGTCAGTGCCAATGCCGGTCGGTGTCGAAAACTGCCCGTCAGCCGTGCCCGAGGTTCCCCACTTCGTAATGAAGCTTATGCTGGCCAGAACAACGGCGGCACTCGCCAGCAAAACAGTGGCGACTCCCGTGGCGATAATAAGTCGGCGTCGTTTGATGGAAATCGATTCTGAATGAGAGTCAGTTCGACGAATGAACCTGGTGTGTCTCATGCTATCCCCCTAATTTTCATTAATCGTTAATCGTTAGTTATCGTCTGGCGCAGTCGGCAAGACACTTGAAGCGAACAGAGCTGACTATTGAACAGCAGCGATTCGAGAGGGCGGGAAATATATCAGAAAACGCCAGAGCTGGCACCAGAAAATGTTGGCCTAATTTGAGTAACATATTTCACTCGTCAGATGAACCCTTCGTGTTTTTCGTGATTTGCTGGTTCGTGCGATTTAGTGGTTGACCGTTTCAAACTTCGGCTGAAATCCAGACCACGAAAATACACGAAGGCAAAACCAAACCGACACGAACGTTCGACTCGGGGTTCCAGCCCAGCCCATCGTTAGCCTTCGAGAATGGTGAGGCGTATTCTGAATCAAATAGGATTTTTCAGTTCAGTCCGGCTGCTTAGTGCTGGCGTTCACGAGGGGAGGAGATAATGAACAGATCAAGTTTCAGACAATTCGTCGTGCTCAGTTGTGTCGTTGTCTTTATTGTTACGCAATCGACTTTCGCCGTGCAGGCGCAGGATGGCAGGTGGGCCGGCCGCATCATCATCGGCACGGCATACTTCATCGGTGGCGGCCGGCCTTCGCAGTCGCGTTCGTTCAGCCTCAGAATCAATCAACTAACGTCACCCGCCGAGGTGCAACGATTGAATGAGTCATTGCAATCCGGCGGGCAGGAGGAGCTGCTGAACGTGCTCTCGAAGATGAATGCGGGCCGGATAACGATCGGCAACGGCGTGGGAATAACGGCGAACGCAATCATCGCTACGCAACAGGACAGCGGCACGAAGCTCATCGTTCTGTATGAACGCTACCTGCAGTTTGCGGAACTGCGCTACGGGGCGCGCTCGGAGAATTACAAATTCGGATACGCTGAGCTCTTCCTGGGCAGAGGCGAAAACCAGGGAATGTTGATTCCGGCGGCGCAGATACGTCTGAAGAACGGCAATACCTGGGAAGTTGAAGACTTCGGCACGTTTCCCGCACGCCTATTGGGATTGCAGGTTCGCGGCGGGCGTGGACCGCGCTAACCAAACACGTCGGGTGTCGTTTAGAGGCGGGCACCGCCCGCCGGTTCAACGTTGAGACGGCGAGCGGTGCCCGCCTCTAAACATCCGTCAATTCTCATACCAAGTTTCCAAATTCTTTTCAAAGTATCCGGGGTTAGCGTAAGATGTGCCTGGTCGCGCGTATAAATCTGAACTGCATCTGAATAGCAAGCTGTTCTCCCCTCTACCGTTGGGAGAGGGGTTGGGGAGAGGGACTACGCGCCGCTTAAACCCCCACCCGTACCCTCCAGCGCGGGAGGGAGACTGAATCGACTGTCGGTGATTGGAAGCGTTCCCCGCGCTTCTCCTGTTGGCAAGGGGGATAAGTGGCTCGTCCTGTCAAACACTCTCTTCGAAAATCGCCCACCGGCATAGCTGGTTTCGATGAAATCACAGGTGGCGGACTGCCGCACGGACGCACCAGCCTGGTGTGTGGCAGCGCCGGCTGCGGCAAGACTCTGTTCGCCATGGAGTTTTTGATTCATGGCGTGACCGAGCACAAGGAACCCGGCGTCTTCATGGCGTTCGAGGAAACCGCCAAAGACTTAATCGAAAATGTCGCCTCGCTCGGTTATGACCTGAACCAGCTCATTACGCGAAAACAGATCTACGTCGATCATGTGCAGATCGAGCGCAGCGAAATAGAAGAAACCGGAGAGTATGACCTCGACGGGTTGTTCGTCAGACTGTCGTATGCGATCGATTCAATTGGAGCGAAGCGAGTGGTGCTGGACACGCTCGAAGCGTTGTTCGCGAGTTTGCCCAACGAAGGTATTTTGCGTGCTGAATTGCGGCGGCTGTTTCGCTGGCTCAAAGACAAAGGCGTGACGGCGGTGATTACTGCCGAGCGGGGCACCGGCACGCTCACCCGCCACGGTCTGGAGGAGTATGTCTCAGATTGTGTGATTCTTCTCGACCATCGGGTGATCGAACAGGTGTCGACCCGCAGGCTGCGCATTGTTAAGTACCGCGGTTCCTCGCATGGCACGAATGAATATCCTTTTCTCATCGACGACGACGGCATCACGGTCATTCCCGTCACCTCGCTGGGTCTCCAACACAAAGCGCCGACTGAACGTGTGTCGACGGGAATTCAACGGCTTGATGAAATGCTCGGTGGCAAAGGATTGTTTCGCGGCGCGAGCGTTCTGGTTTCAGGAACTGCGGGGACCGGAAAGACCAGCATTGCCGCGGCCTTCGCTGAGTCGGTCTATAAGCGTGGCGAGCGCTGTCTTTATTTCGCGTTCGAGGAATCGATGAGCCAGATTGCTCGTAATATGCGCTCGATCGGCATCGACCTGATGCCGGGCGTCAGGAAAGATCTGCTGCGATTTCACGCGGCCCGGCCGACAGCCTATGGTCTCGAAATGCATGTGGCCTCCATGCATAAGCTGATCGATGAATACAAACCCGATGCGGTGGTCATCGATCCGCTCACCAATCTGATAAACGTCGGCAGTCAATTGGAGGTACACAGCGCGCTGTTGCGTTTGATCGACTTACTAAAGCTGCGGCAGGTCACCGGCTTATTTCTAAGTTTGGTGCACGACGGCCAGCCGCTCGAAAGCACCGATATCGGCGTGTCGTCGTTAATGGATACCTGGCTGTTGCTGCGAGATATCGAAGCCAATGGCGAGCGCAACCGCGGGTTATGCATTTTGAAATCGCGCGGCATGGCCCATTCAAATCAAATTCGGGAATTTCGCTTGACCAATCATGGCGTGGAGTTGACCGATGTTTATCTTGGACCAGGCGGTCTGCTCACCGGGGCCGCGCGCGAGATGCAGGAAGCGAAAGACCGAGCGGAAGCGTTGGTGCGTGCCGAGGACAGGCAGCAGCGGGAGCGGGAAATGCAGCGGAAGCGCCTGGTCATCGAAGCGCAAATCAACGAGCTGCGAACCAGACTGGACGCCGAAGAAGCTGAAATGCGCCATGCCACTGAACACATAAGGTCGCGCGAAGAAAAACTGGATTCTGACCGGAAAGTTATGGCCCGCATTAGAAAATCCGACTTTGCCGGCCTTCCCCTGGCCGGCAACGGAGCCGGAGCGAATTATGAAAAAAATCCCCAAAGCCCCCGTCGCAAAAAAGGCAAAGCCGGAAAAAGGATTAGGAAGTGAAAGGTGGCAGCTTCGTCTTTATGTTGCGGGCCAAACTCCTAAATCGGTGCGCGCCTTTGGCAACTTGAAGAAGCTCTGCGAGGAACACATTCCCGGACAGTACACTTTGGAGATCGTCGACCTGCTGAAAAATCCCACGCTCGCGCGCGGCGATCAGATTCTGGCGATTCCAACCCTGGTCAGGAAGCTTCCGGAGCCGATGAGGAAAATCATCGGGGACCTTTCCAATACCGAACGGGTGTTAGTCGGCCTGGATATTCGCCCTCTCGCTTGATGTTGGTGTAGTAGCACGGCATGCCGTGCGCTACAAGAAGAGGTACGCGTGAACGATAACAAGAAAAGTCTGCTGGAGTTTCAGCGAGCGCTCGACGCGCAGGGCACGGAGACTTATGTGCTCCGTCTTTACGTCAGCGGCGCGACCCCACGCTCGACCGAGGCGATCGCCAAAATCAAGGACATCTGCGAAGAGTACCTGCCGGGCCATTACGATCTGGAAGTCATAGACATTTACCAGCGTCCTGATCTTGCCGCCGGCCAGCAGATAATCGCAGCGCCCACGCTGGTGAAAGAATCTCCCGGCGCTTTGCGGAGAATGATTGGCAATCTTTCAAACACTCGACTGATCCTGCAACGACTTGGAATTGCGAATTAGAACAGTGTCGTAGAGTTGTGTTGCCGCGACGGGCTACTGTCCCCGGCTGAGGTCATTATGGTTGCCGTGGTCAAATCACAAGAAGAATTACTTACTGAACTGCAAACTCTTCGCTTGCGACTCGAAGAGGCCGAGGAAACGTTGCGCGCCATCGCCGCCGGGGAAGTGGATGCGCTCGTTGTCGACGGTCCGGACGGTGAACAAATCTTTACGCTCCAGGGCGCCGACCATCCCTATCGTTTGATGGTTGAAAACATGCGCGAGGGCGCCCTCACCATTAACCAGGAAGGCATCATCGTTTACTGCAACGACAGTTTTGCGGCCCTGGTTGGTAAGCCGGTCGAACGAGTCGTCGGATCTTCGATGCACGATTATGTGGCCGACGTTGATCACCCCACTTTTGCCGGTCTCATCAGCTCGGAAAGTCTCAGCAGCAACAAAGCGGAATTGCGGTTAGTGAATGCGAGCAAAGATTTGACGCCTGTGGTCGTCTCGATGAGTACGCAAGTGACGGGTGTCCTCTGTCTCGTGGTCACTGACCTGAGCGAACACAAGCGCAACGTCGAATTACTGGCGTCCCGAAAGATCGACAAGGCCCTCAACGAACAACGCGAAATTCTTTTTGCACGCGAACAGGCCCTGCGCATCGAGGCGCAGAAAGCGAACCGCTCGAAGGAAGAATTTCTGGCCACCGTTTCGCATGAGCTGCGCACTCCGCTGAATGCCGTGCTCGGTTGGGCCACGATGCTACGACGCGGCAAGCTCGATGATGTGACTTTTGTCCGCGCCATCGAATCTATTGAGCGAAACGCCAAGTCGCAGGCACAGTTAATCGAAGACCTGCTCGACATTTCGCGGATCACCTCGGGCAAACTTCGCCTCGACGTTAAGCCGATCAGGCTAGTATCGATCATCACCGCGGCCATTGACTCAATCCAGCCAGCAGCCGACGCGAAAGGCGTCAAGATGGAAATGGTGCTCGATCCGGCTGCGGATCACGTTGAGGGAGACGCGTCGAGGTTGCAGCAGGTGGTCTGGAATTGTCTGGCGAACGCGGTGAAATTTACGCCCTCGGGCGGACAGATCGGAGTGCGGCTGGAAGGCGGCGACGGGCTGGCGCGAATTCTGATATCCGACACCGGCGTCGGAATCAGTCCTGATTTTCTGCCGCACGTATTTGGACGTTTCCAACAGGCGGATGGAGCGATCACCAGAAGCCACACAGGCTTGGGATTGGGGCTGGCCATCGCCAGACACCTGGTGGAAATCCACGGCGGAACGATTGAAGCTTCGAGCGATGGGCCCGGGTGCGGTGCGACCTTTACGGTAACGCTTCCGGTCATGGGAGTGCGCGGCAACCACTCGGACGCTCGTAAAGATCAATTCGAAGCTGCGCCGGCCCCGCGGGTGACAGACAACCGCGCGATGCCGAACCTGCGCGGCCTGCGCATACTGACCATCGATGACGAAGCCGACACGCGCGATCTGGTGAGAACCGTGTTGGAAAGTTGTGGCGCAGACGTTGTCACTGCCGCGTCAGCGAGAGAGGGTCTGGATTCGCTGAGTCGTTGGAATCCGCACGTCTTGATCTGTGACATTGCCATGCCCGAAGAAGATGGCTACAGCGTTATTCGTAAAGTACGCGAGTCGGCGCAAACCGCAAACTTGCCGGCGATTGCCTTGACGGCTTATGCAAGAATCGAAGATCGGATGCGCGCGCTGCAGGCAGGCTTCCAGATGTTTCTACCAAAGCCGGTCGAAGCCGAGGAGCTTCGATCTACGGTCGCAGGTGTGGTCGCAGATCAGGCGGATGATACCGGTCGCGGCAAGTAAAAACATTTTCCATTTTTCATTTCACATTTTTCAGTTCTCATAGTCCTGAACCCGCGGTCAATGAGATCAGTACCACCACGCGGTAGCAACTGTGTTGGAAGTCAAGCTGAAACTAGTGCCTCGTTGTTTTTCCAGCAAGCGTTATCACGCACCATGACGTTGATGATGGAGAGCAGTTTACGCATGCAAGCAG
>Ga0207650_10002966_pt1 | contig 11709 bp, 9 predicted proteins | sample KBSS63metaG_FD_184325 | JGI IMG/M metagenome (GOLD analysis project Ga0207650, IMG submission 184325) | Switchgrass rhizosphere microbial communities from Kellogg Biological Station, Michigan, USA - KBS S6-3 metaG (SPAdes) (version 2) | ecosystem: Host-associated > Plants > Roots > Rhizosphere >...
GGGTGACCGTTGCCACGGGCGCATTCCAGGTGGCCGTCAGCACCCCGCCCTGATCGCTGCGCAACGTGCCGCTCAGCAGCACGTCCACCTTCGGAATCGTGTAGCTGCCGAGCGCGGTGGCCTTGGTGATGAAGCCGGGGTCGGCGTGGCAGTTCGGGTTACCGACGTTCACCGCCGGGCTCACGCCGGCGACGGTCGTCAGCTCCGGCACCTGCGCGCGCACCGCGCAGTTGTCCTGGACGGTCTTGCCGGTGTTGATGCCGCCCTGGAACTGCACGCCGCGGCCGAGCCGCGCGCTGATGTTGACGAGGAACCCGTTGTACTTCTGGTACTGGTCGCCGATGTCGTCGGCCAGCGTGATGTTGTTGCTGGTCTGGCCGAATTTCTCCGGCACTACGTTGTAGAGCCCGCTGACCACGTAGCCGCCGCCGCCCGGCAGGCGGGAATCCGTCGGGGCGGTGACGCTGTAGGACGTGAAGTCGCTCGCCGCCACCGCCAGGTTGTCGGTAATCGTGAAGTTGTTCAACCAGCGGCGGAAGTAGCCGGCCTCCACCGACACGCGCGGCAGCACCTGCTGCTGCACCGACACGCCCCACTGCCAGTCGTTCGAGCGCACGCCCCAGCCGCCCAGGATCTTCGGATCGATGTTGGCGGTCGTCTGTGCGGTCGTTCCGAACGTGCCCGAGTTCATGGCGCCACAGAAGTCGCCGCCGGTCGCGAGGTTGTTCTGCGCCAGCGGGCTCCGCAGATCGCATTCGGGGATGTAGTTGCCGTTGTCGGTCCACGTGCGCGTGGTGGTGGTGGCGATGCGCGTGATCGGGTTGGACAGGATGTAGTTGTTGTTGTTGCTCGTGGGCTCGAGGTACTTGCCGAAGTTCACTTTGAGCGCCGTCTTGCCGTTGCCGAAGAGGTCGTACGCCACGCCGCCGCGGGGCGAGATGTCCTTGTAGCCGGTGACGCCGGCCGTCTTCGGGAACACGATGCGGTTGGGCAGGAAGTTGGTCGGTCCCAGGGTCTGCTCGGGCGAGAAGCTCGTGTTGCGGTCGAAGCGCAGCGCGCCTTGCAGCGTCATGCGGCCGCGGGTCCACTGATCCTGCACATAGAGCGACATGTTCCGTGTGCGGTAGCTGGTCGTGTAGGGGAGCAGGCTCTGCGTGAGCTGCGTCGGCGTGCCGTTGTTGACGGTGAAGGCCAGGTTCTGATCGTTGGTGAAGCTCTGGAGGTCCGACACCAGCGCCACGCCGCCGTATCCGACCTTGAGGCTGTGCGCGCCGGTGACATAAGCCACCGAAGCGCGCCAGGTGTACTGCGCGTCCCAGCTGTCGGACCAGTTCGCGGAGCGGTAGGTCAAGTTGGGAATGCCGCCGTTGACGGGGCAGCCGGCGGCCCCGGCGCACTGCTCGGTCATGCGCGCCAGCGGCCGCGTCGTGTTTCCGGGGGCCTCATAGGGACCGAACGGCGCCTGATAGAGGCCCACGCCGGCTTCGAAGAGCATCCGGTTGGTGGCCGTCTCGGACCATGTGATCTGCCGCACGCGCGGATGCGCGTTGAGGTAACCGCCGATCTCGGGCGAAGTCGTCGAGCTGAGCCCTCCGAGGCCGAGCGGGCCGTACACCGAGCCGGATTCCGGCTGATTGCGGCAGCCGTCTTCATCCTGGCTGAAGGTGGACCCGTTGCACGGGTGCTGCTCGTCCCAGTGGACGTTGATCTTGTCCTTGCGGGTGGCCTGGGCGGTGATGCGCACGGTGTAGAGCCGCCAGCTCTCGGCACCGCGTACCTCGCGCGACTTGTCGGGCGCGTAGAGGAACTTGGTGGGGTCGCCGGCGTTGAGGTTCGGGTACACGCCCGGAATCGTGCGGTGCTGCCCTTCATCCCGCGCAGCGACGCGATACCACAGGCGATCCTTGATGATCGGACCCCCCATGCCGAAGGTGAAGTCCCACTGCTTGAGGAGCTTGCCGGGCGTGGTGAGCCCGAGTGCCTTCAGGCGGTCGGTGTAGTTGCTTCCCACCATGCCGCCGCCGACGCCCGACAGATAGGCGTTGCCGGCAATCGTGTTGCCGCCGCTCTTCGGGATGATGCTCAGCGTGGGGCCGCCCACTTCGGCTTCTCCGAGCCCGCCGGACGTGGTCGTCACCACTTCCTGCGCGTTCGAAATGTCGGCCACGTAGGTGGACACGCCGCTGCCGCCGAGGCCGGCGCCGGTGTTGAGCCCATCCACCTGCATGCGCCCTTCGTTGTTGCGGCCGCCGGCGCCGCCGAACACGGTCATCTGCGGCGTCACCTGCACGTCGGCCGGACTGCCGCCGATGGTGACGATGCCTGGGATCAGGAGCGCCGTCGCCGCCCATGATCGCGCCGTCGGAATCGACGTGAGCACTTCGCTGCCGATGGTGGTCTGCCGGCGGATGCTCTGCACGTCGACGATCGGCGTGACGCCCGACACGGTGATCGTCTCGGTGACGCCGCCCACCGTCATCTCCGCGTCGATCTGGGCGGTGAAGGCGCCGGTGAGCTCGATCCCTTCGCGCTTCACCTGGTTGAAGCCGGGCAGTTGGAAGGTAAGTGTGTAGGTGCCTGGGGGAAGGCCGACGATGCGGAACAGGCCGCGGTCGTCAGTCACTGTCGTGCGGACCTTCTCGATGAGCACCGGGCTTGCGGCTTCGACGGTGACCCCGGGCAGCGTGGCGCCGGATGCGTCCTTCGCCGAACCGGCGATGGATGCCTGCGCGAACGCGGCGGCAGGCAGAAGGGTCGCGAATGCAACGAGGAGCACTCCCCGCAGGAACGTGCGCATTGATACCGCCTCCAGTCAGAGTTCTGGGTTTTACGCAGCGCGGAGAACGGTTTCTCCGCGCTGCGTGGCGGTAGCCTATACCAGATCGCTATAAATCCGATTCAGGCGGATGCGCGCCGGCGGCGCGTGCGCACCGCCTTCTGCGCCGAGCGCTTGCGCGCCGCGGCCGATCGACGGCGCGCCGCGCTGGTGGCCTGTCGCGACAACGCCTTCGTGGACGCGGTGTCGTGCCGCTCGCGCTTCAGCCGCTTCAGCATCGCGCGCGACCGCTTGGCCGATGGCGCGCGCCGCTTGCTGCCGGCCCGGCTGGCGGAGGCGGCGCTGCGCTTCGTCGTCTCCTTCGCGCTCCCGGGCGGCGGCGGCAGTTTGACGCCGGCGCGGCGCGCCTTCGACAGTCCGATGGCGATCGCCTGCTTGGTGGAACGCGCGCCGTGCTTGCCCTCGCGGACGTGCTCGATCTCCTCGTGCACGAACTCGCCGGCCTGCGTGCTCGGCGCCTTTCCCGCGCGCTTGTCGGCGCGTGCTCTCTTCAGTGTGGCCTTCTCAGGCATTGCACCGCTCCTTTCAGTGGTAGAGACGGACGCGACGGTCCGCCTCTACCAACCGACGTCAAGCAATCGATGCGCCTAGGCGATGCGGGTCGGCCCCGTTCGTGCATCAGGCAGCCCAGATACGGATCTCAAGGGAGGAATTGACATGAAGCGACTGATCGCGAGAAGCCTGATGCTCGTGCTGTGCGCCGGCGTGGCTTATCCGGCCGCGGCGCAGACGGGCGCGAAAGACGAAGCCAAGAAGGCGGGTGAGCAGACCAAGGAAGCCGGTCAGGACGCCGGCAGCGCGGCCAAGCACGCCGGCAAGGCTACGGCGAAGGCCACGAAGAAGGGCGCCAGGGGCGTGAAGAACGCCGTCACCGGCGACATCGTCGCGGTCTGTAACGACGGCAAGGAGCACAGCGGCAACAACCCCGCCGACGCGTGCAAGGATCACGGCGGCACGAAGAAGTAAACGGTAAACGTTCGTGGAGTGGGCGGTCTTCACCGCCCTCTCCACCGCTCAGGCCGGTCCGGCCAGCGCCAGCCCGTCGCGGATCTTCGACTTCAGCTTCTCGATGTAGCGCTGCTGCTCGCCCTCCGGGAAGCCAGCGGCGCGGAAGGCATCGTGCCACTGCGCGTCCGAGATCCGGGCCATCAGCCGGCACGTCCACACGACGTCGTCCACTGTCACGGTCTCCACGATCTTCGGATGGATGCCGTTGTAGTGGAACCTCACGCGCTGACCGTCGAGCCCCTTGATGAATCCCTGCTCCTCGAAGTCCGCGACTTCGTTGCGCGACCCCTGGCCGAAGCCGCGCGCGGGCGTCAACCGAAGAATCTTGGGAAAGCTGGTCTTGCCGAGCGACGCGCCGAGGTCGCGCACCACGTAGATCTGCCGCGGTCCCCCGTCCTGCACACCGTGCCGGTTGTAGATCTTGTTGTTCGAGGTCTTCCAATCCCAGTTGTTGAGCATCAGGTTGGCGACGATCAGCCCCTGAAACGGTTGCGATCCCACGAACGGGTTCTCGTACCAGGACCAGTCGCCCACCACTTCCTCGCCCTCGCGGTCGCGGCGGAAGCGCGCCAGCTTCGTATCCTCGGGCGGCACCGACACGCCGTCGATCTGCCAGTCGGTCACGATGTAGGCGGCGGGCTGGTGGAACCCCATGCCCCAGAGCACCCGCGACACGGCCACCTCGGGCTGGGCTTCTTTCCCGACCTTTACGCTCCACTTGACGCCGTGGCGATCGCGCAGGTCATAACCGCGGCTGTAGCCCTTGTGGTCCTCGGCGACGAGCTCGAAGTGCGAGTCCGGGGGTGGGGCCTGGGCCCCGTCGGGCCCGTCGAAGAAGTTGCGGGACGAGAGATCCGCTGGATCGATCCAGAGCGCGCTCAAATCCACCTGCGCGGGCGCAGCGGTTGTCTTCGGGGCCGACGTGGGGGCGCATGAGCCGGTGACGGCTGCCAGCACAAGTGCCGCCCCCCAGCGGTTCAGTTGAAAAACTTTCCTCATGCGTCACAAAAGAGCAACGACCATGCCCGCGCTTGACAGCTGCAGCGCACTGACTGGACAGTGCGCAAGCATGACCTACACGCTCCCCGCCATCGGGGCGCCGGCCGCGCGGCCGCTGCTGCCCAAAGTTGCCGTCGAGGAACACTTCAACGTGCTGGCCGCCGCACCGGGCAGCGCCCGGCAGATCGATCTGTCGCGACTGGTCGCCTCGATGGGCTACGACCGCACCTGGATGTCGCTCGTGGACGCGCGGCTCGTCGAGTTCGACGAACGCGTCGCGGCCATGGATGCTGCCGGCGTCGACGTCAGCCTGCTCTCACACACTGTTCCCGGGGCGCAGGGAATTGTCGATCCCACGCTCGCTGCCGCGGCGGCGCGCGACATCAACGATGTCCTGGCGGGCGCGATCGCGCGGCACCCAACGCGATTCGCCGGGCTCGCCAGCGTCGCGCTGCACGACCCGATGGTGGGGGCGCGCGAACTCGAGCGCGCCGTCACCGCGCTCGGTTTCAAGGGGGCGATGATCAACGGCTACACCAACGTCGACGACCCGCGCGGCGGCGAATACCTCGACGCGCCGCGCCTGCTGCCGTTCTGGGAAGCGGTCGCCCACTTCGGCGTCCCCATCTATCTGCACCCGCGTCCGGCGCTCGATCAGCGCGTGCACGACGGTCACGCGCAGTTGATTGGCGCCACCTGGGGCTTCGCGCCGGAGACGGCGTCGCATGCTCTGCGCCTCGTGCACAGCGGGCTGTTCGATCGGTTCCCGTCGTTGACGCTCGTGCTCGGCCACCTCGGCGAAACGCTGCCGTACTTTGCGTGGAGGATTCAGCACTGCTTCGAGTTCAATCCCACCGACAAGCGTCTCGAGCGCCGCCTGCAGGATTACCTGAGTGACAACTTCTTCGTATCCACGAGCGGCTTCTTCAACGACCAGGCGCTCATCGGCGCGGTGCTGACCATCGGCGCCGATCGCATCCTGTTTGCGGTCGACTATCCCTACGAGCCGATGGAGCCGGCCGCGGCGTGGATCGAGCGCGCGCCGATCAGCGAAATCGATCGTCGCAAGATCGCGCACCTGAACGCCCGAGCACTGTTCAGGCTGCCGCCCCGCTGAGGCCGGGGCGCCGCGCGCCGCTGGCCGGATCTCTGCTTGCAAAGGCCCCTAGGGCATGCGCATTGCCCAGGTCGCCCCACTGTTTGAACGGGTTCCGCCGCTGACCTACGGCGGTACGGAACGCGTGGTTGCATATCTTGCCGATGCCCTCGTTGAGCTTGGCCACGATGTAACGCTGTTTGCCAGCGGTGATTCGTGCACCCGGGCACGCCTGGTGCCGGCGTCGGAGCGGTCGCTGCGGCTGGACAGAACGTGCCGCGATCCGATGGCCCCACAGATCCGGGAGCTCGAGCTGGTATCGCGCATGGCGCACCGCTTCGACGTGATCCACTTCCACACCGGGTATCTCCATCTGCCGCTTGCGCGCCACCTCCGGGCGCCTTCGGTCACGACGATGCACGGCCGCCTGGACTTCAACGAGCTGGCGCCGATGATGGGCGACTTCGCCGACGCGCCGTTCGTGTCGATCTCGGATCACCAACGGCGCCCGTACCCGAATCAGAACTGGCGCGCCACCGTGTATCACGGCCTGCCGCCGCGGCTGCTGCCGTTCCGGGCGACGGCGGATGATTACGTCGCGTTCGTCGGCCGCATCTCTCCCGAGAAGCGCGTCGATCGGGCCATCGAGATTGCCGGCCGGGCCGGATTGGAGCTGCGCGTCGCGGCCAAGATCGACGCCGTCGACCGGGACTACTTCGACCGCGAGATCGGACCGCTCATGAGTCAACCGCACGTGCGCTATCTCGGCGAGATCGGGGAAGAAGAGAAGGCCGGGCTGCTCGGCGGAGCGCGCGCGCTGCTGTTTCCGATCGACTGGCCCGAGCCCTTTGGGATGGTGGTGATCGAGGCATTGTCGTGCGGTACCCCGGTGCTGGCGTGGCCCGAGGGCTCGGTGCCGGAACTGCTCGAACACGGCGTGAACGGCTGGATCGTGGATTCGATCGACGCGGCCGTCGCATGCCTGCGGCAGGCGGACGCGATCGACCGCCATGCCTGCCGCGCTGCGTTCGAGCAGCGGTTCACGGCCGACCGCATGGCGCGCGACTACGTCGACGTCTACAAACGGCTGCGAACGTCGTCGCGAGACTGCCTCGAGGCGCGCAGCGCATGAAGGCCGTCGCCGAAGCCCCAGATGCCTATTACATCGTCGCCGAATCCGGACTCGACCCGGAGACGCGCGCGCTCAAGGACGGCGAGACCTTCGGCGTCTTCGACGTCTTCGGCGACCTCGGCCACGGCGCCGGGCAGGGGCTGTATCACGACGGGACCCGCCATCTCTCGCTCTGCCAGCTGCGGCTGACCGGTCACCGGCCGTTCCTGCTCGGGTCGTCCACCGGCGCCGGGGGCCACGTGCTCACCGTGCACCTCACCAATCCGGATCTCCCGGGCGACCACGAGCTGCTGTGGCCGAAAGCGGTCATGCACATCCGGCGCTCGTCGTTTCTCTGGGACCGCACCTGGTTCAGCCGGATCAGTGTGGTCAATCACGGCCTGGCGCCGCTGTCGCTGTCGCTCGAGCAGTCGTTCGACGCCGACTTCCGCGACGTGTTCGAGGTGCGCGGCGCCCAGCGGCCCCGTCGCGGCCGCATGATGCCGCCGCACGCAACCGGCGACGGGCTGGTCTTCGAGTACCACGGCCTCGACGGCGTCACCCGCCAGACGGTCATCCAGATCGAGCCGGCGCCGGTCGTGGCGCAGACCCAGTGCCGCGTCGATCTGACGGTGCAGCCTGGCCAGCGACGCGACGTCTACGTGGTGGTCGCCTGCAGCCGCCCGCCCCACGCGGAGCCGCTGGCAGAACGGTTCGACGAGGCGCTCGCCCAGGCCACGGCGGCCATCGAGCGCGTGCGCTCCCGGCTGGCGGGCGTGCGCACCTCGAGCGATCTCTTCGACGAATGGCTGGAGCGATCGCGGTCCGACGTCGCCATGATGGTCACGCAGACGCCCCACGGCCCGTATCCCTACGCCGGCATCCCGTGGTTCAGCGCGATGTTCGGGCGGGACGGCATCATCACGGCGCTGTCGGTGTTGTGGGCCGATCCATCGCTCGCGCGCGGCGTGCTGCTGTCGCTCGCGGCCACGCAGGCCACGCGGGTGGATCCGGCCAGCGACGCCCAGCCGGGCAAGATCCTGCACGAGGCGCGGGGCGGCGAGATGGCGGCGCTCGGCGAGATCCCCTTTGCCGCCTACTACGGCAGCGTCGACGCGACGCCGCTCTTCGTGCTGCTGGCGGGGCGTTATTACCACCGCACCGGGGACGACGAGACGATCAGGCGGCTGTGGCCGCACATCGAGGCGGCACTTGCCTGGATGGACCGCGACGGCGACACGGACGGCGATGGCTTCGTGGAGTACGCCCGGGCCACCGAACGCGGCCTGCAGAACCAGGGGTGGAAGGACTCGCACGACGCGGTGTTTCATGCCGACGGCACGCTGGTGGAAGGGCCGGTGGCGCTCTGCGAGGTGCAGGGGTACGTATACGCGGCCAGGATGCATGCTGCTGAACTGGCGGCCGTGCTTGGCGACGAGACGCGTGCGGCGGCGCTGCGCGCGCAGGCGGAACGGCTGCGCGTGGCGTTCGAGGAGCGCTTCTGGTGCGACGACCTCGGCGTCTATGCGCTGGCGCTCGACGGCGCCAAGCGGCCGTGCCGCGTAGTGTCCTCCAATGCGGCTCAGTGCCTGATGAGCGGGATCGTTTCACCCGAGCGGGCGCGGCGGGTGGCCGACACGGTGATGGGCGACGGCGTGTTTTCCGGCTGGGGCGTGCGGACGATTCGCGAAGGCGAGGCCCGCTACAACCCGATGGCGTATCACAACGGCTCGATCTGGCCGCACGACACCGCGCTCGTGGCGCTCGGGCTTGCGCGCTACGGGCTCAAGCACCACGTGGTGCGCATTGCCGAAGGGCTCTTCGCGGCGGCGCAGCAGTTCGAGCTGCGCCGGCTGCCGGAACTGTTCTGCGGGTTCGGCCGCCAGGCCGGCGAAGCGCCCACGCGCTATCCAACCGCCTGCTCGCCCCAGGCCTGGGCCGCGGCGTCGTCGCTCCTGGTCGTGCAGGCGCTGCTCGGGCTCGACATCGACGGCCTGCATCGCCGCGTCACGCTGCGGCAGCCGCGGCTGCCGTCGCCGCTCGAATGGGTCCGCTTCACGCGCCTGTCGGTGCGCGACGCGGAGCTGGATCTGCTGTGCGAGCGGCGCGGCGACGACGTCGGCACCAGCATCATGCGTCGCAGCGGCGAGGTGGCGCTCATCACCGAGCAGTAGCCGGCGCCGGCACGTCGTGTGCTTTATCGATGTACATGCAGAATCCATCACAACGCTTGGGACGGCCGGGACGCCCGGCCGTTGTGCTTCCGGCCCTCATGGCGGTGATCCTCATGGCCGCGCTTGGGTCGTACCCGCTGGCTCAAGAGGATCGAAACGAGGAGCGATTCACCGCCACGGCAATCAACATGGGCACGCGGGGACCAGCCACGGTCGATCGCGTCGACATCGTGGTGACGCAGTGGTCGCCGATGGCGCAGCGCGACCGCCTGATCGGGATCCTGTTCGAGAAGGGGCCCGACAAGCTGCTCGACGTGCTGCAGGACCTGCCGAAGGTGGGCTACTTCAAGACGCCGGAGAGCCTGGCCTACGACCTCCACTATGCCCAGCGCACGCCGCTGCCCGACCGCGGTGAACGCATCGTCCTCGCCACCGACCGCTTCGTCCGCTTCTGGGAGCTGGCCCGCGGCTCGCGCACCACCGACTATCCGTTCACCATCATCGAGCTGCGCCTCAACGGCGACGGCCGTGGCGAAGGCAAGATGTCGCTGGCTACCAAGGTCATCGCCGACAAGAAGAAGAACGAGGTCGTGCTCGAGAACTGGGGCACTCAGCCGGTGCTGCTGAAGGACGTCCGACGCGAGCACTGAGGGCGTCGACATGGCGGACCGCCCTCACCCGGCCAACCGGCTGCCGCCGGGCGCGACGCTCGACCAGGCCCGCGCGAAGGCGGCCCGCTGCCGGGCGTGCGATCTGTGGCGCCGCGCTACCCAGACGGTGTTCGGCGCGGGCGATCCGCACGCGAAGATCATGCTCGTCGGCGAGCAGCCGGGCGATCAGGAAGATCGGGCCGGCCAGCCGTTTGTCGGCCCGGCCGGCCGCGTCCTGGAGGAAGCATTGGCAGCGGCCGGCGTCGACATGGCGCAGGTGTATCTCACCAACGCGGTGAAACACTTCAAATGGGAACCCCGCGGCAAGCGCCGTCTCCACGCCAAGCCCCGAATCAGCGAGATCCAGGCCTGCGAGCCATGGCTCGAGGTGGAACTCTCGCGACTCCGGCCCCGTGTGGTCGTCTGCCTCGGGACCACCGCGGCGCGCGCCGTGCTGGGCCGGCCGGTCACGATCGCCAAACAACGCGGACGCGTCCTCTCCACCGAGCTCGCCCCCGCGGTGTTCGTCACCGCGCATCCCTCGGCGATTTTGCGTGCGCCCGACGCGGCCTCCCGCGCACGCGGCCGGACCCAGCTCGTGGCCGATCTCAAGCAGGCGGCGGCACGAGCACGGTGACGGCGGCGGCCTGCACGCGGATCGAGGCTGTCGATCCGGCCGGCACGTGCACGAGCGTGTCGTCCACGTGCAGCGTCCGCGGATCCAGGATGTCCACGCAGCGTGCCGGCTCGAAGGGGAGTTCGATTCTCGCGTCACGGCCGGCGAGACGGTCGGCGATGTAAGCGGAGAGCGCGGGGCGATCCGCTTCGCGCGCCGTGACCACCGTCAGCAGGCCGTCCGACGGGCTTGCCGCGGGCGCGACTTCGAGATTCGGTCCCACGGCGCGCGTGTTCATGACTTCGAGCAGCAGGCACTCGTCCGTGCGCGCCGAGCCGTCGATCGTCCACGACCAGCGTTGCGGGCGCAGGCGCACCAGCGCCTGGGCATAGCGCTTGAGCGCGCGTACCAGTTGCCACGGCGCCGGTTCTCCGCGGCGGAGCGGCCGCCGCCGGAACGACGTGAGGCAGGCTTCGACCAGGCCGCCGCCGATGCCCTCGACGAATCCCTCGACTGCGCCTGGGCGAAGCCCCTCGACTGCGCGCGGCGCATGCAGCACGCCCATGTCGAACGGGCGTGCCGGGGCGTCGTGCCAGCTGCGCACCAGTCGCTCGAGCGGCCCGCCAACCCCCAGCGTGAACGCGATGTTGTTGGCGGTGCCGAGCGGCAGCACGGCCAGCGGCACGGCGCGGCCGTTCACGGCGCGTACTGCTTCGGCCACCGTGCCGTCACCGCCGGCGGCTACCACGAGCTCGGCCGGCGGCTCGGCAAGAGCGGCAGTGTCGGACGCATGCTCAATGACGCGGACGAGCTCGTGCCCTTCACGCTCGATGAGCTCACGCAGCGACGCCAGCGACATGCGTCGTCCCGACGCGGAGTTGTGGATGAGTGCGATTCGCATCGACCCAGCCGTCGGATCCAAGATCCGGTCCGCGCCACCGCTGGCGGCGCCTTTGCACGGATACGGGTCGTGCGGATCCTGGTGTCGAACGACGATGGCATTTACAGCCCTGGTATCGCCGCGCTAGCCGAGGTGGCGTCCGAGTTCGGAACGGTGCGCGTTGTGGCGCCAGACGTCGAGCGGTCGTCAACCGGCCACGCCATCACCGCTTCGCGGCCGTTGTCGTATCGCGCGACGAACGTCAAGGGGCTGACGGCGTACCGCGTCAACGGCACGCCAGCCGACTGCGTGTCGCTCGGCGCGTATCATTGGGAAAAA
>Ga0207650_10002969_pt1 | contig 11702 bp, 9 predicted proteins | sample KBSS63metaG_FD_184325 | JGI IMG/M metagenome (GOLD analysis project Ga0207650, IMG submission 184325) | Switchgrass rhizosphere microbial communities from Kellogg Biological Station, Michigan, USA - KBS S6-3 metaG (SPAdes) (version 2) | ecosystem: Host-associated > Plants > Roots > Rhizosphere >...
ACTCATATCAGCCCAGGCTTGTTTGGCTGTTAATGCCGCATCAATGGCCTTGTGCACATGCGATTCATCACCTGCATGAAAATGAGCAATTGTTGCTGCCGTTTCGTGAGGAGGATGGATGGCGTGCAAATTTCCTGTGCGCACTTCATCACCACCGATATACATCGGTATGTCGATTGGTTTTGATTTCAACTCCACCAATGTTTTCTTCAAAGCTTCCCTTTCAATAGATCCCGGTGCATAATTGTAAACAGGCTCATTCACCGGCATCGGGTAACTAAAATATCCAAGATTCATTTTTCAATTTGTTATTATATTATTTTATTTGTTAGTGGTCATTTTTACGATATAGGACTAGCTTGTTTGAATAATAACTATTGATCATGGCGTGTAAGTATCATTATTACTATTAGACTTCTGTTGCGCGGCTGCGGACAATAATTGAAAGTTCATTGACCATAATTTGGCTCAACTTTATTTAACCGCAAAGGGCACAAAGAAGACGCAAAGAATCGCAAAGCTTTGCGCCTCTTTGCGAATGACTCCGTGTTCTTTGCGGTTTCATATGTCTGCTCAATAAAGCTCAGAACGCACAAGTGAGTGACACAACGAAAGTTGATAGTAGTAATATAAACGGCTATATAATCAACTATTTAAAAGAACTAATGAAATAAATAAAGCCTCTGCCAATCTAAGTTCTCCCACCGGGGGACAAGGGGCTTTCCTGTTCTTTCTCCATCATTAGGTACGCCTTAATAAAGCCATCCAACTCTCCATCCATCACCGGACCAACATTGCCTACTTCATAATCTGTTCGGTGGTCCTTAATCATTTTGTACGGATGAAAAACATAACTGCGTATTTGCGAACCCCACTCAATTTTTTTCTTGTTGGCATTCGCTGCATTTTTCAACTCTTCACGTTTGCGCAATTCTTCTTCGTACAAACGGCTTTTTAGCATTTGCATAGCTTTTTCCCGGTTGCCAATTTGTGATCTTTCTGTTTGGCAAACAACAACAATACCCGTCGGAATATGTGTAAGAAAAACTTTTGTTTCTACCTTGTTTACATTTTGTCCACCTGCACCACCGCTTCGTGCGGTTTCCATTTTTACATCGCTGTCTTTGATTTCGATGTTAATCGAATCATCAACCAATGGATATACAAAAATTGATGCGAAAGAAGTATGCCTTCTTGCGTTAGCATCAAAAGGCGAAATGCGCACCAAACGATGCACACCACTTTCTGCTTTTAAAAAACCATAGGCAAACGGACCATCAAATTGCATGGTGCATGTCTTAATACCAGCACCGTCGCCATCAACCCAATCTAAAATGGTTACTTTCCAATCCTGTTTCTCGCCATACATTCGGTACATACGTGCAAGCATCTCAGCCCAGTCCTGGCTTTCCGTTCCTCCGGCACCTGAATTAATCTGTAATACTGCGGGTAGTTCGTCTTCAGGTTGATTGAGTGTGCTTTTGAATTCGGCTTCATCAAGGGCCTGCAAAGCTTTATCATTGGCAGTTTTTACTTCTTCTTCGCTGCCCTCTCCTTCTTTCCAGAATTCAAAAAGAACGGCAAAGTCTTCAACTGCACTTTCCACATCATTGTACAAATTCACCCAATATTCATCAAGCTTTATTTCTTTAAGAATAGAAGTAGCCCTTTGATTATCATCCCAAAAACCGGGAGCTAATGAGAGTTGTTTGTCCTGTGCTATTTTGTCTTTACGATTATCGAGGTCAAAGAAACCTCCTCAGTCCACCCAATCGGGACCTCATATCATTTAATTTTTCTTGTGTCATAGCGGGCAAAGATAAGGGATTGGCCCATCCTGGCATTCCCGGTGGGAAGGCCACCAATACACAGCCCTCGCTAATGCAGTTCTCACTGCTAGCCTGCCACTGCTCAATAACAATAAAACTCCCATGGAATTGGCGAATACATTTAGTGAATCTAAAAGTGTGTGATGAACGAAAAGATAGTAGTTGTCATCCGCTGAACGAATAATTATTCAACTACCTCTAAAGAGCCCATCCTTGCAGCGGGGCACATAGGCCTACTCATCCAGTTTTAATACAGCTAAGAATGCTTCCTGTGGAACTTCTACATTTCCAATCTGCCGCATTCTTTTCTTACCTTCTTTTTGTTTCTCGAGTAATTTACGTTTACGGCTGATATCACCACCATAACATTTTGCAGTAACATCCTTGCGCATGGCAGAAATGTTTTCACGTGCAATAACCTTTGCACCAATAGCAGCCTGTATGGCAATCTGAAATTGCTGGCGGGGTAATAACTCTTTTAATTTTTCACAAAGTCGTCTTCCAAAATCCTGGGCACGACCTCTATGAATCAGTGCACTCAGCGCATCAACTTTTTCTGCATTTAATAAAATATCCATCTTCACAATGTCTGCTTCACGATAACCAATGGGATGATAATCGAAAGAAGCATAACCACGTGTCTGTGATTTTAATTTATCGTAGAAGTCGAACACAATTTCCGTAAGAGGCATTTCAAATATCAACTCCACCCGTGTTTGTGTGAGATAGCTTTGATTAATAAGAATACCGCGTTTGCCCAGACAAAGCGTCATAATATTACCAATATATTCAGGCTTGGTGATGATTTGCGCACGAATAAAAGGTTCTTCTATACGATCCGTCTTTACTGGATCAGGGAACTCTGTTGGATTATTTACAATGATCTTCTGTCCGGCAGTGGTATAAGCAACAAAACTTACGTTGGGAACTGTAGTGATCACCGTTTGATTGAACTCCCGTTCCAAACGCTCCTGGATGATTTCCATGTGCAGCAATCCTAAAAATCCGCAACGAAATCCGAATCCAAGTGCCTGCGATGTTTCCAGTTCGAATGTGAGCGATGCATCATTCAATTGCAACTTATCCATGCAGTCACGCAGTTCTTCAAATTCATCTGTATTCACTGGAAAGATTCCGGCAAATACCATTGGTTTTACTTCCTGGAAACCCTTAATAATTTCCTGGGTTGGATTGAAGGTGTTTGTAAGCGTATCACCAACTTTTACTTCCTTGGCATTTTTAATTCCCGTGATTATATAACCTACGTCGCCGGCCCTTACTTCATCTTTTGGCTCCATCTTCAATTTTAAAATACCAACTTCGTCTGCTTCATATTCCTGGTCAGTAGAAACAAATTTTACTTTGTCGCCTTTCTTTATTGATCCATTTAAAATTCGGTAATAGACAATGATACCACGAAAGCTATTAAACACACTGTCAAAGATCAATGCCTGTAAGGGCGCATTCGGGTTGCCTTTCGGGGAAGGAATGCGTTCAACAATGGCCTCCAGTATTGCATCAACCCCTAACCCTGTTCTTCCACTGGCCAATAAAATTTCCTCGGGTTTACATCCAATTAGTTCAACTATCTGATCTTTCACTTCTTCAATCATGGCACCGTCCATATCAATTTTATTGATAACCGGGATAATTTCAAGATCATTTTCTATGGCGAGATAAAGATTGGATATAGTTTGTGCCTGGATGCCTTGAGTAGCATCTACTAAAAGCAAAGCGCCTTCGCAAGCAGCAAGTGCACGGCTTACTTCATAACTAAAATCAACGTGGCCGGGAGTATCAATGAGGTTAAGAATATACTCTTCACCATTCTGCTTATAATTGATTTGAATGGCATGGCTTTTAATCGTAATTCCTTTCTCTCTTTCAAGATCCATATCATCCAACACCTGGTCCATCATGTCTCTGTCACTAATCGTATTGGTTACCTGCAAAAGACGGTCAGCAAGGGTAGATTTTCCGTGATCAATATGTGCTATGATACAAAAGTTCCGGATGTTCTTCATTTGGTTGATGCCCTGTTTTTGGATGGGCGAAGGTAAGCGATTTGAGCGGGATAAAGGGAAGGCAACAGAGGCTTTAAATGCTATTTAATCCCTAATTGTTCACGTAGTTTCTTCGTCAGTTTCATACTCACAAGTTGATAACTCTGTTTAATATATTGCTCCCATTGTTTTTTATTCAATTTTGACGGATCTGTTACGAGAACCCATTTAGCTCTTGCCATATAAGGCGCGGGAATAAATCCATCCTTGTTGCTTAATTCCTCAAATTCCTCATCACGCACTTTAAAAGAACATTTGAAGGGGGCGTCTAAAGATGCCACGCAAAACATTCTATCGCCAATAGAAAAAACAAGGTCATTACCCCATTTAATATCTTCGGTTACTGAAGGAAGTGACAGACAAAATTTTCGTAAAAAGTCAATATTCATATTTCAAAAAAAAATCCCATAACTGGATGGGATTAAAATATAACTTCAATCGAGAGTTGCAACGACAAAAAAATATTATTGAACCTGTTGCTTTTCAGCCTTTGGTTTTTTCCCGGTCTTCGGAGTAAAAATGGCTAGCATTCTTTTTCCTTCCAGCTTTGGCATACTTTCCAACTGGCCAAAATCTTTTAAGCGGTCAGCAAATTTTAGAAGTAATAATTCACCCCTGTCTTTAAACTGTATTGCACGTCCTTTGAATTGAACGTAGGCTTTTACTTTATTGCCTTCCTTCAAAAAGTTTTCCGCATGTTTTGATTTGAAATCAAAATCGTGGTCGTCAGTATTGGGCGTAAAGCGAATTTCTTTCATCTCTGTGGTCTTCGCTTTTGCCTTCATCTCTTTTTCCTTCTTCTTCTTATCGTAAAGGAATTTATTGTAATCAATGATTTTACACACCGGTGGATCGGCTTGGGGAGAAATTTCGACCAAATCAAGTCCCTGTTCCTGCGCCATTTTCATAGCATCCTGTGTCGGATAAACTCCTACAGTAACATTTTCGCCAACTAAACGAATCTGAGGAACTCTAATAAAATGGTTAATGCGGTGCTCTGCTTCTTTGCGTGGGGCGAATCTTCCTCTGTTGAATCCTCCACCCGGTCTGAAACCTCCTTTGTTAGGTAATGCCATAATTTGTTTTCCACTGTTCACTGCCGACAGTTCAGCAAACATTGTGGTAATTGTTGTTTTTGTTTTTATGTTTCCTGCCGTTGCTAAAAGAACTATTTGCGAACATTGTCAATAATGTAAATGCCTCTTACGAATCGGTTAGGTTGCATGGATCACGGTTCAGACCTTTGCTTTACCTCTGCAACAATTTCGTTCAAAAATTCATCGACCGATTTTGCGCCGAGATCACCCTTGCCTTGTCTTCTGATAGATACTTTTTTTTCATTCACCTCTTTTTCGCCCACTACCAGCATATATGGCACCTTCATTAGCTCAGTATCCCGAATTTTTTTTCCGATCTTTTCGCTCCTGTCGTCAATCTCGGCACGAATATCTGCTTTTTTTAATTTTTGGAGCACATCTTTTGCATAGTCCATAAACTTATCTGAGATAGGAAGGATCTTCACCTGAACCGGGGCCAGCCATGTTGGAAATTTACCAGCGTAATGCTCCAGCAAAAATCCAATAAATCGTTCATGCGTACCTAATGGAGCTCTATGAATAATCAATGGAGTTTCTGCTTCGTTATTTTGATTTGTAAATTCCAGTTTAAACCTCCTTCCCTGGGCAAAATCCACCTGGTTGGTGGCTAATGTAAATTCCCTTCCGATTGTACTCCAGATCTGAACATCAATCTTAGGTCCGTAGAATGCTCCTTCATCTTGTACTTCTACAAATGGAATATCGGCCTCCTTCATTACTTCCCTAACCATTGCCTCGGTCTCCAACCACAACTCGGGTTCGTTTACATATTTCACCCCAAGCTTTTCCTTGGAGTGCAACGACAGTCGCATCACGTATTTTTCAATTCCAAAAATTTTGAAATACTTAATGTACATATCATTAACAGCACGGAACTCCTGTGCAAATTGTTCTCGTGTGCAATAAATATGTGCATCGTTCATATGCAAACAACGAACTCTCATCAAACCAAATAATTCACCACTTTGTTCGTAACGATAACAGGTGCCATATTCTGCCAGCCTCAAAGGAAGATCTTTATAGCTATGTTGTTCCGCTGCAAAAATTTTGTGATGATGCGGACAGTTCATTGCTTTCAAATAATACTTCACTCCTTCCAACTCCATTGGCGGATACATGCTATCCTGGTAGTACGGAAGGTGGCCACTGGTTAGGTACAAATTTTCTTTTGCGATATGTGGAGTAACTACTCGTTTATAACCTGCTTCTAACTCAGTTTCTTTAGCAAGTTTTTCCAGTTCTTCAATGATAATTGTCCCATTAGGCATCCACAAAGCAAGGCCCGGACCAACATCATCATCCATTGTAAAAATGCCAAGTTCCTTTCCGAGCTTTCTATGGTCTCTTTTCTTTGCCTCTTCAAGCAGTAGCAGATATTCGTCCAACTGTTTTTGAGAGGGAAAGGTTACTCCATAAATGCGTGTCAGCTGTTTATTTTTTTCATCACCTTTCCAATAGGCACCAGCAATATTGGTCAATTTTATTGCTTTAATAAACCCTGTTGAAGGAATGTGTGGCCCACGACAGAGATCTGTAAAACCTCCCTGTGTGTAAAATGTAATATTGCCGTCTTCCAACCCTTGCAACAGATCCAGTTTGTATTCATCACCTTTTTCTGCAAAGTATTGTATGGCTTCTTTTTTCGAAATTTCCTTCCTGGTATAAATATTATTTTGCTTCGCCAGTTCAGTCATCTTCACCTCAAGCTTTCTCAGGTCCTCTTCACTAATGGAACGGTCGCCTAAATCAACATCATAATAAAATCCATTATCAACCGGAGGCCCCACCCAAAATTTCACACCCGGAAACATACTCTCAATAGCTTCTGCCATAAGGTGCGCAGAGGAATGCCAGAAAGTGTTTTTACCACTATTATCATCCCATGTTAACAATTTCAATGTTACATCTTCATTAATAGGGCGTGTAGCATCCCAAACCTGTCCATTAATATCGGCCGCCAATACTTTCCTGGCTAAGCCTTCCGAAATGGATTTGGCAATATCAAGTGCAGTAATACCTTTCGGAAATTGACGAACGGCGCCATCTGGTAGCGTTATGTTTATATATTCATTCATAAAGAGCGGCAAAATTAACAAAATCAATGCTATGGCTGGTGAATTGAAAAAGGCTTAATAATTAATTTGCGATTGCAATGAAAATAGATGTACGCAAACTTTTGACGATTGCTTTTGTATCGTTGGCATTTCTTCCTTTACACGCCTTGAGCCAGGACCTCACGGGCATTTGGAGAGGGTGGTTTACAACCGACGATGGCGAGCAATATAAATGTGAAATCCAGATAACCCAAAACAATAAGAAAGCCATCGGTGGTGTTTCGTATTCTTATTTGGATACCCGGTTTTATGGGAAGGCTTCTCTTTCCGGTATGTACAGCAATGGAAACAATTCGGTAATCATCCAGGAAATCAAAACAGTAGAAGTAAAAATGTCGCTTGGGTCGGTAGCCTGTATCATGAAATATATGATGAACTACTCGAAGTCCGGCAACGAAGAATTTTTGGAAGGCAACTTTACAAGCAAATACGAAAAAGCTGACCTGTTGCACAAGAAAGGAGAATCAGCCGGAGGTGGAACTGTCTTTTTGAGAAAGGTGCCTACTTCGGATTTTTATGTAGAACCATTTTTACGGGATAAACCAGAAGCAAAAAAAGAACCCGTTCCTAATAACACGGTGACTACTCCAACTAAACCTCAGACAACAAAACCTCAAAGTAAACCGCCCGTAACTAATAAAACCGCGACAAAAAAACCTGTTGGCACAAATCAAACCACAACAAAAACGCAAACGGTTACCAAACCAAAAGACACGGTGAAAAAAGTAACGACAACTATAGCGGTAGAAAATCCAAAAGTAGCTCCGGTTATTTCTGTGCCCACAACTACACGTTCCAGAGAAAATGAACTGGTAAAAACCGTAACGGTAAATAACCAGCAGATAAGCGTACGATTATATGATAACGGTGAAATTGATGGCGATACCATTTCCGTTTATCTCGATGGAAAGCCTATCATTTCCAATAAGGGATTATCGACTCAACCGATAACTGTGAATCTGAATATGGACCAGGATAACCCGGATCATGTTTTGGTGATGGTGGCAGAAAATATGGGAAGGATTCCGCCAAACACGTCGCTCATGATTGTTCAGGATGGAGAAAGGCGCTTCCAGGTCAGCATCACCTCTACCCAGCAAAAGAATGCCATGGTGCGTTTCCGTTATCAAAAAAAATAAACCATTCAAACAATTTATTTCCACACCGGAATGAAATACTTTATTTTCCAACTGTGAAAGAGCGTTTGCCCATCGTCGTTTTATTTTTATTTATATCTCTATATTCCTTTACGCAGGAATTAAACGGTGTTTGGAAAGGTACCTTAACCCAGCAACCCGGCGGATGCTTTCCTGTTTATAATGTGGAATTACAGGTAACCATCTCCAGCAACCAGGTAAGTGGTGTTTGCTACCACTATTCCGACTTCAGTAATTATGTAAAAAAAAATTACGACGGCCTTTATAATGCGTCATCAAAAACCATCAATATCCAGGAGCATCGTGTAATGACGTTTCACATTCCGCAGGATTGCACACCCTGCATTCGTTATTTTACACTCAGCTATACAAAACACGACAACCAGGAAACTTTAAGTGGCGATTGGGGTGGTGTCGTTATGAACGGAACGTTGGCTTGCACCCCTGGTAAAATTGTGCTTCACCGGATTGTTGAATCTGAATTCAATCATATCAAGGAAATAAGAGTTGATACCGGCACTTTGAAGCTCGATTTCTATGATAATGCGGAAATAGACGGTGACTCCATAAGCGTGACTGTAAACAATAAAACCGTTGTTTCTCATCAACGGTTAGGTTTGAGGCCGATTTCACTCGATGTAAAAGTTTCATTAGATAGCCCCGAACAGGAAGTGACTATGGTAGGCGAAAATTTAGGAACCATTCCGCCCAATACAGCACTCCTGATAGTTACTGCAGGTAGTAAACGATATCAACTTTTTCTGGCCTCTAATGGTAAAAAAAATGCCCAGGTCAGGTTTGTTTACGAAAGACCTCAGCTCTGAGCATAGTCATCCTTTCAATAAATGTTTCTTTCATGACGGGATCGCATTTCATCTTCCCGGTTAATATAATAATCAAGCGACCAGCGTCCGCTGCCAATAATCAGGAAATAAAACAATAAAAGTAAAACCAGGACGGAGAAAGAAAGTTCTGAAAATTGCCTGAAAATATTAATCGCGAATATGGCAGCAAAAAGGATGGGTATCTGTATTATACAGGCCAACCGTGTAAGCAATCCGGTGATTAATAATACACCGCCGAGAATGTGTGCAAATAAAACATAGTGGGCAAGAATTACCATCATGAAATTGCCGAATGGAAGGCCACTCATTATTGCCATCAGATGGTTCATGTTGTTGGCAAACTCAATCCCTTTCAAAAGAAGAAATAATCCCAAAGCTATACGTACTATATCCATCCATTTAGGATGATGAGTATCACCCCAGTGCTCGAGACGCTGAATTTGATTCATATAGCAAGCTTTAAATGAATAAATAAATAAAGATCTGCTACAAAAGTAAGATTAGTCTTGAAGTGAGAATTATTTAAGTTCTGGTTGAACAGAGCTGCCGGTAACGATTGCATAGATTTTCAACAAAAAAATGATCCTGGAAAATCAAATCCCGCTAACTTGATGGTATTAATATTCAACTCTAATTTTTGCTTATGCATAGACGAACCTTTGTAAAAAATACAGGTACAATCGCCGCGGCCTCTTTGCTTTCTCCACATGTCTTTGCTTCTGCTTTTGCCAAAAAAAAGGTAGCCATGGTGGGCACCGGCGACAGGGGCACCGGAATGTGGGGAGTTCCGGTACTTAAGGAATTTGCTGATATAGTGGAATTCGTCGGTTTGTGCGATATTAACCCCGGACGAGTAGAAACAGCAAAACAATTTATGAAATTGAACTGCCCCACCTATACCAGTTTCGATCAGATGATGAAAGAAACCAAGCCCGATATGCTGATTGTAACAACAGTAGACGGCACTCATAATGAATTTATAGTAAAGGGTATGGAATACGGTGCGGATATTATAACTGAAAAACCAATGACTACCGACGAAAATAAATGCCAGGAAATATTGGACGCAGAGAAAAGAACCGGGAAAAAAATCCGGGTAACTTTTAATTACCGGTACTCTCCGCATAGACAAAAAATTTATGAGCTGTTACGAAGCGAAGCCATTGGGACACTTACTTCAGTGGATTTTCACTGGTACCTGGATGTCTATCATGGGGCAGATTATTTTCGCCGCTGGCACCGCCTTCGGAAAAATAGCGGTTCTCTGCTAGTACATAAAGCTTCTCACCATTTTGATTTATTGAACTGGTGGCTTGAGTCCGATCCGGAAGAGGTATTTGCTTATGGTGCTTTGGAACATTATGGCAAAAACAATTCTTTTCGCCACACGCATTGCCGTCCATGCCCGTACAAAGACAAGTGCAAGTTTTATTTTGATGTCACCAAAAACAAAAAGTATGTCGATTTCTATGTTAAAAATGAACAGCACGATGGTTATCACCGGGATGGCTGTGTATGGAGGGAAGACATCGATATTTTCGATAAAATGGCTGTACAGATAAAATATGCCAATAAAGTACAGGTAAGTTATTCCTTAACCACCTACTCTCCTTATGAGGGTTATCGAATTGCATTTAACGGCACCAAAGGAAGGCTTGAGGCCTGGATCAAAGAAAGACAGCCCTGGGAAGAGCAGCCCTACGATGAAATACAACTCACTTCAAATTTTGGTAAACGAGAACTGATAAAAATTCCCAATAATGAAGCGGGACATGGAGGCGGAGATGTTCGCCTGAGAAAAGACATTTTTAATCCAACTGAAAAAGATAAGTACAGGCAGGCAGCTACCAGCCGCGATGGCGCTTTAGCAATATTGATTGGTATCGCAGCAAGAAACAGCATTGACTCGGGTAAGCCAGTAAAAATAGCCGACCTAACTACATTAAAGCCGCAGGTGGTAAAAGCATAATAACGATTGTTTTCAAAAAAATGACCCCGGTTATGCCGGGGTTTATTTATTCACAAAAAGAAATGTTGGCTTCATATTTGCGTTTTTGCAAAATCAAAATTATCTTGACCGTACATTATCCAACTGTGTAAAAAACCAAAAATGAAATCCACCTTTAAAAAATTGATTACCCTCAACAAGTACTCCGTTCTCCGCAATATTTTCTTCTCCTTTTTATTCGTTTTGTTTTTTGTTTTTGTGCTGTATGTGTTGATTAATAGTCCGGCGTAAAACGGCAAAGTTCAAAAAGTTTAAGAAGTTCTACACGTTCAAAAGGTATAGTAACCTGATGCGCATTTTCCCTTATTTCACCCTTTGAACCTTTTCAACTTATTGAACCTTTTCAACTGTTTTACTTACCACCCTATCCCATAATCCTCTCCATGATTGGATGAACCACCCCAAAAACTGCCATGCTTCCAATCAAAATAAATGGCATTGATTGGACCAGATGTCCGATCATCAAAACTTAGTATATAACCCATTTTTTTCAGCTCTTCACGTACCGATTCCGGTGTTTTGCTTTGAATGAGCATTTGTCCGGGTTTTGGCTTACGGTCATCGAGCTTAGTTCCCCCTAATGATAACC
>Ga0207650_10002971_pt1 | contig 11700 bp, 7 predicted proteins | sample KBSS63metaG_FD_184325 | JGI IMG/M metagenome (GOLD analysis project Ga0207650, IMG submission 184325) | Switchgrass rhizosphere microbial communities from Kellogg Biological Station, Michigan, USA - KBS S6-3 metaG (SPAdes) (version 2) | ecosystem: Host-associated > Plants > Roots > Rhizosphere >...
CGACCTGGCTGCACTCGCCGCGCTCGACGGCGATTTCGCGCGCATGCAGGACAGCACGAGCGTGCGCGCGACGCCCGAGTGGACGGTGCTGCTCGCCGACCGCGCGAACGCCGAGAGCCGCGCCGGCCGCCGCGACTCGGCATGGGCGCACGCCCTCGAGGCCGAGCGCCGCGGCCGCGAACGCCTGCGCTACGAGCTCGAGGGCCTCTCCGACCGCCAGGCGCTGCAGCTCGCCGGCACGCTCGGCGCGCCGTCGGAGACCGTCGTGCGGCTCGCCGCTGCGGGCGACGAGGCGGATCGATGGGAGGCGTGGGACCGCGTCGTGCGCTGGCGCGGCCTCGTCAGCCAGGAGATCGCGCGGCGCAGGCCGCCGGCCGGGGCCGACAGCGACAGTGCGCTCGCCGGCGCGCGTGCACGCTGGCTCGCGGCGCAGCGCCGGCTCGCGCAGCTCGCGGTCTCGGGCCTCGCCCATCCCGACGATCCCGCGACCGCACCGCGCTTCGGCGACGCGCGCGACGCCGCCGAGGAAGCCGAGCGGGCCTACGTGCGTCGCGCCGGCGCCGCGCTGCCTCCCGACACGCTGTCGCTCGCGCGCGTGCTCGACCGCCTGCCGGAGGGCGCGGCGCTCGTCGCGCTCGTCACCGCCGGCGAGGGCGACCTGCGCGAGTACGGTGCGTTCGTGGCGACCGCGGGTTCGCCTGCCGTGCGCTACGTCGCGCTCGGCCGTGCCTCCGCGCTCGAGCGCACGCTCTCGGCCTGGACGGACGCGCTCGCGCGTCCCCCGGTCTCGAGCGCGGATGCCCGCCGCGCCGAGGCGCAATGCCGCTCGCTCGGCACGAAGGTGCGCGCAGCGTTCTGGGATCCGCTCGCGCGCGCGACCGCGGGCGCTCGCATGATCGAGCTCGTGCCCGAGGGTCCGACGTTCGCGCTCCCGTGGCTTGCGCTGCCGTCGGGTGGCGGCCGTTACCTGGCCGACGAGCCGGTCGAGCTGCGCGTGCGCAACGCCGAGCGCGACCTGCTGCGCCCGGCGGCAGGCGACGGCGGCGGTCGTCTGCTGGCGCTCGGCGGTCCCGACTACGCGCGCGCTGGCGAGCCGCAGCTCCTGGCAAGCGCCGACCCGCCGGTCCTGCGGGCGCGCGCTTTGTCGTGCTCCGGCGAGAGAATCGACCTGCCCGCGCTGCCCGCCGCGCGCGCCGAGGCCGAGGATCTCGCGCGCCACTGGACCGCGGGCCAGGCGGCGCTGCTCACGGGCGCGGCGGCAACCGAGGCCGCGTTCAAGCAGGAGGCTCCGGGCAAGAACGTGCTCCATCTCGCGACGCACGGGGTCGCCGTCGCCGACACGTGTGGCACGGCCGCGGCCGGCACGCGCGGCATCGGCGGGGTGGCGCCGGCCGCGCGGGCGCACGTGAAGAAGCCCGCAGCGCAGTCCTCCGCCCCGCCGCGCACGTTGCCGGGCGACGTATGGCTCGCACTCGCGGGCGCGAACCGGCCGGACGCGCCTGACGAGAACGAGGGCCTGCTCACCGCCGAGGAGGTGGCCACGCTCGACCTGCGCGGCGTCGACTGGGTCGTGCTCTCGGCCTGCCATTCGGGCGTCGGCCGCACGTGGGCGCGCGAGGGCGTCTTCGGCATGCGGCGCGCGTTCCACCTGGCGGGCGCACGCAGCGTGATCGCCAGCGGCTGGGCCGTTGCCGACGAGCCCACGCGCGCGTGGATGCTGGCGCTGTACGAGGCGCGTGGGCATTCGGCTTCGACGGGGGCAGCGATTCGCGAGGCCTGCCGGAGCGTGCTCGCGGCCCGCCGCAAGGCCGGCCGGCCCACCCACCCCTTCTACTGGGCAGCATTTTCCGGGACTGAATGACAATGACCACCGGCGTCGCCCGGTCGATCGCTTGAAGCATCCGCGGCTGCGCGAGGCGCTGGACCTGCTCGAGCGGGCGGGCGACCGGCGCACGCGCGAGGGCTATGCGCGCTACGGGATCGTCGCGCCGAAGGCGCTCGGCGTGCCCATGGCGAAAATTCAAACAATCGCGAAGCGCCTCGGCAAGGACCATGCGCTCGCGCTCGCGCTGTGGGAGACGCAGTGGTACGAGGCGCGCCTGCTCTGCGCGTTCGTCGGCGATGCCGACCTCCTGACCGCGGCGCAGATGGAGCGCTGGACCAGGGACTTCGACAACTGGGGCGTGTGCGACACGCTCTGCTTCAAGCTCTACGATCGCTCGCCGCACGCGTGGAAGAAGCTCGCGCCCTGGGCGAGGCGAAAGGACGAGTTCGTGCGGCGCGCCGCGTTCGCCCTGCTCGCCTCGCTCGCGCTGCACGACAAGGCGGCGAAGGACACGGCGTTCGTCGAGGCGCTGCCGCTGATCGAAAAGGCGGCCGCCGACGAGCGCAACTTCGTCAAGAAGGGCGTGAGCTGGGCGCTGCGCTCGGTCGGCCGGCGCAACGCCGCGCTGCGCGCCCGTTCCGTCACGCTGGCACAACGGCTCGCCGCGTGCGAAGATTCCGCCCCGCGCTGGATCGGCAGGGATGCGTTGCGCGAGCTCACCCGATGACTGAGGAGTCGAGAATGACGGCGCGACAGCCCGGCGAGTTCTGCTGGATCAACCTGCTGACCCCGAAGCCGGAGGAAGCGAAGGCCTTCTTCGCCGCCGTGCTCGGCTGGACCTACGGCGAGATTCCGGGAATGGGCTGGTCGATCCTCGCGGACGGCGCAGCCGTCGGCGGGCTGTTCGACACCGCGGGACCGAACTCCCCTCCCGGCACCAAGCCCCAGCTCGGCGTCATGGTGAAGGTCGAGAGCGCCGACGATGCGGTGGCGAGGATCAACGCGCACGGCGGCAAGGCGACGCCGGCCTGGGACGTCGGGCAGAACGGGCGCATGGCCGTGTGCCACGACCCGAACGGCGCACCCATCGACATCTGGCAGCCGCTCGGCAAGCCCGGCACCGAGGTCGACCCCGCGACCCCGGGCGCGCCCACCTGGTTCGAGACCGAGACCACCGACGTCGGCCGCGCCGCCAGCTTCTACGAGGACGTCTTCGGCTGGACGCCAGAATCGATGCCGATGGACGGCAACGACTACACCGTCTTCAAGCTCGGCGACGCGTTCGTCGGCGGCATGGTGGCGCAGGGCGACGCGCCCCACTGGGAGACGTATTTCACCGTCGTCGACGCCGATGCCGCGGTCGAGGAGGCGACGAAGCGCGGCGCCGCCGTCCGGCGTGCGCCCCACGACGTGCCGAGCGTCGGACGCTCGGCGAGCCTCACCTCGCCCCAGGGCGTGCCGTTCGCGGTCCTCGAGTACGCCTAGCACACGCTGAACGTGTTACCGTAAGCGCCCCCCATCACCACGGGAGTTCCCTTGTCCGGACGGGCTGTTTACGCCACTTTCGTGCTCGCCGCCGCCCTGGCGGCCACCGCGCAAGCGCGCACGCCCGGCCCCATCCAGCGGTCCTACGAGCCGCTGGCGGTGGTGGCCGACTCGATCGCCAAGAAGGAGAGCGTCGAACGCGCGCATGCGTGGGCGGACTCCGTCTACCAGGCGGCCGTCGCCCGCGGCGATCGTGCGACGCAGGGCGCGATGCTGCTCTGGCGCGGCCGGCGCTATGCCGCCCACGAATACGAGTACGACAAGGGTGCGCCGTTCCTCGCGCAGGCCCTGACTGCCGCGCACGCGCAAAGGGACACGTTCGCCATCGCGCTGGTCCACGCGCGGCGCGGCCTCGGCGCGCAGATCCTCGGGCGCCAGGAGTCGGCGAAGAAGGACTACGGCGAGGCGGTGCGCTACGCGCGGCGCGCGGGACTCGGCGAGATCGAGGGCGACGCGCATCGCGGGCTCGGCGGCATCGCGAAGGAGGAAGGCGAGTACGCGCGCGCGCAGCGCGAGCTCGAGCTCGCCGTGAAGCTGCTGCCAACGCCATCATTCGAGTACCTGCACTCGCAGCTCATGCTCGGCGAGATGATGAATCGCACGGGCCAACCGGACGAGTCGCGCGTCAAGTTCGAGGAAGTGCTGGCCGAGGCGAAGAAGCGCAAGAACCGCTGGACGATCGCGGCCGCCATGCAGGACCTCGGGATCGTCGCCTTCGAGCAGGGCGACATGGCCGAGGCCGACCGCCAGTGGTACGCGGCAGCGCAGCATTTCGACACCCTGGCGACGCGGAAGATCGTGTCGGCCTCGAGCGCGATCGGCTGCCGCATCAACCGCGCCCACGCGCTCGTCGTGCTCGGCCGTTACCCCGAAGCCGAGGCGCTGCTCGACAGGCAGGTCGTCGAGAGCGCGAAGCTCGAGGACGCCTCGGGCCGCCTGTCCTCCCTGGGGGAGCTGGGCGTGCTCTATCGGCGAGCCGGCCGCACGGCGAGCGCCGAGAAGGCCCTGCGTCGGGTCCGTGCCGAGTCCGCCGGCAGCGACGCGATCGAGGAGGAGTCGGCGACGCTCGAACTGGTCGGGCTCCTGCGCGAGTCCGGTCGCACGCACGAGGCGCAGGCCCTGCTCGACTCCCTGCTCGTGCCCGCCCGCAGCGCGCGCCTGTCCGCGGTCAACCGCGGGTGCGCGCTGCTCGAGCGAAGCGCACTTGCGCGCGTGGGCGGGCGCAATGCCGAAGCGCTCGCCGCCGCCCGCGAGGGCGAGCGCACGCTGCGCACCGGCACGAGCGCGCCCTCGATCTACTGGCTCGACGGCGTGGTCGAGCTCGCCCGCGCACAGCGCGCCTCCGGCCTGCCGGACAGCGCGGTGGCGACGCTCGCCCGTGCGTCGAAGCAGTGGGAGCGGTGGCGCGCGAAGATCTCGAGCCTCGAGTGGCGCGAGCGCGCGGGCTCGGGCCTCTCCGGCTTGTTCGCCGAGTACGGGCTCGCCCTCCTCGACCCGCGGCGCCGGGTGAACGAGGCGACGCGCGCGCGGCAGGCGTTCGACGCGCTGCAGGTATTCCAGGCGCGCACGCTCGAGGAACGGATGCACGGCGCCGGCCTCGCCGGCCGCTCGATGGCCGCGCGCGTCAGCGCCGACTCGCTCCGCCGGGGCGTGCTGGAGTCGGGCGAAGCGCTGCTCGACTTCGTGGGCACGCCGGACACGACTTTCGCTTTCGTCGTCACCCGCGCCGGCACGGTCGCACGGCTCCTGCCCGGCGCGACGCGGCTGGACGCGCTCTACCGCGACTGGCGCGACGTCATGCTCGGCGGCGCCGACACGCCGACGGTCGACAAGGGCTTGGCTCGCCTCTCGGCCGAGCTGCTCGCGCCGGTCGCCGGTGCGCTGACCGGCTCGAAGCGCGTGATCGTCACCGGCGGCGGCGCGGTCGCGCTGTGGCCGGTGGCTGCGCTCACGCTGCCCGGCGAGAGCGCTCCGCTCGGCGAGCGCGCCGAGGTCGCCTCCGCGCCGTCGGCGACGCTGTTCGCGCTCCTGCGCTCGCGCAGCCCGCGGGGCGGGAGCGGGGGCCGCATGCTCGCCCTCTGCCGCACGACCGACGCCGCCGGCAAGGACCTGCCCGGCGCCGAGCGCGAGCTCGCGCTGCTCGATCGCACCTACGCGAACGTCGTCGTGCGCAAGAACCCGTCGGTGCAGGAGGTCACGGCCGACATGGGAGCGTACGAGGCGCTCCACTTCGCGGCCCACGCCGAGGCGAGCGCGGCCACGCCGTGGCGTTCCGGATTCCTGCTCGGCAAGGGAACGGGCGACGACGCCTACCTGCGCGCGTCGAGTGTCGCGCGGCTCAAGCTCAAGGCGCGGCTGGCGGTGCTCTCGGGCTGCCAGTCGGCGGGCGCGACCGCGCTCGCCGGCGAGGGCGCGCTCGGCCTGTCGTCGGGCTTCCTCTCCGCCGGCACGACCACCGTGATCGCCACCCTGTGGCCGGTCGAGGACCGGACCGCCGAGCGCTACATGGCGGCGTTCTACACCGCGCTCGCGGACGGCCGGCCGGTCGCCGCCGCGGCGCGGGTCGCCCGGACCGCGCTTCGTGCCGAGGCAAAAAACCCCCGCGATTGGGCGGCATTCGTCGTCCTGGGGGAGCCCAACACGATCTTTCCGCTCAAGGCGCGCCCCCGTGCCTGACGGACGGGGGGGCCGGGTCGTCCCATGAACTGGAACGCGGCCGACGGGCCGACCGACGAGGAGCTGATCGCGCGCTGGCGGCGCGCCCCGGAAGCCGAGGAGGGCCGCCGCGCCGCGGGGCTCCTGCTCGCGCGCTGGCGCGGCCGGGTCTACGCCTGGTCGCTTCGCCTGATGCGCGATCACGAGGATGCGCTCGACGTCGCCCAGGTGGTGCTGCTCAAGGCCTGGCGCGGTCTCGGCTCGTTCAACGAGCGCAGCCGGTTCTCGTCGTGGCTGTTCGCGCTCACGCGCAACGAGTGCCTCACCGCGCTGCGCCCGCGCCTGCTCAAGCGCGACGAGGCGGCCGACCCGGTCGCATTCCTCGTCGACGAGGACGATCCGGGCCGGCTGCTCGAGAACGCCGAGGAGGAGGCCGCCATGGAGTCGCTCCTGCGCGAGAACCTGAGTCCCGTCGAGCAGCAGGCGATCTGGCTGCGCTGCTTCGAGCGCCTGCCGGTCGAGGAAGTGACGCGCATCCTCGGGCTGACGCACGCCTCGGGGGCGCGCAGCGTGCTGCAGAGCGCGCGCGAGAAGCTGCGCCGCGCGATCGAGCGCCGCACCGAAGGGGGAAGACGGGCATGAGCGAGACGAGATCCGGCAGGGACGCGGCGCACGACGAGTTCGTCCGACCGGGCGCGCTGCCCGAGGGGGCGAACCTGCCCGACGCCGAGGCCCGCCTGCTCCGAGCGCTCGAGCGCGAGCTCGGCGTGACGCTGGAGGCGCCCGCGCCGGCCAGGCCGCCGCGCATCGTCCGGCCGGGCCGCATGCGGCCGCTGCTCGCGTTCGCCGCCGTCTTCCTGGCGGGGGCCGGCCTCGTGTGGTCGCTCGGGGCGTTGCGCGGGGATCGCGCGGTGCTGCGGGGCACCGCTGATCCGCGCTCGTGGACGGCGGACGCGCGCGCATCGAAGATCGACACGCGCCGCACGCGCCTCACCTGGCGGGCCGCGCCGCGCGCGACCCGTTACGAGGTCACGTTCCTCTCCGAGGACCTGCATGTGGTGGGGAGCGTCGGCGACCTGGCGGCTGCCACCTACGTTCTCGACCGCGAGTCCTTGCCCGCGGGTCTCGCTTCCGGGCAACCGATCCTCTGGCGCGTGACGGCCTACGAAGGCGGCGACGAGATCGCGCGCTCGGAGGCCGCGCCGCTCGACGTGCCCTGAGCGCTCAGCGCACGCGCGCGAGCCGCCGCACCAACGCGCCTTCGTCCGTCTCCATCCGCAGGAAGTCGACCCCGGGAACGGCCGGCGTTCCCGAATCCGACCGGCCGTCCCAGGTCAACGAACCCGAATCCTCATGGCAGGACGACGGCCCGCCGCACCAGCGCCTCGGCGCCGCGCGTGAGCCGCACGAAGTAGATGCCGGGCGCGAACGACTCGGTGGGGCGCAGGGAATGCGCGCCCGCGCCGTGCACCTCGCGCGCCCACACGGAGCGGCCGGCGACATTGACCAGTTCGAGCCGGGCGGGAATCGCATCGGGGAGGGCGAAGCGCAGCGTGAGCGCGCGGCCCGAGGCGGGATTCGGCATCGCACCGGAGAGCGCGAACGCGAGCGCGGGGCCGGACGGAACGTCGACCGTCTGCTCGGGACCGAGGTCCGACGGCCCGCTCACATTGCCGCTGGTGTCGACCGCGACGATCCGGTAGAAGCCGCCGGCCGGGCCGACGTCCGCGTACCCGGTGTCCGGCGACGCGTGGATCTGCACGTAGGGCGGCAGGCTGCGGAAGACGCGGTACTCGGCGAGGTCGGTCGCGGGGCTCGCGCCCCAGTGCAGCCAGGTCGCGCCCGCTTCGTACGCCCCGGTGAAGGGACTCGGCGCGGGCGGCGCAAGGTCGTCGGTCGAGAAGCCGAAGGCCATCGACTGCGGCGGGAACGAGTTCGGGATCGTGAGCGCCGCGATCAGGTCGTACTCGCTCATGCCGGCGTACGTGTCGGTCGCGTTCCCGCCCGAGGGCACGACGACCGACGTCGGACCCGGCGCGAAGGTGCCCACGTTGAACCCGCCCGCGTCGTTGAAGCGGAGCACACGATAGAACTGGATCTGCCCCGGCGGCACCGACGTCGGCACGAACGTGATCCGGACAGCACCGCCCTCGTCCCCGGGGACGTCCTCCACCTTGTAGATCTCGGGCGGCGACGCGAACTTGTGGATGCGCTGGTTCGAGAACTCGGCGATGTAGACGTTGCCCGCAGCGTCGGCCGCCATCATCGTCGGCGCGCCGATCTGGCGAAATCCGCTTCCCTCCTCGCCCCATTCCTCGAGGTACCCGCCCATGGGCGTGAACTGCTGCACGCGGCAGTTCGAGTCGACCACGTAGACGGATCCGCGCGGATCGCACGCGACGTCGGAGACCGAACCGAATTGCGCGACGCCGTTGCCCGAACTGCCCCACGTCAGAACGAGCGTCCCGTCCGGGCTGTACTTGCGCACGACATGGTCGCTCGAGCACGCCACGTAGACGAAGCCCTCGGCGTCGACGCCGATGCCGGCCGCGTTCTGGCAGGCCCAGGCCGTGACGAACACGCCGGACGTGGTGAAGCGCTGGATCCGGTGCGCGTCGACCACGTAGACGCGGTTCGCGTCGTCGATCGCGATGTCCCAGGGCGCGGTGAACTGCCCGGCGCCCGGCCCCGGTGAACCCCACTTGCCGAGGAACGTGCCGGTCGGCGAGAACTTCTCGACGCGCCCGTTGAGGTGGTCGACCACGTACACGGTCCCCGTGGTGTCGAGCGCGACGCCGCAGGGATCGTTGAACTGGCCGTCCGCGCTGCCGCTCGCGCCCCAGGCGAGCACCCAGGTTCCCGAGGTCGTGAACTTCTGCATGCGGCAGCCGGTCTTGTCGGCGGCGTAGACGAAGCCGTCCTTCGAGACCGCGACGCCGCGCGGGTCGCTGAAGAGGCCGTTGCCGATGCCGGGGCCACCCATCGTCAGCACCGACTCGTGGCCCTGCCCGTTGCGGCGGCGGAACAACTGCACGCGGTTGTTGTTCGTGTCCGTGACGTGGGGGTCCTCGTCCGGTCCGATCGCGACGCCCTGCGGGAAGAAGAACTCGCCCGCGGCGCTCCCCTGCTGGCCCCAGGTCGACAGCAGGATGCCCTTCGACGTGAAGCGCTCGATCCGGTGGTTGTTCGTGTCCGCGACATAGACGCTGCCGCCGGCGTCGACCGCGACGCCGTTGGGGAACTCGAACTGGCCTGCGCCGCTGCCGAGGCCGCCCCACTGGTCGAGGTACGTGCCCATGCCGGTGAACTTCTGGACGCGATGGTTGTAGGTGTCGCCCACGTACACATCGCCCTTCGCATCCACGGCGATGCCGTACGGCAGGTTGAGCTGCCCATCCCCCGCCCCCTGCGTGCCCCACTGAGAGACGTAGGCGCCGCCCGCGGTGAACTTCTGCACGCGGTGGTTGTAGGTGTCGGCGACGTACACGTTGCCGGCCGCATCGATCGCCAACGCATGAGGAGAGGAGAACTGTCCCGGGCCGGCCCCCGCCGAGCCGAACTCGCCGACGTAGACGCCCCCGGACGTGAAGCGCTGGATCCGGCTGGAATTGGTGTCGACCACGTACACCTCGCCCGAGGGCGCGATCGCGATCCCCGTCGGGCCCTGAAACTGGCCGGGCCCACCGCCAACTCCCCCCCATCCAAGCAGGTGGGTCCCGGCCTTTGAAAACTTGTCGACCCGATTCGTCCACGTGCTCACGACGTAGCTCGATCCGTCGGGTCCGACGGCGATGCCCGTCGGCTGCGTGATGACGCCTTCGCCGTAGGTCCCGATCCAGTTCGAGGGATAGAGGACGAATCCCTCGAGCGCGAGCGCAGCGATCAGCAGGGCGGTGATTCCGAAGATGGCACGCATGGTCAAAGCCTCGCGAATTCGACGCGGCGGTTCATCGCTCGGCCCTCGGCCTTCGCGTTGGTCGCCATCGCCTGGGTGTCGCCCTTGCCGTCGGTCTCGAAGCGGTCGGCCGCAACGCCGAGCTGCGTCGAGAGAACCCGCGCGACGGATGCCGCGCGGCGCTTGGACAGATCGAGGTTGCCGGCCGCGGCTCCGACGTTGTCGGTGTGGCCCGTGACCTTGAGCTTTGCTGCGGGGTTCGCTTCCATCCATGCCGCGACCTGCCGCAGGATCGGAGCGGAGTCGGGCAGGACGACGTCCGAGCCGGTGTCGAAGTGGATGCCGTGCGTCACCAGCCTGCCGCCGGCGAGCAGGTCCTTCGCCGGCCTGGGTCCCTGGGCGAAGCGCACGTTCGCGATCATCGGCTTCGTGTCCGCCCACAGCCGGATCTCGATCTCGCGCGGCGCGCCGCCGCGGCCCTGGATCTCGGGCACGCTCGCCAGCCGCTGGCGATCCATGTACGCCTTGATCGCCGTGCCGCGCGCCATGAAGCTCAGATGGTGGCGCCCGCCGACCGTCCCGCCCTCGAGCGGCGTGGTCGAGAAGATCTCGCCGGTGCGGAACGCCAGGTTCTTGCCGTGCGGATAGACCGCTTCCCACGACTGGTCGTCGCCGTCGCCGAGTGCCTGGACCGTGAACGCCCCCTCCATCGGCTCGGTGCCCAGGATGTCGAGGTCGAGCGTCCACAGCTCGGGCAGCGCGCCGGCCGTGTTGAGCTTGAGGCGGATGCGGCCGTCGGGGCTCATGCCGCGCAGCCAGCGCTGGCCGTCGAGCTCGGCGACCTCGAACGTGCCCTGCACCAGCTTCCAGCGCGCGGGGAACTCGCCGAGCTCGTCCTGGGTGAAGTCGTCGAGGAACAGGACGCTGTCGCCGGGGACGTAGTCGAACCGGGTCGAAACCTGGGAGACCTTGTCGGTCGGGGCGCTCGCGTTGCCGCCTGAAGCCGTCGTCGAGGTCTCGCCGGCCTTGTCGGAGGCGGCGCCCGTCTGGCCCGACGCCTTGTTCGCCGACACCTCGACCTTCTTCGTCGCCTTCTTGAGCGCGTCGCCGAGACCTGCGTCCGCCGGCGCGGCGCAGAGAACGGCAAGCAGAACGAGGATCAAGGTGCGGTTCATGCGTCCTCCGGGGGCGGCGGCCGGGGAAATTCCTCCCGAGCCTGCTCACCTCGTGGGACGACGCCGTGACGGAATCGTCAGCGGAAATCTCAGCGGGCGCGGTAGACGTCCGTGTTGAGGTATTTGAGGCCGGAGTCGCACAGGAGCGTGACCACCGTCGCCCTTGGCCCCAGCCGCCCGGCCACGCGCAGGGCCGCGACCACGTTTGCGCCCGAGGACGTGCCGGCGAACAGGCCCTCCTCGCGGGCGAGTCGGCGCGCCATTTCTTTGGCTTCGTCGGTCGGGACGGGCTCGACGCCGTCGAACAGCCTGCCGTCCCACAGCGGCGGCGCGTAGCCGACGCCGATCCCCTCGATCTTGTGCGGCCCCGGGGCCCCGCCCGAAAGCACCGCCGACTCTCCCGGCTCGACCGCGAACGCCAGGAGGGACGGGTTGCGCGCCTTGAGCACCGTGGTGACGCCGCGCGAGGACGCGCCGGTGCCGACCGACTGGACGAACGCGTCGACCCGGCCCTCGGTCTGCCGCCAGATCTCCTCGCCCAGCGGGTGGTAGCCCGCGATGCTGTCCTCGTTCTCGAGCTGGTTCGTCCAGTGCGTGCCGGGCTC
>Ga0207650_10002974_pt1 | contig 11692 bp, 8 predicted proteins | sample KBSS63metaG_FD_184325 | JGI IMG/M metagenome (GOLD analysis project Ga0207650, IMG submission 184325) | Switchgrass rhizosphere microbial communities from Kellogg Biological Station, Michigan, USA - KBS S6-3 metaG (SPAdes) (version 2) | ecosystem: Host-associated > Plants > Roots > Rhizosphere >...
GGGGGCAAAGGAAGCATTTTTTTGTTTTGCTTTTTCCAGTTGTTTATGAAAACCAATTCCAAAAATGATTATAAGCATGGTGTACATGCGCTCTTCGATGAAGATCCATTTAGGCCATTCAATGAGTTGATCCAGGAAAGTTTTGGTGTAGCCGGGGGCGGAACGAACGTCCGTTATACAAAAGGTAAGCAGTACTCCTGCCAGTGCAAAGCCGCGAAGTATATCCAGGCTTACATCCCGTTCGTTTGATTGTAAAGGTTGAAGTGATGACATAATAAACAGTTTACGTTGTATTGAAATCAGAAGTGCAAATTAAGTGGCTAACCAGGCGAAGACAATAGAACAAAAGTTATGTGCAATTGGAATTACTCTATAGGATGCATTGTAACTTGCTACTATACTATGTTTTAGGAGAATGATACTTTGCGTCGTGGCTCAATGAATAACAATGATTATGATAAACGGTATTACAGTTATTTTCGGAAAGCCTTATTGATAGCTTCTGTTCTGTTTTGAACATGGAGCTTTTCGTAGATGTTATGAATATGCTGGCGAACCGTACCGGTTGATATTTGAAGCTGGTCTGCTATTTCTTTATACAACAAACCTTTTGAAAGCAATTGAAGAATTTCGTTCTCGCGGTTTGACAATACATCGACGTGGGAAGTTTCTTTTGGTGAAAGATGAAAAAGGTTGACCAGCTTTCGTGCAATGTTGGCGCTCATTGGACTCCCACCCTGGTGAAGTTCTTTTACCGATTCAACTATTTGCAATAGGCCTGTGTTTTTCAACAAGTATCCTGATGCTCCTGCTTTTAAAGCTTCAAATACCTTTTCATCATTTTCATATACAGTAAACATCATAAACTGGCTGGAGGGACTTTTATCCTTTACCTGTCGAATACACTCAATGCCGCTCATGCCGGGGAGATTGATATCCATAATAACAATATCAGGAGCGGCACCAGGAAGGTGCATGCAGGCCTCTTCACCATTTTTGTATGCGCCTACAACAATAAAATCTGTGCTTAAGGAAATGAAGTTTTTTAAGCCGTCTCGTACTTCATCTAAATCTTCAACGATGGCGATGGTTATACTCACGTTTTTCGAAATTAGTCTGGGGGCAGTGGGCAAACAATAGAACGAAAGTTAGACGTCTAGGGGAACTTTTATAATAACTTTCGTTCCATTGTTGTTTTCAATCATAAAGCTTCCTTTTAATCCTTGAATTCTTGTATTCATGCTCGGTAACCCGTTGCCAGTTCTTACCAGGTATTTATTGTCAATACCAACGCCGTTATCAGCAATTTTAATGGTAAGCCAATGATTGATTTCAATAACAATGAATACTTCAGTTGCCTGGGCATGCTTAACAATATTATGAAGAGTTTCCTTCACTGTCAGATAAATATTCCGTCTGAATTCACCACTTACGTTTAAGTCCGGAATAGAGTCCGGCTCTTTTACTTTGCATTGAATTCCATTCTCCTGTAGGTATTCCATCGTATATGACCTGGTATACGAAAGCAAGTCTTCCAGTGTATCATTCTTTTCGTTCAATGCCCATACAATTTCTCCCATTTTGTCAATCATATCATGAGAGTATGTTCTGATGCTTGTAATCTCTTCTTCAATGGGTAGGTGTTGCTGTTTTTTCATGCCGATTGTTTCACTAAGAAATTTAATTCTTGACAAACCAGCACCAAGATCATCATGCATATCAGTTGCAATACGTGTCCTTTCTTTTTCAATAGCCTGCTTTTTTTCAATCTGCATAATCTGCAATTGAAGTTTCCGCCTGAAATAAAAACGAATTGTGAAAAAAATAAAGCTTACCATCAGAATACTCGCCATCAACTTGAACCAGGTAGTTTGCCACCACGGAGGAAGAATGGTAAACGTAAAAACTGTTTCTGTGTTTGGATACAGTCCGTGGAGAAAAATAGCTTTTGCTTTTAGGATATAGCTTCCTGCTGGCAAATTAACAAGATTGATAGAGGCATTTGAAGAAGGTTGACTCCAGCTATTATTCCCACTTCCCTCAAGCAAATAGCTAAACCTGGTTTGCCTTTCATCAACATACGTAGGTGCTGCAAGATGAAAAACCAGGTTGTTTTCAAAATATTTAAACTTGCTTTTGGTGCCGTTTGTTGTTTGCCTGTTATTGACAAGTATTTCCGAAAATAAGATCCGTGGCTTCCAGTTATTTACTATGGAATGATCAGGGGCATAGCGAATGAGTCCCTGCCCGGACATAATCCAATAAATGCCATTGGCCGTTTGCTGGATTTTTAAAATGGGAAAGTAAATGTTGTTACTTCTTGTAATATTCTCTACCAAAAAATTGTTATTGACCCGTTTAATTTTATCCAACCCGGATGGAGTACATGCCCAAATATTGTCGTCATTATCGCAGTACAGGTAACTGATAAAATTTTCGGATAACCCGTTCAGTGCGGTAATTTGCCTCGATGAGTGACGGACTATGTTATCAAAATGCAGGCAAAACAAACCTTCGTTTCTACATCCAATCCATATATTTCCCGATCGGTCAGCTGTAATGGAACGCATGGCCGCGTTAATGATAGATGGAAATTTTTTTAATAATACAAGTTTGATGTTATCACCTGTGCCAGAAATTTCAAAACAATATAAAATGTTCTTCCGGGTAACTACCCAAATACGATTGTCCTTATCGATCGCTAATTGGTCGGCCATATAATTAAGTGGAGCAGCCAGGATTTTTTTTCCTGCAATAACTATCAGCTTATCCGATGCTGCCACAAAATTTCCGTTCCTATCAATTATTGCGTTGCTAAATCCAACGGTGGCAGTGGAATCGTGGTAAAACTTACTAAGAGAATAGTGTTTATGATCCGCTTTTAACTGTACCTGATAAATATCCTTGTCGCAGGTCAGCCAGTTTGTCTTTCCTGAAACAAATCGCGCCAGGTTGGGAAGTGCTTCGTGTGGATTTTCATATTCCTTTCTATTACCGTCCGGAAACAATACAACCAATTTGTGATGATAAATATCATGCAGCCACACGGAATCGCCAGAAGAAGGTATAAAAATATCGGAAGCAGAATACCCGGGTTCTGAGTAGGGATAAAAGGCAAGCTGCTGATTCGAAAGTTTGCTAACGCCCGTCTGGTTATTGGCAAACCACATATTATTTTCAGCATCCTGGAAAACAAAAGTTTGGTAATTGGTGATTAAACCATTTTGGGTTGTAAACAAAGCGGCTTCATTATTCTTTATTCGATAAAGGCCTTTAGGAGTTACCAGCCACACAACGTTTTGCTTGTCCACAAAACCTGAATAAACAGAAAGGTTCTTTGGAATGGTCCAGTTGGTGGATAAGGGCTTTAACTGAATTGTTTTACTCTGCTCATCAATTTTACCGGGTGTATAAATGCCGTTGACTGTTGCCATCCATAGTTCGTTATCATAACCTTTAATAAGGCTCGTGATACATCCGTTGTTATTGCAGGCGATTAGTTTTTGGGTCGGGAGATCATATACCAATAGATTGGCACAGCCCAATTTATAATTAGGGTTGGAGAGAATATATAATCTGTTCCCGATTTGAAGACCTTGTAAAAACGTTTTAATTAACTGGCCATTGAATATGCTATCCATTGGCATTTTTATGAAACGATTGTTTTCGAGACGAAACAATCCTTCTTCTGCCAGTGCATAATAGATTCCATTGTTATTTTTACAGAGCTGGTTAATACCCGGGCAAAAGCCATCTGTCGGAACAAAATCGCGAAGCTGGCCTTTAACTATGTAATGGATCTTGTTTGCATTAGGAATGATCCACACGGAATCCTCGCCCATTTCAATTACGTCATTGATCAAATTATCAGCAAGCCCATTTTCTGTTGTCAAATTTGTAAAGCGGCTTCCATCATAGATACTTAGCCCGCCATAGGTGGCGATATATAATTTGCCTTTACTATCCTGGTAAATAAACCTGCATCGGTTGTTAACAAGACCTTCTCTTGGTGTGTAGTGAACAAAAGAATATTGCTGAGCAGTTAGTTTGCAACAAATAAAAAGAAATGCAAGAAATAGTATAATTCTTTGCATGCTTAAATTTACTTAAATGTTTTGCTCTTTGCAGATCAAATGATCCGCTTTGAATTGAATGAAAGATTAGAAGGTCTTTTGAATAATTTATGTCCTCTATTGTATTGCCGAATAGTTATGCTCCGTGAATCTCTTCCAGCCTTTTTTATTTTTTGCTTCAACTGCCCAATGGAAACCGCCGTTGTTATTTGGCCAATAAACCATTCGTGCCAACCCGGCAGGCATATTTGCCTCAAAACAAATTGCCTCCGGGTGAACATCCGAAGCATCGGCAATATATCCCTCCGAACGTTTGCCATCGGATGTAAATGACCAAAACGAGAGCTTGTCATCTTTCATTCCATAGATAGCCAATTCCTGGTAAATGCCCTGGGTGAAGTACCACTTTGCAATTAGTTGAATATACTTTCCACCTAAAACCTCTATGAATTCCCTTGTACATTTCAAATTGCCCATCGAGGTTTGGGCCATGGCTTGCCATGATCCCATAACCGGTTGTAAGATGCCTAGTTTGCCCCTTCCTTTTTTCCAGTTTGGTTTATCTGTGCCCATAACAAATAATTGAGTGGGTTACATTATGCTAATACAACGTTGAATGAGAGGTGAAATTTTAAAGTAGCAATATTTTCAAAACCTCAACTCATGCATTTTTAGTTGGCAAATAAATTTACTGAAATATCATTAGCATAATTGTTGCCTTTTTTGCATGGTACTAGGCACTCAATAATATATCAACCAGTTCTTTTGGTTTACTAAAGAATGGTGAATGGCTTGTTGCCAGGCTGTATATTTTTTCACACGGTATTTCACTATACATTTTTTTTTGTATAAAAGGAGTCACTGCCCTGTCTTCTGTGCATTCGATATACACACGAGGCAGTCTTCCAAAATTTTCTTCTGTTAGTTCGAGCGGCGTTATCGCTGATTCCACTGGTTCGTTACTTAAGAGCACCTTTGCCAATTCGGTGATATCGTCATCACAATCATGATACAAACCTTCTTTAAAAATCACTGGCTGCAAGGTGTGTGAGTTGGTTTCGGGGTGTTGTGTTACGTAAGATCTTAGCCAACCTTCGGAATCCTGCATAGAATATTCTTTTTGTGTTTTGCCATTGGGAATAAGATAAGCAGCGAGGTATACAAGCTTCTCTATTTTTTCGGGCCGGTATTCCGCGGCCTGCGAAATCATTATCCCATTCTTACTGTGCCCTACTAAAATTACTTTGCCAGGGACACTGTCAATAACTTCGCAAATTTTTTCAACTGTAGTTTTCATCTTCACCTCCTGTATTGGTGTTTTATCTCTGCCCATGCCAGGCAGGTCAATCGCTATTGCTCTATGTCCTGCGTTTTCAATTAAGGGAACTACCTTATGCCAGTTCCAGGCACTGTGCCATGATCCATGAATTAAAATGAATGTTTTCATTGTTTTACGTTATGATGTGATGAATTGTTGTTGGTTTCATTTTGATGATTGATATTGTAAAATTGAGAAGTCAAGCAAGAGATTGCAACCCGAAACTTGCTGTATTCATCATAGAAAAAACTAACTTTAAACCAGCCGCCCTTTGAAGTCTTGCTTTATAACTTCAAACCAAACAAAATGGAAAATGTTACCACCTCCACACCAATTTTTATTAAAGGCAGTGCAAAACCAACAGGTGTTTATCGAATTGAATCTATCGATTTGCTCCGGGGTTTGATTATGATCATTATGGCCCTCGATCATGTTCGGGATTATTTTCACGCAGCTGCTTTTACCGGTGATCCACTGGACCTGAATACCACCACACCAGTGTTATACTTTACGCGATGGATTACTCATTACTGTGCTCCTTTGTTTATGTTCCTGAGTGGAATTTCAGCTGCGCTAGTGGGTCAGCGCAAGGGCATGGCGTATCTTAGCCGTTTTTTATTGACACGCGGAATTTGGCTCGTCTTTCTTGAACTTACAATGGTTTGTTTTGCCTGGTTCTTCAATCCAAGTTTCACTACACAATTATTAGGGGTAATATGGGCTTTAGGATTTAGCATGATCTTCCTTGCTGTATTTATTCATCTGCCTAAGGCAGTTACCATCACAATGGGGTTACTGATGGTGTTTGGACATAATTTACTGGGCGGAGTGCAGGTAAACAGCAGTACTGCAGCTTCATTTGGTTGGTCAGTGTTGCACCAATTCAACTTCTTTAAAATTGGCCCCTTCAATATTTTAGCGGCTTACCCACTCATTCCATGGATTGGCGTAATGGCTCTGGGTTATTGTCTTGGAGATGTTTATAAAAAAGAAGTAGATGCCCAAAAAAGAAAACTATTTCTATTGTCGTTAGGCGTGATTTCTTTGTTATTGTTCACCATACTTCGCTACAGCAATGTATATGGTGATCCGTCTAAATGGACTGAACAACGTTCAGCATTCTACACTTTTCTCTCTTTTTTAAAAGTAAGTAAATATCCCCCGTCATTACTTTACCTGCTAATAACTATTGGACCAGGTTTGATTTTTCTTGCACTGGCTGAAAACTGGAACAATGCAATTGCCCGGCCGATAAAAACTATAGGGCGTGTGCCAATGTTTTATTATCTCACTCATTTGTACCTGATTCATATTGGTTCACTAACAGCAGCTGTCGTGACTGGACGTTCTTGGAGGGATATGGTAAACTTCAGTACGTGGATAAGTGGAGAACCAAAGTTGCAGGGTTATGGTTTTTCTTTAGGTATTACCTACCTGGTTTGGGCCGCACTTATACTGGTACTATATTTTTTATGCAAATGGTACGATCGGTACAAATCTTCACACAGGGAGAAATGGTGGTTGAGTTATTTGTAATTGAATGAAAAGATGAATAGCCTGGCCATTAAAAGCATTTTAGGCCTATTGAACCTTTCAATAATAATGGGTTTAGCCCTTTTTGTACCCGGGGGCACTATTCACTACGGGCTTGCGTGGTGGTACCTGATCATTTTCCTGGGAGGAGTTCTCTTTATTTCTGGATATATCTACATTAATGACAAACGTCTGTTACAGAGTCGCTTGAAAGTTGGGTCTGTTGCTGAACAACGAAAAGTTCAAAAATTAGTACAGGCTATTGCCGGAATGGGGTTCATTGGAATCTATGTTATTGCCGGTTTTGATTATCGTTATCATTGGTCTAACATGCCGCTAGTAATTTCCATTATTTCAGATGGCTTTATCATTTTAACCATGGTGTTTTTCTTTGCTGTTTTTAAGATGAATACGTATTTAAGTGCAACTATTGAGGTACAAAAAGATCAACAAGTGGTAGACCGTGGACCTTATGCAATTGTTCGGCACCCCATGTATTCAGCAGCGCTTTTACTTTTTGTCTTTACGCCCCTGGCATTGGGCTCTTATTGGGCTTTGACAGCAGTGCCACTAATGATTGCAGTGTTAGTAGTAAGGGCTATTGACGAAGAAAACGCATTAAAGAAAGAACTCGCAGGTTATGCGGAATATTGTAAAAAGGTAAAGTACAGACTAATCCCATTTTTATTTTAGACCATTGCTACATTTAATAAAGTTTATCAATTGGTAGTAACCATCACAATCATGCAGCAGCGCTTTGACAATTTATTTAACTGATGGTCGGTTCTTAGATTTCGTGGTTAAACCGTTTCTTTACATTTGACAAACTTCCTTTTATTTAAACCGATTTTTCATGAAAAATTATATTTACCTGGCCTGCCTGTGTTTTTCCACCACTTTCTTTTTTTCATGCAACAACTCCACAACTGTTGCTTCAAATACCGATCAAACAGATACAACACAATCGTATGTGCAAAAGCACCTGGCGGGCTATGCCACGGTAAAACTCACTACCGATTTATCTCTATCCGAAAAAGAAAAACAAATAATTCCCTTGCTGATTGAAGCATCAAAGATCATGGACACGCTTTATTGGGACCAAAGCTATGGTCATAGGGATAGCTTGCTGAATGCAATAACCGATGTTCAAACGAAAAATTATATCGCTATCAATTATGGACCATGGGACAAACTCAATAACGATACTCCGTTTGTTGCAGGTGTTGGTCCCAAACCAGCAGGCGCTAATTTTTATCCTGCAGACATGACAAAAGACGAACTTGAAAAATCAAATCTTGCAGACAAACACGGGCAATATTCGTTGATCCACAGAGATAGTTCAGGAAAATTAATTTCAATTCCTTACCATGTTGCTTACAAGGATCAACTGCAAAGGGCATCTGCCTTATTGAAGCAGGCATCAGATTTGGCTGAAGATGCGGGACTCAAAAAATATTTGCAGCTGCGTTCACAGGCCTTGATAACTGATAATTTCACAGCAAGTGACATAGCGTGGCTGGATATGAAGAACAATTCTGTTGATGTCATCATCGGCCCTATTGAAAATTATGAAGACGGTTTGTACAATGCCCGCAATGCATACGAAGCCTATGTGCTGGTAAAAGATAAGCAATGGAGCCAGCGATTGGCAAAGTATGTGGCCATGCTCCCTGAATTACAACAGGGACTTCCTGTAGACGCCAAATACAAAGCCGAAAAGCCAGGTACTTCATCAGAGCTAAATGCATATGATGTGCTGTATTATGCCGGACAGGCTAACAGTGGCGGAAAAACAATAGCGGTGAACTTGCCGAATGATGAAGAACTTCAAAAATCAAAAGGCACTCGCCGTTCACAATTGAAGAATGCTATGAAAGCGAAGTTTGACCAGATCATGATGCCTATTTCCAATACATTGATTGATCCTTCGCAACTTGACAAAGTAAATTTCGATGCCTTCTTTGCTAACGTCATGTTTCATGAAGTTGCCCATGGACTTGGCATTAAGACCACAGTTAATGGTAAGGGTACTGTTCGCAGCGCTTTGCAGGAACAGGGTTCATGGCTGGAAGAATGCAAGGCAGATATCCTTGGTCTATACATGGTAACAAAGCTTGTAGAGAAGGGAGAACTTCCGGGTCCCATTGAAAACTACTACACAACTTTTATGGCAGGTATTCTTCGGTCAGTGCGGTTTAGTGCAGCCGATGCACATGGAAAGGCAAACATGCTTTCCTTTAATTTTTTTGAGGAGAAAGGAGCTTTTGAAAAAACTAACGATGGTCATTACAAAGTAAACTATGCCAACTTCGCAAAGGCCATGAACGATTTGAGCAACCTGATATTGACGTTACAGGGCAATGGTGACAAAACAGGTGTGGAACAGATTGCAAAGGAAAAAGGTATCATCAAACCAGATCTTCAATCCGATCTTAATAAACTAAAACAAAAAGGTATTCCGGTTGATATCGTTTTTGACCAGGGAGTGGACGTATTGGGATTGAAATAAAAGCAATGAAAAAAGGAGTCCCGAAGCCGGGACTTTTTTTATTTCAATTGCGAAATGTTGTGGCCGAATTGAAAAAATTAATAAAAAAATCAGCATTCTGGTAACCAAATGTCCAATAGATCGTCTGATATGAACAACCATCTTAATTGCTGGATATGTTCATTATCGAAAATTTGTTAGTCAGGCGGTTAAAAAAGCTCACCATCCTTTTCCCTTCCGAATGGGCAATGTGGAGGTTTTTTGAAACCTCAGAATTACGCGAATTCAAATTAGATTCTTCAAAGCGTACAGTTACTGGCAGATTTTTCTCTGCTGAAATTGAAAGAGCTCAAAGAATGAATGGCATTGTTCAGAATATCATTTGCAATCAATCTGCATCACACCCAATTGGTTGACCCGGTGGTGCTTCAAGATGCAGAGTGGGTTTCGCTTTCTCTGGTGCTTTCATTCTTTCCAATGCCAGTAGTAAATGACCAGCATATTCCCCTGTTGCAGTTTTCTTTTTGCCTTCTATAAAAGTTTTTAGATCCGAAAGTGATTTCAGTAAAGTTGCTTTGGTAATGTAAGATGCATTATCGTCAATACTACCTGATAATAAGTAAGTAAGTAACACCTGTTCTGTTTGCATTTGTATTAAGGCTTCCATACCGCTTCTTCTTGCAGCTTTCCAGGTTTTATCAAGAAGAGTTTCAATCATTTCATGTAACCCCAATCCATTATTTGCAGCATTGTATTCTACCATTCGATTCATTCTTTCTGTATTAAACAGAAGTGAAAGAGCCATGTCCGCGGCAGTTTCAGCTGGTGAAAGTCCGTCAAAGACGAGGCCTGTTCTCTTTCTGAATAACTCTCGCGTGAAACCATAGCCTGCAGGTCGTGGTGGAATTAATTTGACAATTCGATCAGGCAACAGTAAAAATTTTGGGTCTAGACAATTGATAACTGTGGTTAAGGCATTTTGCTGTTCTGTCTTTGAAAGGGGTTGAGTGATCAGCTGGCCGTCACCTCTCAGCGCATAACTGTAATTCATTCCTCCAACAATTTTGGTTGCGGCTTCTAGTTGGTATCGGTGATAGAGATATACGGGCACTAAAACATCCTCCAAAAAAGCCATGGGCATTCCCGGCCTGATATTGTTCTCACCAAATTGCTGTAACGCTTTTTCACGAACCTTCATTGCGGTTTGCAAAGCATCTACTGCATTGTTTCCATTGTCCCACAAATGTGCATATGGATGTAAGCCGCCAGCTGGTCGTGCATCCTGGTCGGAGATGTACAGAAAACCTTTTTTTTCTGCATCGGTAAGAATTTTATTGAGTGTTGCTTTTTCATCACTGCCTTTTGCCAAGTCGCCATAGCCCCATGTAATACTGATTTTGTCCCAATCACCAATACCAGTTGCATAGGCATTAGTTAGGTCAATTTCGCCATTTGCATTTAGTACGGCTGCCGGCGGCGGATAGTCCATTACACTTGAACGATTGACGACACTTGCCGCATAATTGTGAAACAATCCAAGGGTATGTCCCACTTCGTGTGCGGCTAATTGACGCAAGCGTGCCAATGACATTTTCAACATTTTGTCATCCGCAGGTGTTCCATTCTCAAATGGTGCCAATAATCCCTGTGCAATTAAATAATCCTGTCGAACCCGAAGTGAACCCAAACGCACATTGCCTTTAATGATTTCACCAGTTCTTGGATCAACCACGGTTTCTCCAACCGACCACCCGCGAGTAGAACGGTGTACCCAGTTAATCATGTTGTAACGAATGTCCATCGCGTCTGCGCTATCTGGTAACATTTTTACCTGGAAGGCATTAATGAAACCTGCTGCCTCAAATGCCTGGTTCCACCAGCTTGCTCCTTCCATTAATGCAGAACGAATTGGTTCAGGTGTTCCATTGTCGAGGTAATAAATAATGGGTTTTATCGCTTCGCTTTTTGCAGCGTTAGGATCTTTCTTCTGTAAGCGGTGGCGAATGATAAAATATTTTTGAATAGGCTCCGCTACCGGTGTGCTATAATCCATGTAAGAAATAGGAATGAATGAAGATCGCGGATCAAACACACGAGGCTCATAATTATTATCAGGCAATTGTACCAAGGAATGATGCATGCGTAATGTGAAGACATCATCAGTTGGCGATACGGACGCGACAAAATTACCAACCTGTCCATCGGTGTTTACGAAACTGATGGTAGTTTCTAATTCGGAATTGAACGGAAAATTTTTGGTGTTTGGTAAATAAATTGCCG
>Ga0207650_10002977_pt1 | contig 11686 bp, 6 predicted proteins | sample KBSS63metaG_FD_184325 | JGI IMG/M metagenome (GOLD analysis project Ga0207650, IMG submission 184325) | Switchgrass rhizosphere microbial communities from Kellogg Biological Station, Michigan, USA - KBS S6-3 metaG (SPAdes) (version 2) | ecosystem: Host-associated > Plants > Roots > Rhizosphere >...
TCCGATCTAGCTGGCCTTGTGCGCGCTGATCGCGGTCGCCGCGGCGGTGGCGCCGGCGCCGATGGTCCAGTAGCCGGCGGCGGCGTTGTGCACCGAGTTGTGGAACTTGGTCGGCGAGATCGCCAGCGGGTCGCTGGCCAGGGTGGCGCACATGTAGTCGGTGATCGCCAGGTCGCCGTGGGTGGAGGTGAACACCGACGGCAGCGCGGCCGGATCGCGGCCGGCGTCCTGGCACGCGGCCAGCGCCACTTCCAGCGACACCGCCACGGTGTCCGGCGCGCGCCGCCGCTCGTTGGCGGCCAGCAACTGCGAGGCCGGCCGCGCCGGCGTCTCCTGCGTGCCGCCGCTGCCGTCGGCGAAGGCGCGCGCGGCCGCCCAGGTGGGCAGGCCGCCGGTCCAGAAGCCGATGCCTTCGATGGTCGCGGTCAACATCGGCGTGCTCATGCGTGGCCGAACAGCAGCGAGCAGTTGTTGCCGCCGAAGCCGAAGGAGTTGTTCATCGCGTAACGGACCTGTGCGTGGGCGGTGGCGAAACGGATCTGCGGACCGCATTGCGGGTCGGGCTGGTCGCTGTTGAGGGTGCCGGGCAGCAGGCCCTCGCCCAGCGCGAGCAGCGCGAACACCGACTCGACGATGCCGGCCGCGCCCAGCGTATGCCCGGTCCAGGCCTTGGTCGAACTGGCGTGCAGGGTGGCCGGGAACAGCGCCGCCACCGCCGCGGCCTCGATGCTGTCGTTGGCCGGGGTGGCGGTGCCGTGCAGGTTCAGGTAGCCGACCTCGGCCGCGTCCACGCCGGCGCGGCGCAGCGCCGCGCCCATCGCCAGGCGCGCGCCCAGGCCCTGCGGATGCGGTGCGGACATGTGGTGCGCGTCGCTGGATTCGCCATAGCCGCGCAGCAGCGCCAGCGCCGGCGGCGCCGCGGCGGCATCGACGCGTTCCAGCAGCGCATAGCCGCCGGCCTCGCCCAGCGACAGCCCGACCCGGCGCACGTCGAACGGCCGGCACGGCTCCGGCGACACCAGTTGCAGCGCGTTGAAGCCGAACAGCACGCTGCCGCACAGCGTGTCCACGCCGCCGACCAGCGCCGCATCGACCACGCCGGCGGCGATCAGCCGCGCCGCCTGCGCGAACACCTTGGCGCTGGACGAACAGGCGGTGGCGACGGTGATGCACGGGCCGCGCAGGCCGCTGGCGTGGCGCACGAAATCGCCCAGCGAATGCGGCGTGTGCACGATCGGGCGTTGCAGGTCGGCGGGGAAGCGCGCGCCCTCGGCGTCCTGGTCCAGCCGGGTATAGGCCTCCTCGCTGGCGCCGATGCTGGAGGTGGAGGTGCCCATCACCACCGCCACGCGCTCGGCGCCATGGCGCTGCGCGGCGGCGGCGACCGCCTCGGCCATGCCGTCCTGCTGCAGCGCCAGCCACGCCAGGCGGTTGTTGCGGCAGTCCCATTGCGCCAGCGCCGGCGGCAGCGGCTGCGTTTCCAGCCCGTCCACGCGGCCGATCCAGCAGGGCAGCGGCTGCGCGCCGAAATCGTTGCGGCGCAGGCCGCTGCGGCCGGCGCGCAGGGCCGACAGTTGGGCCTGCAGTCCGCTGCCGAGCGCGGTGGTCGCGGTGTACGCACGAATTGCGACGGGAGCCATGCGGGGCAACGGGGGCGCTTCGGTCACGCGATGTTCCGACAAAGTGAATGGTCGGAGTATATCGGCGTGGCCGGCGCTGCCGTGAAACGCGCGCCTGTCGAAATGTGAACAGGCGCGGCGCATGCGTTTCTAAATGCAGCGCGCGGCGTGCGCTTTCGTCGCTGGCGCATTTCCTCCACAATCGCTTGCCTTTCCACGCCAGGCGCACGCCACGGGCATGCAAGCCTACGTCTACAAAAGCCAACGCAAGCCGGACACCTATCTCTACCTCGCCAAGCGCGACGACTTCGGCTGCCTGCCGCAGGCGCTGCTGGCGTCGCTGCAGCCGCTGGCGTTCGTGCTCGAACTGGCGCTGACCGCCGGACGCACCCTGGCCCGGGCCGATCCGGCCGCGGTGCGCGCGAACCTGGCCGGCTGCGGCTTCCATCTGCAATTGCCGCCGCTCCCCGACGGCCGGACCGATCCGACACGATGACCGACTCTCCGTTTCGCGCGCGCGCTCCCTGGATCGCCGCCGCGCTGGGCGCGCTGCTGGCGTTGCTCGCCGGGGCCGGCCCGCTGGCCGCGGCGCTGGGCGCGTGGCTGGCGCAACCGGCGTTCGCGCTGGCGCTGTCGTGGTCGCGCGGCAGCCGCCCGCGTCCGCCCAGCCTGCAGGCCGCAGCCCGGGAACTGGCGCCGCTGTTGCTGCTGTGGGCCGGTGGCCTGGGCCTGGTCGCGGTGCTGGTGGCCTGGCCGCTGGCGGCGCTGCGCGACAGCGGCAGCCTGGCCGCGGCGCTGGCGCTGAGCGTGGCCGCCAGCGCGGCGCTGCTCGGATTGTGGCGCACCTGGCCGCTGTGGCACGGCTGCGAAAGCGAGGGCGGCCCGCTGCGCGCGCGCTGGCAGGCGCTGGCGCAGCAGGACGTGCAGGCCTGGCGCGGCCTGGCGGTGGCGGCGCTGGTGCTGCTGCTGGCCGGCATCGGCGTGCTGCTGGCCTGGCCGGAGCTGCTCGCCGCCGCCGCGCGCTGGCCGCTGGCGCTGGCCTATGCGTTGCTGTCGCCGCTGCTGCACGGCCTGCTGCAGCGCGTGGCCGCACCGCAGGCGCTGGCGCCGCCAACCACCTCGGCGGACCTGTTCGCCGAACTGAGCGCGGCCGCCGCGCCGCGCGAGGACGAGGCCGCGCCGGCCGCGGACGACCTGCATGCGGCGCTGTACGACGCCGCGCGCGGCGGCCGCGTCGATCGCGCGCTGCAGTTGCTGCAGGCCGGCGCCGACCCGCACGCGCTGCCGGCGCCGGACTGGCGCGACCAGCGCAGCCTGCCGGTGCTGGCCGCGGTGCTGCCGGACCTGCGCCTGCTGCGCGAACTGATCGTGCGCGGCGTCGACGTCAACCGCCCGCACCTGGGCATGACCCCGCTGCTGGCCGCGACCCGCGACAGTTGGCATGGCCGCCCCGAGGCGGTGATGACCCTGCTCGCCAACGGCGCCGACCCGCGCGCCAGCGACGCCGACGGCAACACCCCGCTGCACCACGCCGCGCGCAGTTCCGACCCGGGCGTGGCCGCCTTGCTGCGCGACGCCGCGGCCGAACTGGACGCGCTCAACCGCGACGGCCTGAGCCCGCTGGCGGTGGCCTGCCACGTCGGCAACTGGCGCATGGCCAAGTTCCTGCTCGAACGTGGCGCCAGGCCGGAACCGGCCGAGGGCAGCCCGGTGCTGCTGGCCGCGGCCGGCACCGAGGAAGACGATCCGGCCGGCGTGCAGTTGTTGCTCAAGCACAAGGCGCGGGTCGATGCGCGCGACCGGCAGCGCCGCAGCGCGCTGCACGAGGCGGCGCAGGCCGGCCACGTCGACATCGTCGAGGCGCTGCTCGGCGCCGGCGCCAACCTGGAGGCGCGCGACGCGCTGGGCCGCACGCCGTGGCTGGAAGCGGCGCGGCATGGCCGGGTCGCGGTGCTGGAACGCTTGCTGCCGCACAAGCCCGACCTGAGCGCGGTCGATGGCGACGGCCGCAACGCGGTGCTGCTGGCCTGCACCGCCGACCAGGTCTCGCCGGGGCTGATCCGGCGCCTGCTGGAGCTGGGCATCGCCGCCGCGCAGCCGGACCACGGCGGCCGCCGCGCGGTCGACCTGGCCGCCGAGGCCGGGCGCTGGGCGATCGTGTCGGCGCTGGACCCGGACTACCCGCTGCCGGCCGCGGTCAGCGACGGCCAGGGCGAAGTCGGCCGCGCCAGCCTGCCCGACCGGCCGCCGCTGGAGCTGCTGCGCGAGGGCCTGCAACTGGGCCAGCGCGATGGCCTGGCGGCGCTGGCGCGGCTGTGCGCCGCCGAGGAACTCGGCGCGCTGCTGCACGATCCGCACCTGGCGCTGAATCCGCAGGCGGTGGACTGGCTGCTCGCGCACGGCGCCTCGCCGGACGTGCTCGACGCCTGCGGCGACACGCCGATGTTCGCGCTGCTCTCGCGCGGCGTGGAGGCGGTGCCCAGCCTGCAGGCGATGCTGCGCCACGGCGTGTCGCCGGCCGGCCGCGGCGGCCTGACCCGGCTGCTGGCCGCCTGCGCGCAGCACGATCACGCCTCGCGCGCGCTGGAGCAACTGGCGCTGGAACTGCTCGAACGCGGCGCCGATCCGTTCGCGCCGTCGCCGGCCGGCGATCCGCCGCTGTCGCTGGCGGTGCGGCTGGGCTGGCTGCGCTTGCAACTGCATCTGCTCGAACGCGGCGCCGACCGCGAGGCGCGCGACAGCCACGGCATGACCGCGCTGCACCTGGCCGCCGCGCTGGGCCGCGAGGCCTCGTTGAAGCTGTTGATCCAGCAGGGCGCCTCGCCGGAGGCGCGCGCCGCCGACGGCCAGACCCCGCTCGGCGTGGCCCTGGCCAGCGGCCGCCGCGACCTGGCCGACTGGCTGGATTGGCGGATCTGGCCGTTGCCGCGGCGACCGCTGCGCGCGGCCGACCTGCCGGCCGCGGCGATGGTCGGCGACGCCGACGCGATCCGCCGCCTGATCGATCTCGGCCTGGCGGTGGACGCGGTCGATGCGCAGGGCTGCACCGCGCTGCTGCGCGCCGCCGGCGGCGGCCATGCCACGGCGGTGGACCTGCTGCTGGCGCGCGGCGCCGATCTGCAGCATGCCGCGGCCAGCGGCGCCACGCCGTTGTCGGCGGCGGTGAGCATGCGCCAGACCGAGATCGTCGCCGCGCTGCTCGCGGCCGGCGCGCAGATCGAACACCGCCTGCCCGGCGGCGTCACCGTGCTGATGCTGGCCTGCGCGCTGGGCCTGCCGGACATCGCCGCGCGGCTGCTGGCGGCCGGCGCCGACGTGCATGCCGGCGACGCGCAGCAACTGGCGCCGCTGCATTGCGCCGCGCTGTACGGCTTCACCGCGCGCGACAAGTCGCGTCTGCTGGCGCTGCTGGACACCTTGCTGCTGGCCGGCGCCGAGGCCGACCGCAGCGCCGCCGGCGGGGTCACGCCATTGCTGTTGCTGCTCGGCGCGCGCGCCGAACCGGGCACCGCCTGCGAGGAAACGGTGGTGCTGGCCGGGGTGGAGCGCCTGCTCGACGAAGAGGTGAGCCTGGACGTGCAGGACCCGCGCGGCTTCGGCCCGCTGCACCTGGCCGCGCTGCACGGCCTGCCGTTGCTGGTGCAGCGCCTGCTGCGCGCCGGCGCCGATCCGGAGCTGCGCGATACCTTGAACCGCCCGCCGCGCGAGATCGCGGTGATGCGCGGCTTCGTCGATGTCGCCGGCCAGTTCCAGCCGGCGCTGCCGGGGGTGTCGTCGATGGCGCGGTTCCTGCGCGAGAGCCGTTAGCGGCCTGTCCTGGATCCCGCGCGGCGCGCTCGCACCTGCCTGCAAGAAGGACGCGCCAAGCGCGCAGTGCACGCGCAAGCGCAGTCGGGGCGCGCCGTCAGGCCGCAGCGGCCAGCACGCGATCGCGGGCCATGCGCCGCCCTGCTGCGGGACTGACCAGCACCGGACTTGTCGGCATCCGGCCCGGGCGTGGCTCGGGCGCCGCGCGCTCCGGCCGTGATCCGACACAGGCGCAATGCCAAGCGCAATGCGAACTGTTGCGGCGATGACGCGCACGGGCGTCGCGACCCACAGGGTGGCGGACGCGGGCGATGCGCTCGCGCTGCTCCAGGCGCTGCGTACTGCCGCGCGCGATCCCCCTCGCGGCGCGTGCACCCTGGCGTGACGCAAAAAAAAGCCCGCCGGACGGCGGGCAAATCGCTTCCTGGGAACCGCGCGCGGGAGGGAGGCCCTCCCGCGCCCGCCGGCACGGCGGCGAACGGCGCCGCCGCGCAGCGGCCTACTGCCGCCCGACCAGGGTCAGGCCGCTGTAGCTGCCGCTCAGGCGCACGTAGTAGGTCGTGGTGCTGGACGGGGTCACGCGGACCGTCTGGGTGGTGCTGCCGGCGCGGGTGGAGCGGGCGTCGTAGCTGCTGCTGGTCGGGGTCTTGCCCGCCGACACGTACATCGCCACGTTGCCGGTGCCGCCGAAGGTCATGAAGCTGACCGGCGTACCGGCCGTGGCCTGGAAGCTGTACAACCCATCGCCGCCCTGGCTGCTGAGGCCGCGCATCTCGACCTTGTTGCTCAGCGTCTTGGTCGGCGGCACGCAGGTGCTGTCCGATGGCGCGCACGGCGGGGTGGTGGCCATCTGCAGCAGCATGTCCACGTCCAGGATGCCGGCGCCGATCGGCGTGGTGCTGGAAATCGCCACCGGGAACGGGCGCGCGCTGGCGCGCAGCAGGTCACGCATGCCGGTCCAGGTGAACGGCGTGGTGGCGATGCTCTGCACCATCGCCACCGCCGCGGCCACGTGCGGCGAGGCCATCGAGGTGCCGGCCATGCCGCCGATCTGCCAGTCGCTGGTCGGACCCTGGGTGCCGCCGTTGAGCACCTGGAAGATGTAGCCGTTCGGGTTGCCGTCGACATCGCCGCCGCCGCCCGGCGCGGCGATGTCCACGCGCGTGCCGTAGTTGGAGTAGCTGGCGCGGCCGCCGTTGACGCGCGAGGCGCCGACGCTGATCACGCCGTTGCAGGAGGACATGGTGTAGGTGCCGGCATCGGCGTTGGAGTTGCCGGCGGCGACCACGATGATCGTGCCCTTGGCGTTGATCTGGTCGATCGCGTCCTGGTAGAGCTGCGGGCAGGTATCCGGGGCGCCGCTGCCCAGGCTCATGTTGATCACCTCGGCCGGATTCGGGTTGGTCGGCAGGCCGGCGACCGGCAGGCCCGCGGCCCACAGCATGCCGTCGGCGATGTCGCTGCCGAAACCGCCGCAGGAACCGAGCACGCGCACCGGCACGATCTTGGCGTTGTAGGCCAGGCCGGCGGTGGCCAGGTTGTTGTTGGTGACCTGGGCGATGGTGCCGGAGACATGGCTGCCATGCCACGAGCTCGGTTCCGGTGCGTTGCCGGAGGCGCCCAGTGCGGTGCAGTAGTCGGCCTCGACCCAGTCGCCCAGGTCGTAGCCGCCGGCCACGCGGCCGTCCGTGTCGCGGCGCGAGACGCGGTGGTCGGTGATCATGTCGTAGCCGGGCAGCACGTTGGCGGCCAGGTCCGGGTTGTCCTTGACCACGCCGGTATCGATCACCGCCACCACCACGCCCTGGCCGGTGGAGCGGGTCCAGCCCTGCTCGGCGTTGACCCCGCCGACCGCATTGTGGAAGTTCCACTGCAACTGCGCGTAGGCCGGATCGTTCGGCGTGGTGGCGGCCGCGGCGGTGGCGCGCGGCAGGGTGACCCGGGCCTCGTCCAGGCGCTGGTACAGCCGATCGACCTGCACCGACAGCACCGAGGGGTCGGCCTTCAGCTCGTTGATGAAGGCGCTGCGCTCGCTGTCGCTGAGGTGGCGCGAGGTCTGCACCACGTGCCAGCCCGGCACCGCCATGTCGCGCAGCACGGTGGCGCTGACCGCGCTGCGCGCCGCCAGGCCGCCGCTGGCGGCCTTGGCCCGCTGCATGCCGCTGCGCGCCACCGCGCTGCTGAGGGTGGTGGACAGCAGGCTGCGCGCCTGGGTGCCGCTGGTGCGGGTCTTGACGATGAAGCGCTGGCCCAGGTCGTTGGCCGCGGCCGCTTGCGGCACCGGGCCGCGCACGCCGCCCAGGCCGATGGTGGGAGAGGCCGCCTGCGCGGCACCGGCGAACAGGACGGCGGCGAGCGCGGCGGCGAGCGTGTTGGAGGACGTCATCTGCGGATCCTAGAAATGAAGAGGTGTAGAGGAGAAAGCGCGGCGCGCGCGGCGCCGCGGCGGGTCACAGATCGATGCCCACGCCGATGCCGGCGGAGGACTCGCCGCTGCTGAAGGCGCCGCCCAGACTGAACGAGGCGCGCGCGCCGATCTTCTTGGCGTAGCCGATCGACAGCGCCTGCTCGCCGCCCTGGAAGCCGGCGCCGACCGACACGCGCCCGCGCGGGCTCTGCGTGCCGGCGGCGTTGACCGCCATGTTGAGCATCGCCGCGCTCATCGCGCCGAGCCGGTCCATGCGCCGGTCCATGCCGTCCAGGCGGTGCTCGGTCTCGGTACGCAACTGGTTGAAGCTGTCGTCCAGCGCGGTGACGCGGGTGTTGGTGTAGGCGTTGGCGCTGCTCAGGGTGGCGCTGTCGCCGGCGCGCATCTGCGCCACGTTGGTGGCATCGGTGGCGGCGCTGCCGGCGGCGACGTTGGCGATCTGGCGCTCGTTGCCGGCGCTGCCCACCGACACCGTGTTGGCGCGGTCGGCGACCGAGCCCTGGCCGAGCGCGACCGCGTTGCTGGCGCTGGCCGAGGCGCCCTGGCCGAGCGCGGTGGACGAGGCGGCCGAGGCGCTGGCGCTTTCGCCGAGCGCCACCGCATTGGTCGCCACCGCGGCGATGCGGGCATTGGCGCCGACCGCGGTGCTGCCGTCGGCGTTGACCTTGGCGTTGGCGCCGATCGCGGTGTCGTTGGGGCCGTAGGCCAGCGATTCCGAGCCCAGCGCCAGGCCGTTGTCGCCGTTGGCGGTGGCGCCGGAGCCCACGGCCACGGCGTTGGTGCCGGCGCCGGTGCTGGGCGCGGTCGCCTCGCCGCCGCCGCCGACGCTGATGCCGCCGGAGCTGCCGATGGCATTCAGGCGGTTGCCGAATCCGGTCAGGGCGCTGTCGAGGGCGCCCATCGCCGACCCCAGGTCGGTGTAGTGCGAGCCCTGCACCAGGTAGTTGCCGCCGATCAGGTTGCCGTTGGCGTCGACCACGCTGCCGGCACCGAACGCGGCGGCGACGTTGCGCAGCTGCGCCAGGTTGACCGCATCGGTGTCCATGGTGCCGGCGGCCAGGTTGGTGAGCTGGCGCTCGGCGCCCGCCGCGCCGATGGACACGGTGTTGTCGCGCTCGGCGACCGAACCGGCGCCCAGCGCCACGCTGTGGTTGGTGATGGTCTGCTTGTCGTCGACGAACTGCGAGTTGCCGACCCGCGCGCCGGCGCCGATCGCGATCGACTGGTCGCCCAACACGTCGGACTTGGTGCCGATGGCGATGCTGTCGTAGAACAGCACCGGGGTATCGCGGAAGAAATCGCCATTCCACACCATGCCCCCGCCGAGGGCCAGGCTGCGCGTGCCGCCGGCCCAGGAGCCATTGCCGAGCGCGGTGGCGCCGACACCGCCGGCGAACGCCGCCGGCCCGATCGCGGTGCCGGAGTCGTTCTGCGCGAATGCACTGGCGCCGACGGCCACGCTGTTGGCGCCCCAGGCGCGCGCGCCGTTGCCGAAGGCGCTTGCCCACTCGGCGATGGCCTGGCTCTGCGCGCCCACCGCCACGGCGGCGTACTGGTTGGCCAGCGCGGTGGAGCCCACGGCCACGGTGCGGCTCGCGCTGGCTTCGGCCAGGGCGCCGACCGCGGTCGCGTTGTAGGCGGTGGCCAGTGCGCCGCCGCCCAGCGCGGTGGACAGCGGGCCGGTGGCCTGGGTGGCCTGCAACTGCGTTCCTTCCCCGCTCAGGCTGTCCTCGCCCACGTCGACGATGCCACCGACGGCGACGCTGGAGCGGTCGCTGGCGATCGCGCCGGCACCGGCGGCCACGTTGAACTTGCCGCTGGCCTGGGCGCCGGCGCCCAGCGCGGTCGCGGCCATGCCGGTGGCGGAGGTCTGCTGCAGGATCACCACGCCGTAGGGCTGGTACGAGTAATCCACGTCGAGCATGCCGCCGACGGCGGTGGTGGAGACCTCGGTGGCCAGGCTGTTGTGGCCCACCGCCAGCGCGTGATTGGCGTAGGCGACCGCGCCGCCGCCGAGCGCGATGGTGCCGTCGCCCACCGCCGAGGCGGCCTCGCCGGCGGCGAGCGCTTCGTCGCCATCGGCCTCGGCGCCGGCGTCGCTGTCGGCGCTGCCGGTGGCCTTGAAGTAGACGCCGGGGTCGTAGGTGGTCGCGGCCGTCCCGGCGTCGGTGCCGTTGGCCTGGACGCCGCCGGCCGGCGCGGACGCCGTGGCCGTGGGGGTCTGCGCCACCGCCGTCGATGCCAGGCCCAGCGCGCAGGCCAGTGCCAGGGCGCTGTAGGCGCGGGGAACCGGATGACGGGCGGCGGCGCCGCGCGGGGAAGTGCATGTGTTCATGGCGATCTCGGCTGGGAAACGGCGGGGCAGGAGGTGACGTCGGCGGCGCGCGTGCGCCTCCGCCTCGGTCGGGAGTGGTCCGGGAGCGGCGCCGTCGTCCCCTGGCGCGTTCCGTCATGCGAACTTAGGCCCGCCGTCACCGGCTTGTCACCTGCAAGTTCTCGCAGGATCATCATCGGATTCTCACTGAACGCGGGCGGGCACGGCGGCATGGCGAAGGCGTTCTGGAACTGGCTGGGCCGCGCGCCGCTGGTGGACGAGGTGGACCGGCGCAATGCGCGGGTGATCCAGCTATTGCTGCTGTTCCTGGCGGTGACCATCCCCGCCACGCTGGTGGTCGCGCTGGTCCTGGCCTGGCCGCAGCTGCGCGAGCGGCCGGTGCCGCCGGGCCTGGTCGTGTCGTTGACGATGAGCCTGCTGATCGGCGTGTGCGCGGCCATCGGCGTCGTGCGCGTGCGCCAGGGCGCGCTGCGCGGCGCCGTGCGGCTGGTGCTCGGGGCGATGCTCGGCTCGCTGCTGGTCAATGCCGCCATCCATGGGTTCCAGAAACAGTTGCCGGACCAGTTGGCGCAGATGCTGATGCTGATCCTGGCCGGCCTGGTGCTCGGGCGTCGCGCGCTGTGGATGACCTTCGCGGCCTTGCTGCTGATGCTCGGCGTTGGCGTCGCCCACGACGCGCTGCTCGAACTGGCCGACACGCCGGCGCAAGCGTTCTACAACGTGCTGCCGGTGTTGTTCAGTTACCTGCTGGTGGCCGCCCTGCTGGACCGCACCACCGAGGCGCTGCGCGAGAGCCTGCGCGAATCCAATGCCCGCGGCCAGCGCCTGCAGCAGGAAATGCTCGAGCGCGAGCAGGCGCAGGCGCAACTGATCCACGCGCAGAAACGCGAGATCACCGAGCGCATGGCCAGCGGCCTGGCGCACGACTTCAACAACGTGCTGGCGGTGATCGTCGGCTTCGCCGCCGCGCGCCACGACGACGCGGCCGACAGCGATGCCGAACGCGCCGCGCAACTGGAGGAGATGCTGGCGGCGGTGGAGGACTCGGCGCAGCGCGGCATGGCGATCAGCCGCCGCCTGCTGCGCTTCAGCCGCCGCGACGCCGAGCACGCCGAATGCTTCGACGTCGCCCCCGCCATCGCGGCCTTGCAGCCGATGCTGCGGCAACTGCTGGAAGCGCGCATCGTGCTGCGCTGCGACTTGCCGGCGGCGCCGGCGCCGATCCGCTTCGAGCGCAGCCAGTTCGAACTGATGCTGCTGAACCTGGCCTCCAACAGCCGCGACGCGATCGCCGACCGCGGCCATTTCGACATCGCCGTGCGCAACGAGGACGCGTGGGTGGTGGTCGAGATCGCCGACGACGGCCACGGCATGCCGGCGGACGTGGCCGCGCGCGTGTTCGAGCCGTTCTACAGCACCAAGCCGGCGGACCACGGCACCGGCCTGGGCCTGGCGGTGGTGCGCGACCTGGTGGTGCGCAACGGCGGGCGCATCGAG
>Ga0207650_10002980_pt1 | contig 11678 bp, 13 predicted proteins | sample KBSS63metaG_FD_184325 | JGI IMG/M metagenome (GOLD analysis project Ga0207650, IMG submission 184325) | Switchgrass rhizosphere microbial communities from Kellogg Biological Station, Michigan, USA - KBS S6-3 metaG (SPAdes) (version 2) | ecosystem: Host-associated > Plants > Roots > Rhizosphere...
ACACGAAGCACCCGCCCATCGAGGCGGGTTTTTTGTTGTCTGGATCACTGCGGCCATAGCACAGAAAGGGCGTGGCCATGGCCACCACTACGATCCAGACTAACAATAAGCTCGTTAAGTACACCCAGGAGATCAATCGGGAGTGGGTGCGCCAAAATATGTTCTCGCCGTACATGGGCGAGGACGTCAACTCGATCATCCGCCGTCGCATGGAGCTGAAGTCTGGCGGCGAGCAGATGAACATCCCGCTGGTCAGACGGCTTGTAGGCGCCGGCGTTTCGACCGGCCCACTGGTCGGCGCGGAAGAAGCCATCGAAGATTACGGCTACCGCATCTGGCTGGAATGGGCGCGCAACGCCGTCGTCACCACCAAGGCCGAAAGCCAGAAGGACAGCGCCGACATCTTCGGCGAGGCCAAGCCGTTGTTAACGGATTGGATCATGGAGCTCACCCGCGACGAGATCATCGCGGCATTGATGGCATTGCCGTCTGAAACCCAGCCGACGGCTGGCGTTCGCGTCAACGGCATTCTCTACAATCTCGCGACCGCAACTCAAAAAGGTCAGTGGCAGTCGGACAATTCCGACCGTGTGCTGTTCGGTGCTTCGACTGCAAACCGTGTTTCGTCGGCGGTGGCAACCGACCATACAGCGTCGCTGGTCAACGTCGATACCACTGCGGACAAACTCACCGGCGCCAATCTCTCGCTGCTCAAGCGGGTGGCGATGGGTGCCAACCCGCGCATTAGACCCTTCCGCACCAAGGATGGTTATGAGTACTTCGTCGCCTTTGCTGGATTGAACACGTTCCGCGATCTTAAGATCAGTCTTGAGACCGTGAACAAGGACGCCCGCCCGCGTGAGAACATGGGCACATATGGGGCTCCAAATAATCCATTGTTCCAGGATGGAGATCAGCTGTACGACGGCGTCATTGTGCGGCTGGTGCCTGAGATCAGCAACTTCGTTACCTCAACATGGACGACACTGCTCACCGCCGGCGCCGCGTCGGCGCGTGTCGAGCCGGTGTTCCTCTGCGGTCAGCAGGCCGCAGTGATTGCTTACGGGCAGATGGCGAAGCCCACCTTCAGAAAAGAAGATGACTATGGCTTCATCACCGGCACTGGCATCGAGGCAGCTTACGGCGTTGGCAAGATGTTTGCCAAGGTGCCGAAGGCCGGCACTGCATTGAAGCAATGGGGGGTGGCCACCGGCTTTTTCGCTTCTGCTTCAGACTGATAGCAGGTATCTCGGGTTCTAGTCCTTGGAGGTGGCGGTGTCAACATGCCGCCACTTCTCTCTTCTGGTAATGAGACTGACCATCCGTTGAGAAACGCCGTACATCTTTCCTATGTCGATCTGGCGATACTTGCCGGTTCGATAGAGAGCGACGATGGCGGGGATATCGGCCTCCGTGAGTTTGGCACATCCGTTCTTGCTGCCAAGACTTGGGTTGTTGGGGGCTGGTATCTTCAAGACCCGATAGGCGTGCTGCATATTTTGAGATCGTGAAACGATTTCAAGATTTGCGAGCCGGTTGTCGGTTTTCTTTCCGTTGCGGTGGTTGATCTGCATCCCTGCCGGAATGGATCCGTTGAAGGTTTCCCACATCAGCCTATGGGCGAGCGGATCCTTGCGAATGCCATCCTTGCAAAGATGGTAGGTCACGTATCCGCGCTTCACTCTCGGGGCGAGCAATCCGCTGGAACGCGAACCAAAATTCGCGGTTCTTTTGATCCTCCCGTGATCCGAGATTGCATAGCAATCTTCGTAGCCGAGAATTGGCTTCCATGTTTCTCTCATCAGCGGGTTCTAGCATACCCCATTAGGAGAGGCAAATGCCTTCACTATTCGACGCGAACATCCCCGCCCGCGATATCGGGGCTTCGGTTATCCAAGTCGTCGCCGGTCGGGCCAACCCGATCGGCGGCGTTTCGGTCTACAGCGTCAAGATCGGGAGACTTCCGGCGGGCGCGATCATCACGGCGGTTTCGACCAATGTGGAAACGGCCATCACCGGATCAACGCCGGCATTCAGCATCGGCACGACTGCGGGCGGCGCAGAAATTGTCACGACCGTTGCCCTGACGGCGGGCAGCCTCAATACCGTGCCATTGGCTGCGCTGGTGCAGCCGTTGGCAGCGGATACCGATGTTTACGCCAACATCACCGGCACGGCGATCGGAGATGCTTACGTCATGGTGCAATTCTACAAGTTCGGGCCAACCTGACATGGCGCGGATCACTTGGCTCGGCGAGGCCGAATGCGCCTGGAATAATGTCGTGTTCCCTCCCGGCGTTCCGGTGGAGATCGCCGATCCCTACATGCTCGGCAAGGCGCGGAATAATCCGTTCTTTAAGGTGGAAACGGACGTGAGTTTCTTTGACGATCCGCCACCATCAGCCCGCGAAGACGGGCGTCTGCGCCCTGATGTCATGCCTGAGGCATGGACGAATACACCCGAAGACCTTCCGCCCAAGCGCAAGCGCGGCCGGCCGCCGAAGGTGAGGCACAATGGCGATTAACACCTACGGCGACCTCAAGGGCGAGCTATCGGCGTATCTGTTCCATCAGCGGCTATTGCCGCGCTATGACAACTGCACGCAGTTCTTCGAGGCTGACGCCAATTCGCGGTTGCGGGTGCTGCCGATGGAAACATCGGTGCTACTCACGACCACCAGCGGTGATGTGGCACTGCCGACTAATTACATCACCTGGCGCACGGTGCGGCCGACCGTTGCCACGGTCACCGCCCCGAGCAGCCTGCCGCCCTACCAAGAACTGGAATATGTCCATCCGGCCTATTTGCCGCCGGTGGGGCGCGGCTTTGATCGGCTGTTCACCATCGAGGGCAACAGCTTCAAGGTGCGGCCGGTGGACGATCGCGTCGACGCCTACGAGCTGCACTATTACCAGAAGATCCCGACGCTGACCGGCAGCGACCTCAACACTAACTGGCTGCTGGCCGAATATCCCAACGCCTACCTGTTCGGCGTACTGGTGGAGTTAGCCGCGGTCCAGCGCAATACCGAAATGGCGCAACTCTACAAGGCGCGCCGCGACGAGGTGTTTGCGGAAATCACCCAGCGTTATGCGCTCACTACCGGCGCTACCAGCCCGACGGTGCGAACCGCGGAGTATTACTGATGAAGGTATTCGACCGCGACGGCAATGAACTGGCTGACTTCGAGATATCGGAAAAGCAGCAGAAGACCCTCGATGCCGAAGAGGAAATCGTCGTGCTGTTTCACACCCCGCAGATGTTTCGTGGCCTGCTCGGCGAGCGCAACGGCTCGTTCACGCTGCGCAAGATCGGCGCGCGCGTTGTCGCGCACGATGACGGCAGCGTGAAGAAATACGCCGATATGCTGCGAGCCGTCCAAGCCGCACGAGCACAGCCATGAAACCGACGCCGATCGAATTTTCCGAGTGGCGCCCCGACATTGCGCTGCTCGATACTAAATTCGCCGCCGATGTCGAGAACGTGTTTGCCGGCGTCAATTCATATCTGCCGTTTCCGTCGCTGGTGCCGTTTTCCACTGCAACGCTGCCGGCGCCGGCGCGCGGGTTCTACAGCGCGCGCACGATCAACGGCGAGTGGAAGACATTTGCCGGCACCGAAACCCATCTTTATCTCTGGACTGCCACCGCTTGGGTGGATGTCAGCCGCACCGCAGGCGGCGCCTACAGCGTGCCGATCGGCGAAATGTGGTCGTTCGAGCAGTCGGGCACCAAGCTCGTAGCGGTCAATGTCAACGACAATCCGCAAGTGATCGACATCGACAGCGGCACAAATTTTGCCAATCTGGCGGGCTCGCCGCCCAAGGCCGGTCACGTCAAGCAGATCGGTGATTTCCTGTTCCTGTCGCGGCTGGCAGTCGCCGGCAGTTTCAATCCGCGCATCATTCAGTGGTCGGCGATCAACGACATTACCGGCTGGATCGTCGGGACCAATTTGAGCGATATGCAAGAAATGCCGGACGGTGGCCCGGTGCAAGGCATCGCCGGCTCCGAGATCGGCTACATCGTGCAGGACCGCACCATCCGTTCACTGCAATTCCTGCCGGGCGATGTCACCTTCATCTTCAATATCTCGCGCATCATCAATGATCGCGGCTCGATCTCGAAATTCGGCTTCACCTCAATCGGCAACGTGCTCTACTTTCTTGCCGAGGACGGCTTCTACAGTATCAGCGGCCAGCAAGTGACGCCGATCGGCGCCGACAAGGTCAATGAATGGTTTTTGGCGCACTCCAACATTGATGAGCGCGATATTGTTCATTGCCTTGCCAGCGTGAACAAGCCGCGCATCGTGTGGGTATTCCATACCGGCTCGACCGATACGATGTACGACGAGCAGATCATCTTTGATTGGAGCAATTCCCGATGGTCGCGGGCCAAGGTTCCCGCGCAAATCTGGGGGCTGGTTTCGACGCCGAACCTCGACCTCGACACCGATGGCACCGAGGTCAATGACGTGCATCTGGACACGCCGCCGTTTCCTGCTGCGTTCGGGCTGGACAGTTTCGCCTATATCGGCGGCCGGCCGCAGATCGGTGCCATCGATGACCTCGGGCGGCTGTGCATGCTCAACGGTCCCAACCTGCCGGCCACGCTGGAAACCGCCGAGGTGCATCTGGTGCCCGGCCGGCGTGCTTTCGTCAATGAGGTGTATCCGCTCGATGATGCCACCGGATCGCCGCTCGGCACCATCAGCAACGGCATTCGTGAAACATTGCAGGCGGGTCCGCCGGTGTGGTCGCCGCCGATCGATATCGAGCCGGCGGTGGGTTCGGCGTTTGTCATGACCTCGGCGCGGCTGCACAGGTTCAGGCGGTTCATCCCGCGCGGCTCGGTCTGGACCCACGCGCAGGGAGTAGCGGTCAACGTGCAGCCTGACGGCGAGGGCGTCAGTGTGCCATGACGGAGGATTTGCGGCCGCCGTTCCGGCAGCAGTTCGACAACGCCCGCGATCCTTATACTGCGCGCAATGCGCTCGGCATCACGGGCACCGGTGCGGGGCCGCCAGGACCAGCAGGACCAGCAGGACCAGCAGGACCAGCAGGGGCGACTGGTGCCACCGGCCCAGCCGGTGCCACTGGAGCCACTGGAGCCACTGGAGCCTCCGGCGGGTTCGGCCCGCCGCACGGGCGGCTGACGTTGCAAACTGCAATACCGGTCATGACCACCACGCAATCGGCGAAGACGACGATCTACTATACGCCATACATCGGCAATCTGGTGCCGATCTACAACGGCACCAGCATGACAATGACGACGTTTGCGGAGTTGTCGGTGGCAACGACCGACACCACGAAATCACCGGCCGCCATCGGCGCTTCGAAGGTCAACGATTGGTTCGTGTGGAGTGATAGCGGTACGATCCGCATTTGCCACGGCCCGGACTGGACCAGTGACACCGCGCGATCTGCGGGTACCGCGCTCACGATGGTCAACGGCATACTGCTGAACAACGCCTCGATCACCAACGGCCCAGCGGCATCGCGCGGAACCTATATCGGCACGACGCGAAGCAATGCATCGTCGCAGTTGGATTGGATTTATGGCGCTAAGGCGGCTAGTGGAACTGCCGGTGTTTTCGGCGTTTGGAATGCGTACAACAGGGTTGGAGTCGGAACTGTCATTGGCGACACTACAGATAGCTGGACGTATGCACTGACGACTATCCGTGCCGCCAACGCATCAAGCACGATGCGCGTTTCCATGGTACGTGGTTTGGATGAAGATAGTGTTGACGCAGAATATGTTGCCATGCTGTCGAGCACGACAAACGGTTACGTATCTATCGGCATTGACAGCACTTCAGCATTTAGCGGTGTAAACCAAGGCGGCGGAACTGGTAGCACGCTTGTACCAACGACAGGCAAATTTGCCGGAACCATCGGGTTAGGTTTTCATTACGTGCAAGCTTTGGAGGCATGTCAGGCAGCTGTGAGTGTGACCTTTTACGGGGATGTCGCGTTGTCCATGGTACAAACTGGACTAGTCGTTCAATTCAGGGCTTAGAAAAATGGACGCTGCAACGTTGCACGACGCCATTGCAGAAGTTTGTCCGGTGGCGTCGGTTACGGTCATCGATGGCAACGATCGCACAACATGGTCATTCATTCCCGCCGAGGGCGCGACCCAAGCGCAGATTTTAGCTGGCGAGAATGTCATTGCGACAATCCCGATCGCTCCGCTGGCGAGCGTGCCAACTGGTGATTTCATCGCAAGATTTACCAATGCGGAATATGCACTCCTGCAACAGAAACGGGTTGCCGGCAATCCTGGCGCGAAGATCGCGAAAGATTGGGATAATGTCACCAGTGACTCGGCCGTCAACATGAACAAGAAAAAAGTTCAAACACTCAAGACCGAACTGGTGCCGGATGTTTTAACCCAAGCGCGCGCCGACGAAATCTTCTCATAGGAATTACGCCCATGCCTGGTGAAGACCTTTATTCGTGGTCGGTAACGGCCGCGAACAACGGCAATTCTGACAGCGCGATCGAATGGCGGGAGGGACAAACCCGAGCTTCGGTGAACAATTCCTCGCGCGCTGAAATGGCGGCGCACGCCAAGGATCGCAATCTCAAGAATGGCTCGATCACCACCACCAACACGGCAAACGCCTATGCCTTCACCTCGGGCGTGACCTACACCACGGTGCCGACCGGGTTGCGGGTAAAACTTAAGATCGGAACGACAACCAACACCGGCACGTCCACGCTCAACATGGACGGCATCGGTGATGTCACCATCAAGGATGACCAGGGCGTTGAGTTGCGCGGGGGCGAGTTGGTCGCCAATGCCTACACCGATTTTCTCTACGACGGCACCAACTGGATATTCTTGTATTCGCATGCGTTTTTCTTTGACCTGATCACCAATGGCGACGGCATCATCATCGCCACGCAGGTGTTCAATACGCCGGGCGCGTTCACTTACACGCCATCGACGCCCGAGGTGCAATGCGCGATCGTCGAATGCATCGGTGCGGGTGGTGGCGGTGGTGCAGCATGGAGCACGCTCGCCAACACCATGTTTCAGGGCGGTGGTGGCGGTGGCGGCGGCTATTCGCGCAAGACCGTGACCAAGGCCGACATCGGTATTTCGCAAGCGATCACGGTCGGCATCGGTGGTATTGGTGGTGCATCCGGTCCTGGCGGTGCGGGCACAGCAAGCAGCTTTGGCACGCTCTGCATTGCCAACGGCGCCAGCGGCGGCAACTGGGGTAATTTCGATACTAACCCGGATGCCGGCGCCGGTGGCGCTCCCGGCACCGGTGATATTGCGATAGCCGGCTCGCCGGGCCATTTCGGCTGGTTCAGCCGCACCATCATGGACAGCTATACCATGTCCGGGAATGGTGCCCCTGGTCCATTAGGCGGCGGTTCTTTTAGCCCTACTCTTGCAGGAGGTGTGGCCGGCACCGGCTATGGTGCGGGTGGGGCCGGCGGCAGCATGTATAACGGCGGCGGGCTGCGCGCTGGTGGGGCAGGAGCGGGCGGCCTGGTCATTGTCACCGAATTCGGCGGCCGCGGCTCGCCTGGCCGCGATGGCAATGATGGTGCTGCTGGCCCAACGGGGCCGATGGGACCGGCTGGGCCGGCCGGGGCTGGCACCGGCGACGTGCTGCGCAGTGGCACGCCGGTGGTCGGGCAGATGGCGCAGTGGACCAGCACCAGCCAAATCCGCGGCGTCGATATTGCGACCGATTTCGGCACCGGCGACATCAAACCAACCTTCAAGGTTACGCCGGACACCGGCTGGGTGATGCTCGACGATCGCACCATCGGCAGCGCATCATCGAGTGCCACCAATCGCGCCAATGCCGACACGCTCAACCTGTACACGCTGTTGTGGAACAACGTCAGCGACGCTGACGCGCCGGTGTCAAGCGGTAGAGGTGCATCTGCTGCTGCCGACTTTGCCGCTAACAAGACCCTCACGCTGCCAAAGGCGCTCGGTCGTGCCATGATGAGCGCAGGCGCCGGTGCTAGCCTGACCGCCCGCGCGCTCGGAACTACGCTCGGCGCGGAAACCCACGCTATATCGGTCGCCGAAATGCCGTCACATGCCCACACCTACACCTCGCCTAGTAGCGTCAGTGGTGAGGTGCAGTTGGGGAGCGGTGCCACAGGCATGTGGTCTGGATTGGTCGGTTTTGGCGGCATTACCAATTCCGCCGGTTCCGGTACCGCAATGAGCCTGTTGCAACCGTCGTTCGCAGTTAATTTCATGTGCAAGCTGTAATGCGGTTGGAGGCCATTCCACTGACCGAGCACGAAGCTTGGGCTCATCACTGGTTGCCGTTCCTGCCGCGCATTGCACAGCGCACGCATGAAAGCGTGGTTGATCTGCTTGGGCAAATCCGGCGCCGCGAGGTGCGGCTAGTGCTGGTGATGGACGGTGAGAAAGCAAGGGCGCTGATCGGTGTCCGCGTCCATCAGCAGAACGGTAAGAGCATCGGCGACCTGATCTGGGCTGCTGGATTTAGCCGTGAGCAATGGCAGCAACTGCTGCCGGAATTAGAACAGATGCTGCGCGATGCCGGCTGTGTGATGTGCCGGCCGATCGCCCGCCCCGGCTGGTCGCGCTATCTGAAAACGCAAGGCTATCAAATGAAGCACATCATCATGGAGAAACCGCTATGAGCAGCGGCGGCCAGCAACCAGTCACCCAGCAAACCCAGCAAACTCGCGACCCATGGGCGCCGGCGCAATCCAATCTGCAGCAGGGGCTCAATTACAGCCGCGGCCTGTTTGACAGCGACATTGGCTATCAACCCTATACGGGACCAACGCAGGCGGCGCTCGATCCCAATTTCACGACGGGGGCAAACAACCTTATTTCAATGCTTACCCCGGATGCCGCCGCTGGTGGTACAGCGGGGATTAACGCCGCCCGGCAACTGGGTCTGCAGCAAATTCAAGAGGCGGGGGGGACCAACCCCTATCTGGAAGGCATCCTCAACACCTCCAACCGGAGGATCAGCGACAAGATCAATTCATCTATGAGCGGTGCCGGGCGCTACGGCTCGGGCCAGCACACCGATGTTGCGGCAAGAGCAATGGCCGAAGCCGCTGATCCGATTTTGGCGCAAGACTACACGCAGGGCCTACAGCGGGCCGGGCAATGGGCGCAATTGATGCCGACGCTGGACGAGGCGCGGCTGGCACCGGCGCAGGGGCTGATGAACCTGGGGCAGTTTTACAACGAGCGCAGTCAAAGTGCGCTCAATGATGAGATCAAGAAATACACTGCCCTGCAGTCGCGGCCGTGGGAGCAGGTCGCACGGCTCAATGCAATCGCGGGCGGTGCTGGTGGGTTGGGAGGAACCCAGTTCGGTACGCAAACCACACCGATCAATCAGCCCTCCACCTTGCAGCGACTGTTCGGCGGCGCCGCCGCGGGTGCCGGCATTGGCGGCTCATTCGGCGGGCCGGCGGGTGCGGGCATCGGTGCGCTCGGCGGCGGCCTGCTCGGACTGCTCTGATGCCGCTCGGCTCATGGTATTCGCAACTGCCGCCGTTCGGGTGGTTCGATCCGCAGGACCGGCCGGGATCGAACGCGCTCGGCGTGCCGGACAGCCAGCAGGGCATTGCGCTGCCAACGCGGCGCGGGCTGGGTAAATGGTTTCTGGTCACGCCACCCGGCAAAGACCAACCATTTCCGATGCAGCAGACCGATACCGGCCCGGCGCCATATACCGGGCGCGGCGTCGATATCAGTGCGGCCGGCGCCCACCAGATGGGTTACACGCCGAAGAATTTCCCGACCGATGCCAATTTCAAGGTGGAGCCGATCGACACGACCGGCCTGGGCTTGGCCGCCGGCTACATGGGCGGCGTTCCGGGCCGGAATGATACAGCGGTTGCCGAAGGGCCACCACCACAGCAGGGGCGCAAGATGCCTAACAGCCTCATGGATATGTTTCAGCCGCAGGATGCCGCCGGCCAGCCGGTGGGGCTTGGCGATGCGGTGACCGGCCGCAGCAATAGCCTGATTGGGCTTGGGCTGGGCCTATTGCAGCCGTCCAACCCGCTGCGGGGGGAAAGCACCTGGGGCAATGCCCTGCAAGGCTTCCAGGCCGGTGCCGGGCTCGACGCGCGCACCGCGTCGCAGGCGGCGGATCGCAAGCAGCACGCGGCGGATCGCAGGCAGGCGCAAGCCAATTTCGAGCGCACGTTTAGCGAAAACCAGATGACCGAGGCGGAAAAGCTGGCGCGGGCCTCCAATCTCAAGCCCGGAACACCGGAGCATCAAGCATTCATTGCCAAGGCCATTCAGGCGAAAGCCGGTGAAAATCTGATCGCGCAAGCGGAGCAGCGCCAGACCGTCGCCAAAAACCTCGGGCTCGATACCAACGACCCGAAGGTGAAAAACTGGCTTGCGGGTGGCGGCAAACTCAACGAGGAGGGCAGCCCGCTACCTGCTGAAACGGCTGCCCGTATTGCCATGGGCGGAAAGTTTCTCGATGAAGCCCCCGCCATCCGCGCGAAAATCGCAAGCGGAATGGCAACTGACACTGCCACCGGAAAACTTAAAACCTACTTCAATATGGGCGACGAGGGCGAGGTAGCCCGCAAGGTCAAATCTGGCACGGAGGCGTTGTTACGCGCATTGACTGGCGCCGGCATGGGCATTCAAGAAGCGCAGAAATATGTTGCCCGTTATGAACTCCAGCCTACTGACACCAGCAAGGGGGCACTGTCTAAGTTCGATCAGCTTCAGGACGAACTAAGCCGGGCAGAGCAGGAAGCCTTCCGCGGCCGCGGCGGTATCCCGCGGGACGTTACAGAACGCCGTAAGGCCGCGCACGAAGCAATCGGCAAGACGGCGGTGGCCCCGGCACCGACCACCCCGGCCGCGCCCCCAGACAAGGCTATCAAGTTTCTAAAAGCCAACCCAAACAAGCGCGACGAATTCGATGCCAAGTACGGCGAGGGTGCCGCAATGCGGATACTTCGCGGGGAATAAGGCCATGGCAAATGTTTTCGACCAGTTCGATGAGCCGGCCGCGCCTGCGGCCAAGGCTGGCGGAAATGTTTTTGACCAGTTCGACGAGGCGCCGTCAGACGAGAGCGTCGGCAGCGCGGTAGCGCCCTACGCCAAGGACGTCGCCAAGCAGATTGGCTCCGGGTTGGTCACCGGCGTTGAGCAGATCGCGGCATTTCCGGCGCATGTTGCCAATCTCGCCGGCGGGCTGGTGGAAAAATACATTCCCGGCATGGCGCCAAGCCCGGAGCAGGCCGCTGACCGCGCCAAGCTGCAAGAGTTGATCAAGGCCAACCGCGGCGAGGGCATCGCCAACTATCTGCCCAAGCCGGGAACCGTGCCCGGGCAATTCGCCCGCACCGCCGCGGAATTCATTCCGGGAATAGTCGCTTCAACCCCAGCCCGGCTCGCCCTGCCGCGGGCGGCTGGTGTCGGTGCCACCGCCGGGCTCACCAGTGAAGCCGCAGGGCAGGCCACCGAGGGCACCGAATTGGAACCCTATGCTCGCGCTGGTGGCGCGTTGATTGGTGGCGCCGGGGCGCTTCGGCAGGCCGAGCGCGCGGCAGCACAGGCAGCCGTTCCGACTGCGGCCGAAATCAAGGCCGCAGCGGGCCGCGGGTATCAAGCGGCCCGCGAGAGCGGCGTGGAGATCAGCCCCAAGGCCGCAGAGGACA